>OCVV012879075.1_pt1 | contig 10137 bp, 6 predicted proteins | sample 1539721 | NCBI WGS metagenome assembly OCVV01 (sample SAMN02144230, study PRJEB22623) | gut metagenome | biome: sheep rumen | host: Ovis aries | place: New Zealand
AAAAAATGGCAGAATCTTTTAAAACAGAAATCTTTGAACTTGACGGAAAAAACATCAGCATCACGACTTCCGCCACAGAAAGCCTTCCCCTCGTCCTCGTGAACACATTCGCAGGCGAAGCCGATTCCCTTTGGAAGGAATGCGCCGCTCTGGACTGCCCGTCATTCACCCTCGCCAGCATTTCCGGCATGGACTGGAACAACGACCTTTCCCCCTGGGAGATTCCGCCCCTCCGCAAAAACGACCCGCCATTTTCCGGCAAAGCAGATTCCTACCTTGCCTTCATTGTCAGCCAAGCGCTTCCTGCGATTTTACAAAAACTTTCTCCGCCACCATACATCGCCCTCGCAGGATATTCCCTCGCAGGCCTCTTTGCCCTCTACGCCGCCCACAAAACAAAAGCCTTTTCCCGATTTGTAGCCGCCTCTCCCTCCGCATGGTTTCCCCGCTTTGTGGATTTTGCCAAGACCACGCCCTTTGCCACCAAGCCCGACAGCATCTATCTTTCCCTTGGCGACAAAGAATCAAAAACAAAAAATCCCCTGCTGGCCACCGTCCAGAACAATGCGGAAATCCTCGCCGACTTTTACAAAACTCAGGGAATCAAGACAATTTTTGAACTGAACAAAGGGAACCATTTTGCGGACAACCAAGCGCGACTGACAAAGGGGATTAAGTGGATTTTGGGGGTGTGACTACTTCCCCCGTCCATACAGCGTGTCGCCTGCAACGGCAAAGACACGCTGTTGCATGATTTCTTTTAGGTCCAAGCCTATTTTACCTCTACGGCGCGGATGTCTTTGCTCAAATCCTGGGCAAGACCAGCGTTCTGGAAAGCATCGTCTTCAGGCAGAATCATCTTGAAAGATGTGGTCTTGTCAATTTGCGCTGAAAGACTTTTTGCCTTTACTTCAAGAAGATGACCGCCCATTTTTCTGTCGGCGGTGATAAAGTGGAAGTGCCAGCCTGGAGTGTTCAGCTTGTCCATATAGTCCGGGCAGTAAAGACCAACAATCGTACCAGAAACATTTGCTAGGTCAAAGAAAGTCTGGTCAGTTTCCATTGCTTTTGCCAGAGGCTTGTAGGGTTTTTTCTGCGCATATTCGCTTCTGAAATTCGTCGTCTCAAAATCACCGTCAATGCGGACAAAATAGAAAAGGTTTCTTCCGTTCTTTTCTACAACTTCATTCAATTGTTTTTTCAGCGTCTCTAAAGAATCAATGTTTTCGAGCCGCGCGGAAATGTCGCTCTTAAAAGGAGTTGCATTCGCAAAGGGAATCTTTGTCGCGTCATCGGGAGTCTTAATGCTTCCGTCATAAATCGCCTGGTAAACAGTTCCGTCAAGCATAATCAATTCGCCGTTTACGCCTTCAAAACAGCCGATGCCAATGCTTCCGTTCCGTTTCAATTCACCGACAGTTGAAACGCCGTCATAATAACCAAGCATAAGAGACTGCAAGGTGGCCACCTGAAAGAGTGTGTCCTTTTCTGCGGGCTTAACAGAAGCGCAAGAAACAAAAACGCAAAGCGCGGCTGACATTAAAATAAAATTAAATTTCTTCATAGCGCAACTATATTAAAAAAGAAGAAAAAAATCTAGACTTCAGCTTCTCAATGCGTCTGCGCGGAAATTTTTGCAAGCGCGCCTCTGTTCAGATAAAGGCGGAATTTTCCTTTTTCAACTGTCATGTGAAACTACCTGCTCAACTTGCTTTCATTTTTCCTATGATGGAAAATTTATGATGACCTGCAAATGGTGGCGCTTTTTAAAACTTAAATATACCGCCCCGTAAGGCTTACCTTGCAAGAGCGGATTGCCTCAGGCGAACCGCAGGCGACTATGCGACCGCCATCCTTGCCGCCGCCGGAGCCCATGTCCACAATGTAGTCGGCAGAGCGGATTACATCAAGGTCGTGCTCAATGACGATGACCGTGGCGCCGTTTTCTATTAGATGACGGAAAACTGAAAGCAGGGTGATGATATCCAGAGGGTGAAGTCCGATTGTGGGCTCGTCAAAGACAAAAATCGTGTCGCCCTGCCCCCGCCCCATTTCGCTTGCGAGTTTTAAGCGCTGAGCCTCGCCGCCTGAAAGCCCCGGTGTTTCTTCGCGTCAATCAGCTTGATTTGAGAAATTCCCCCCGCCTAAATTTTTTTCACATGGGATGGAAGAAGCTTTTTTTCCAACTGGGATTGAAGTCCGGGAATCAGACTTTCTAGAATCATGGTGGTCTTTCCACTGCCAGAAACTCCGGTCACCACAGAAAGCCTGCCTTTTGGAAAGGAGACGGAAAGAGGATGAACCGTGTAGATGCTGTCGGTTTCCATGGAGATGGCGCCGAGGGAGAAGAGATTGTGGGAAGGGGCGAGATGTGTCATGGGGCTAGTATAGCGCAAAAGGGTAGAATTGGGGAATGATGACTAAAAATACTTTATAAGTTTAATGTCATTTTCTAGGCAATATCCATTTTTTTTCTGTTTTGCTTGATATATATCCAATACCTTTCTCCGTAAGTCGATATTTCTGTGTAGGGCTTCTTGGAGAATCGGGCTGCGTCATTTCAATTAATCCCAATTCAAGAGCTGGTTTTATATAATCCTGTTCCAATGTAGGTCGATGCTTCATGTCTAATGCAACAAGGATTTCTTTCTTCGACAATGTTTTTCCTTTTAAACAGGTAATCAACTTTTTTACTTGATCGGTTACTTGTACGCTTACTTGTTCGGTTACTTGTTCGGTACCAGCAACATTTTCAACAAAGCCATCAACCTTATATTCTGCAGCAAGCTTTCGATAAGTTTCAGAAGCTTTGCAAACGACAGATAGCCCACCGGATAAAATAGCCGGTTCTGGTAGACTCGACTTATATTCCTGACAAATACTCTTAATCTTAAAATACCCGCGTCCCCATGATTCAACAAAGCCACATTTAAAGAAAATATCAGCAATTTTAGGATTTCTTGGAACAGAAGGGTGTCGCTGATACAAATCTTTAATTTGAACAGTCTTTGGCATTTCACCAATATTCCAGATATCAATTTTATCTCTAAAAATCTGAATCTGAACAGGATAAGGCTGTGTATAATCTTTATGAATCAAAGCATTTAATAAAAGTTCTCGGAAAGCTACACGCGGAAAGAAATAAAGCTCTTCGCGATGAATATCATTATAACTTATAAGAGCCTTCATATATTTTGAATAAATAATATCCATTGCGTCTTCAACTTGAGTAAGCAAAGAGCCATGAACTTCATCCTGAAAAAGAATATCTGCATCATTCGCAAAGTATCCGATTTTTGTATAAGCACCAATTACCCATTTTTCAGGCTCAGGATGAAAAGCCATAACAGCAGCCCGCAAAAGTTCACCATTGTCATAAATACGCAAATTCTGTAAAAGCTCCTTATTAGATATCTGCAAATCCTCCTCGCGAAAACGATTATTTCGAATAGCCCATGTCCTGAATATCTTAAATGCCCGCTCATCAAGCTCACTAACATCAACCTTTGGAATAGCAAGAGCATCCCAAGTAGTTCCATAAGCTTTTAAAATCAGTTCATTAAGTTCAAGCCCAGTTATTTCCTGAGTAGTTGAGCCAACCCGTTTGTAATATCTGCCATGGTAACTAACTGGAGATTTATATTTTTCAACAATAATCTCTAGATAATGCAAATCTCCATCATTCAAAATATTTACATCACACAAAAGACCCATAGACTGCCGGATTTTAAGAGGAATAGTTTCAGAAAGTTTATGAAAATCATCAATACCAACAACAGTTCTCTTATCATTTACACCAATATAAAGAATTCCACCCTGAGTATTAGCAAAGGCACAAACCCAATGCAGATATTTATCATCCCAGGATTCTTTGAATTCAATATCTTGGCTTTCTGATTTTTTGATTTGCATTTTTACACCTCCATAACATCTTGCTCAAATTATCTTACAATTTATTTAATTTTTTAGTCCGCCTTTAAATTAAACACCAGCTCCGACTTATCTTTTCCATAAGCCTCAAAAACACGATTCAAAATGCGTATTTTTGCATTTGTTGAGTTATGTGTGTAAAGGTAAACGTCTTCGGCAATTTTGAACCAGTCGCCTTGTTTTTCTGTGTTGGAGAGAACTATATATTCGTAATTTTCATCTGCAGCGAGGATTCGAATCTGGCTGGAATCTTCATCGTAGATTTGTTTTATTACATCGGTGAACATTTCTACCCAGGAGTAAACTTCCCGCTCTTTTACATTTCCATAGGAATACGAAACAAGTGTTCTTCCAGTTAGGACTTCATCATCATCTAAAGAAAGCATTTCACTTATAGATAGTAAATTTAGGGGTTCAATCTGGTTATTCATTATTATTGATTTTTCATAAGTTAGTGAATTATCTTTATTGTTATTAGATTCCCCATGAAAGATATTGTTAAAGTTTTTTAAGTCTGTATCAGTATTATCTGAGCATTGTAGTGTCATTTCGTTTGGATTAATATTCTTTTTTTCTATTTCCTGTTCAGCATTTGTCTGTTTTAAACTACTCTGTATTGGGGTCTCAATATTATTGGGATCTTTAGATATTTTTACATCGAATGGTATTAAAGAAATAATTCCTAATAATAAAGACACAAGGCTTACTAAAAATGAAATCAATCCTAATTTAAATGGGGCTCTAATTTCTGGTGCAAAATGATTCCAATAATATAAAAACTTATTTGATGGATAAAGAATTATATCAGTTTTTGCTTCTGTATCTGTAAGTATATATTTTGCATCCTTATCTAAATATAAAATATCTTTAGCTAAAACAGTTCTAAAAGCACCTCTCCAAATTCTATACACAGAACACTTTGTTTTTTTTGAATAAATTCTAACTACTTTTCTTTTCCAAGGCAGTTTTTCTTTCCCTTGAATTTTTTTATTAAAAAGTTTGTTATATACATCAGGAGTTGTATAAACATACCAATTATCTACAAATTTTCCATTTTGATTCAAAATTGTATCTGCATTATTTGCATTTGAAGGTTTAAATTCACTGCAAATTTCATATTTTTTTTCAATTGTCTTCATTATCGTCTCCTTTGTTATCTAGCCAATTATAATAACTATAAGGTTTTCCATAATATATAATTTGTCTTGTTACTTTTTTGTCACTACAATCTTCATCTTTTTTTTCTTCTTTAGGTAATGTATTTAAAAATTTACAAAGTTCGCCGTAAGCTTTTTTGCGAGATCTATCCAAGAGTTTCATTTCGTGTGAAGAATATTTATTTTTTGTTAATTCACTAAAACCATAACTCCAACATAATGATGAATTATTTTTCGTATCATAAAGAAAGATTCTACCTACAGACATTCCTATCAACCGTTTATTAACAGAATCCTTTATCTCTTCCTTACTTTTTTTTATTCCACTTTTTTTTATATCCGCAATGGTTTTATTCACTAACTTATGTTGCTTTGTTTGTTCTTTTTTTATAGAAGCTTTTCTAACTCGAATCTCACCAGAATAATGTATCTGATATCCAACAAATGAAATCCATGGTATTTGCCTTAAACTTGCATTACCCCATTTATAAGGAGACTTTGATTTTACATCATAAAATTTTCTTGAGTACCACTTAGTATTTATATTTATAGGAGAATGAATAAATAATTTGTTTTCCTTTATTTTTTCTTGATACAAATCATATGCTTTTGCAAGTTTATTTTCATCAATGTGTAACATAATCATATCATCACAATAACGAAGATATAATAAATCAGGATCATTTAAGGTAATTATTGCTTCATCAACTTGATTTTGAACAAGATTTGCAAATAAGCCAGATAGAGGACCACCTTGGGGAATACCTAGTTTTTCTTCTTTGTATTTTTCACCATAAAGAGCAATTAAATCTTTTTCTTTTATCCAACCAAAAGTTTTGTTTTCATATTTGTTATTAAAACTGGGAACATTCTCCAAAGATTTGACATTATCAATAAAATTATAGCTCATTAAGTATTCATCAATAATTTTGGAAATTCGTTTCTTTGTTCTATTCGGAATGGAGACTCGTTTGTCAGATATCGCTTTTTCATAACTATTTTTGATTACTTGGTGATTAATTGTATCAAAAAATTTTTGTAAATCACATTCTGCAACATATATTTGCTCATCTTTATGTTTTTGTAAATATTCTTTTATTTTGACAATTGTGTCATGATGTGTTGGTACATGATTATCTTTATTTTTTGACCTAAAAGCAAAAGAACAGTCAAAAAAGAGAATATCAAATTTCTTTGTCAAATAAGAATTAACTTCCTTTAAAATCAGATTGTCCTCGAAATTATAAGAACATAAAGGCCGTAATGTAGTCGAATTTTTGGGGATTGGTATTACTTTCGGTTCACATATTTTAAGTTTTTTGTAAAAGAAAACTCGCAATTTCTGTTTTCGTAAATACTCTTGAAGATTCTTGTAGTAAATAGGCTTATTAAATATTTTTTTTCTATCCCGTTCAATTGTAAGTTCTAGACGTTTTTTATTCACTTTAACAGAATTATCCAAAAAGAATTTACCATTTTTGCGATACTTCTGTCCAAGATTTACCCATTTTCTACGAGGAGGCATAATATCGTAAATAGTTTCTGAATCTTTAATTTCTTTTCTTGTCTTCAAATAAGATTGAGAAATATGTAAATCATGATTACTTTTTGCTTTTTTTGCTCTAAAAGAAATCAATTGAGAAATTAGTTTTTCATTTGTAAAAAAATCTTCTTTATCTTTCATTATATATAAAAAGGAATTAGGGAAATAAAGCAGACGTAAACAAAAGATGACGAATTATACCATTTTCAACGAAGTCGTTAGTCTAAATATTTTGTATAAACAAAATATTTAGGTAATATCCAAAGAAGGATACTACTGGTACTACTTTTACGGCTTAATACTTGTTCTTTTTAAGGAACCTTTTCTACTTTATTTCCCCTCTTCCTATATTCCAACCTTTTTCCTGCGCATAAAACAATAATGATTTAAACTGCAAAGGATTTTGTACTGGAGAAAGAGAGTTTAAATAACATTTAATTATTAAATCTCTACTTTTCTCTTCATCATGTTTATTTTGAATTTTATCTAATCGACAAAATTTTAAGAAATACTCTTTCCCAATATTATATGAAAATGTATTAGCTATAATTTGTCCAACTTTATACCACCGTTCATAGGTTTCTGTAATTGATAAGTTTCGATTTTTTAAGTAATCATAGACAGATTTTATTTTTCGACGTGCAACTTCATCAGTTCTTCTTGTTATTGTTCTTACAACATCTTCCTTCAGCCCATTTTTTATAGATCCCTGTATTTTTGTCTTATCCCTAACAGGTTTTGTTATTTTATTTTTTTTGAGCAAATCTGGTTCATTTATTTCAACTAGAAAACATTCGACTTCGTCTTTTATAATTATATTTGGATCATAAGATGAAAAACATAATCGAGGAATGTCTTTTCCAGAAGAATCCAATTTTACTTCGGAATTATTAAAAGTTTTATCAAAATAATCAGAAAATTGACAGAAAGCCAATTTATGATAAGTAGATATATCCTTTTCCAAATCAATTATCATAGAAAAATCAAAACAGATTAAACCTTTCACACCTGTTCCACTAGGCGAATCCCAATAAGCAAATACAAATTTATCATTTTTTAAAAACTCTTTTAACTTGTTTATGTTTTCTTTTGTTAAATGATCGAAATCTAAAACGCATAAATTTGAATAATTTACTAGATTTGAAGTTCCTCTACATGAAAAAGTTCCTGTGAAAATATAACCATCTAATTGATTTTTATAGTTATCTTTATTCTTTAAATCAGCACGAAGTTGTTCAATAATTTTTTTATGTCTATTAGATTTTATATCCTCTAGTGCTTGTGATAGTTTAATTTGAGGAGTTTCTGTTGCATATTTACCACTACAATATGATATGTCAAGATTTAATAATTCTGCAGCTGTTTTTTTCATTTTACCTCCTTCTTCCCAGTTACGCATTCGTAAATCAAGGACTTTTTATATTCTGTTAGTTTTTCTATTAGTTTTTGTTTTTGTTCTATGGCTGTGTCGATGGCAGTGCATTTTTTATCAAGATAGTCGGCTATTTCTTTTTGCTCTTCTTTTGAAGGAATTAAAACTGGCAATCTTTTTAATAAATCTTGGCTCAGTGATGCCCTTGTTACAAGATTCATTTCTTTTACAAAGAATCTTCTGTGAGCATCACTTGAAAAATAATATTTTGAGTAATCTGGAACAAGTTCTTCTGTAAAAGGACGAACGCGAATAACAAATCCTGCAAAAGTTGCCTTTTCAATTGTTTTTAAGCAAACAGAAGTAAAACCAACTTCTTCAATTGTTTCTGATGTTCTCGTAAAGAAAATATCGCCTGCCGTAACGGAATAGTTTTCTTGTTCTTCTGGAGTACTTTCGATTAATCCAGATACGGTTTCTGGTAAAGTCAAATTATTATAAACATCTCCGTAACTCACAAAAGGATAGCCGGAACCAAAGAACTCACCACCTTTGCTTATTCCATTCTGACATTTTCCAATATAACGTAAACGCTTAATATTCCAGTTTGAAGGAATTTTTCCTAAGTACTCTACACCAGAATCTTTATAACTTTCATATTTACCGCAGACTTTGCCGTTTTGGATTTTGATTTTGCCGGTGACGGCTTCGGTGATTAGGGATTGTTTGTAGGCTTTTAGTTTTTCTATTACCTGTTGCTGATTCTGGATTGTTTCTTCTATTTTGCTGCATTTTTTATCCAGATATGAGGCGATGCGCTGCTGGGTGGATTTTGGAGGAAAAGGAATGAAAATTCTTTTCATTTCAGACCAGCTAGTAGTCCATAAATCATCAACTATGCCATGACCATTTTTGTAGAACTCATCAGAGAATCTAAAAGAATGAAAAAGCCAATTATAATAAATTGGATTCATTTCAATCTTTGGATGTAATACAGTGTTGATTAATGAAACAGAACCATCTTGTGAAGATATACCACAAGAACCTCTTCGGTCGGAACGACTGTTAATTGCAAAGTCCCCTTTTAACACAAGTTTTCTATCATCATGGGCATCAGATTTTGCAGCTGTCTCTAATTGAGGGAGTATTCCTTGCATTGTTACTGAAAGTGGTGGATAAATTGTATCACTAACTTTAGTTCTCCGTTCTTCATAGAGTTGCCCAATTTTACTTACTTCCCAATCTTCAGGAATCTCACCAATCCATTCTACGCCACTATTTTTCATTCTTTTTTTCTCTTTTCATTTCTAAACGTCTCGAAATCGATACGTTTAATTTTAATTATGGCGAATTCGCCATATTAAACTTTTATAAAGTGGTCAAACTCGACCACTTTACTTTTGATTCGATCAAGGAGTCGAAATCGATTCCTTTCCCATTTGAACCTGTCGGAAATTCCGACAAGTTGGCTATTATCCTACTCACCAAAAATCTCGCTCAAACTTCCGGCCAAGTTTTTTTCCAGTTCCTTTATTTCATCCATAATCTGAGCACTTGGCTTTGGTGCTTCGTATTTATAGAAATATCTTGTAAATGGAATTTCGTAGCCCACTACATTCTTTTTTTCGTCTATCCAGGCATCTGGGGCAAAAGGAAGAACTTCGCGTTTGAAGTATTCTGTAATGTCTTCTTTTAGCGGAACATTTTCTGTATCTCGCAGACTTGAATCTGGCTGCTTTTTTCCGTTTTTTAGAACAAGCTCGCCTTTTTCATCTTTAAGAGGACGTTCTACTGTAATTGTTGTGTAGCCAAAATCTTTTGTATCAAAAATTTTGCTCAGCTCGTTTTCTTCAAACTTGTTATAAAGCTCTACTATCTGTTTGATATTAGCCTCTGAAATATCGTTTCGCTTGTTGCCAAGGGCTTTGCGGCGTTTTTCAAAAAGAGAGTTTGCATTTATGAGCTGAACCTTGTTCTTGCGTTCTGCAGATTTTCTGTTATTGAAAATCCAGATATAAGTTGCAATTCCTGTGTTGTAAAAAATGTCATTTGGCAAGGCAATGATTGCATCAAGTAAATCGTGTTCCAGAATATACTTACGGATATTGCTTGTTCCACTTCCGGCATCTCCTGTA
>OCVV011295172.1_pt1 | contig 10136 bp, 6 predicted proteins | sample 1539721 | NCBI WGS metagenome assembly OCVV01 (sample SAMN02144230, study PRJEB22623) | gut metagenome | biome: sheep rumen | host: Ovis aries | place: New Zealand
AATTTCGTGTGCTGTTCTTGCAAGCAGTCTTTTTGCAAAATCAAATAGTCTTCTCGGAAATATCGAGAAGCTTTCTAATAGTCTGGATAAGACTGAAATTAAAGGGGTAGAGGGAACAATCCCAGAAGGAAAGACTCTTCGCGGTGGAGTAAGACTTCTTCTCGACATTAAGCCTGATGCAAGTGACACAAAGGTAAAGGCAATTCTGCCGGATGTTCAGTCAATTGATCTTTTAAATGATGTTTACAAAATCCATATGAAGGTGATTTCAAAAATTGCAATTGGACATTCCTGCGAAGAATCCTGGGCCGCAATTTCAAAATCAGAAAATGGCTTTTTTGTAAAAATCGAAAAGTTCAAGACCTATGCCTGTAACCCAGATGGTTCTTCTGTTGGAGACATTCGCGATATGAGTGCAAAGTATTTTGACAAGCTTGCACAGTGGTATGTAGATTCTATTATTGAGCTTTGTACAAAAACTTCAGATGAAGATTTTACAGCTGCAGATGCAAGTATGCTTACTGCCTTGCGTTACTATTGTGATGTTGCAGAGATTGCAGCCAACAAATTGAAGTCAAAGAAATGGTATAACGAGCATCCTATTGAAGGTCTCCCAATCTCTGGAAAATATTATTTCTGGGGAATTGATGAAAGTAAAACACCGGGCTTTGCTTACGAGCTTAAGTTCGCCTTCGTTGATAAAAATCTGAAGTCCTATTTTTTCTCTGTTTTGAGTAACAATGATTCTTACATCGACCTTAAGGAAGATACAGCTGTGAACATTAATGGTGTAATCCGTTCTGTATCCTATTCTGATTTTGGAAATGATTATAAAGTTTCAGATATCGTGATTGAAGAACGATAGGGGAGTGTGTAATCGGCCAGAGCCTCGTTCTTAGAACTGGGGCTCTGGTTTCACAAACCAAGTTACAAAAATTCAAGTTGCGCTTTAATTTAAAATTAATTATTGACATATGGCATGACATCTTTTATTCTAAAGTTGTAAGCACTAGTTGCTTTCATGCCATATCTTTTTTAGATATAAAATCCGTTTTGGCAATACGGAGTTTTGGAAAGAATAGTTTCTTTCATTTTGCATTCAGTTTGGATGCAGAGGGCGTAGCGTTGTTATGCCTAAATCAAAACTCCAGAGGTATTGTATGAATCGGACTTTAGACTCTAAACTCTTTTTAAATCCCGTCATCTTAAAACCAGAAACAGGAAAGAATATTGCAGAATGTATTGCAAGAAGTAATCTCAGAATAAAAGATTTACAAAATCTTTTAGAACTCAATCAGCCACAGGCTATATATAACTGGCTGTCTGGAAAGGATATACCAAAGGTGGATAATCTTGTAAAACTTGCCCACTTTCTGGATACTACAATTGATAAGCTGGTCGCAGTAGATTTGCGGGAGAATCAGGCAGAATGTGATGTTCCAGAAAAATTTTTATATATTAGATAAAGGGGGATTATTATGAACATTTATTTTGGACTAGAAAACGTTCTCGTTACCCCAAAGTTGGAATGGCTTCCCGGCGCAAAATTGGTTTATGAAGAAGTTAAACGCTTTGCCGAAAGTATGGGCTGGGAAGTTAAGATTCTTGCACATTATGATAAGAAAAAAGACGGAAGCAAGCAGGAAAGAATCAACTGGTGTCAGGAAAACCTTGGGTTGTCAAAATCAGATATAAAGACAATTCCAAATCTCACAGACATGCTATCATATGCAACTCCCGAAAATATACTAATAGATTTTCATGAAGAAATTACAAACGGCTTCTTGTATTCAGGTGGATTTTCAATTTTATATGACAGTGTAGCTACAGGTGTAAAGAAAATTCAGTATCTGATGGATGCCGTTAAGGCTCTTGAGACAGAAAGTACTGCGGCCGGCAAGCCGGAGTATGTAAGAGATGCTTTTCAGGTAATGAAGGCCCGCTTAAAATATTTTTTCAGAAAAATTAATATAGAGTCAGATGAAGGCGAATATGTGTATTGTCGTAGTCATGGATATTATGCGGCAGAAAGCTTTCTAGAGTTTTATTATTATGATGAAAATGCAGAGGAAATTTTATTGCCTGTAAAATTCAAGGCTATTGAGGACCTGGCTTTTGAGCAAGAAGAATATTCCTATTCAAATGGGGCCAGTCAGGACTTTACAGAATTTCCGTCAATAGAAACGATATTTTCAGAATACAAAACCGATTTACAGAAAAAGCTCTTGGATTATTATAAGAGGGATTTCGCACCTCTGGTCGAAAGATATTATGATATTATCAAATATGGAGAAACAATCTTCGGAAAAGCCATGAAACACATAGAACAAAACCAGAACCTTCCAAACTTCCTTAAGCTCTATCGTGAGCAACAGTATGCTTTTTTGACCTTTGTTTACCTGAATCTAGTTGCAAACATGCTGCAGAATGAGCTGGCGGAGGCGGAGTAAGTTACTCATTAAAATCTTCATCTTTCTCAATGAAGCGCTGGTATTCGCGTAAGTATTTCATTGGGAAAGGAGTTACTGTGTACTGTCCATTGCGTACAAATTCGACTGTAAGCATATGGGCAAATTGATCTAGGAAAACTTCGCCGTTATTATTGAGTTCTCCATTGATCCAAGGACTTACAGAACGAATTCTACAAGAGCCAGAAAGCTTGAATTGTAAAGCTTTCTTTTTCTTTCCTACAAAATACTCGTAAATCCCATTTACTTTTGTGATTTTCAGGCCAAGCAAAGAATTGAAGTTTTCAAATATATTATCACCGGTTTTTGGTCTGGCATGAAGCAAAAACTGAGGACTATCAGAATCTTGATCTTCGAAATAATCTAAAATGCGGCTAATACGTCGGATTTTGACATCCTTCAGTAGGGAATCCAATAAAATATTATCAGAGGTTTCATTTTCTATATTTGCACGTATTTTTGCTATTTGTATTTTTTCTGCTTCGGATAATTCTTCTGTCTCTTTTTCAAATGCTAGTAGGCAATTAAAGATTTTTGATTTTGGAACTACTTTATTCTTATCTGCCAAAGCTAAATCTGCGGTAAGTTTTTCGAGATTAGGCAGTGTAAATTGTTTTGTTTCATAAATGACATTTACTTTTGAGATATCATTGTAAATTATGCATTCGACTGGATGTTTTTTTACATTACTTTTTTTATTATAAAATCTGAAGATTTTATCAATTAGTTCCCATTCTTCATCTTCTGGGAAATTCCTTGAATCAAAAGTAGATAAGGTAAGAGTACCATCTCTTTTGATATTTGCTTTATAGTAAATATAATCTCTGCATTTTTTCTGGTCATTCCATTTTCCTGTACCACAACAAGCAAAGTTCCATTCTTTATCTTCGGACCAATTTACTATCGATATACATCTGTCATAAATATCGCCCTTAATAATAAGCTCCTGAATGATATTTTTCATCATATCATGGTTAAGTTTGATTATCTTCTTTTTCTTTTTTTCATCAGTTTCAGATAATGGATTTGCTAATTTAAAATTTTCTATAGTAACATGCTGGATAATATCTTCTTCTGTAAACAAATTATGCTGGTCTGGTTTCAATAATTCAGGGAATAAAAAATGATCGGCTTTTTCTTTCTTCGAATCATAAAAGCCAGAGTTTTTATCATGAATTATTTCAATGACATAGTTATTTTTGGAACGTTCCATCTGGATGTCAGAAATATTATATTCTGTTTTTAGCTGTTCAATAATCAGATTTTGTAATTCTTTAGATTCAGTATTATTAATTGTGTCTACAACAGAAAAGCCTCTCCCTTTGGCAGCTAAATATGATGCATAATCAGTATTTTCATAGTCTGGGCGAGGATTGTCAAAAGAAACATAATTTAGAATAGGGAGCTGGTCTATAGACAAATATGCAGAAAGCTCTGATTTTACATCATCGAAGCATTGAGCTATCAATCCAGATTTTGAAGTCATATATTGCTGATAAGTATTGAAATTTAGGAATGGATGACGGATCTTTCCTTTTTTTGAAATTACACCTTTAGAGAAAAATACATAACGGTCATTAGGATTTTCTTTATTATAGTCAAAATCAGATTGTAATGCTTTTCTGAATTCTCCAGTAATTCTGTCAAAAACAAAACCTCTTTTTGCATTTTTCTTAAATATTTCAAGCTTCTTATATTCCGTAAACGATTCAAAATCAGCTTCTAATGCAATACCTGCTTTACCTGGAATAAAGAATCTTAATTTTAGTAATTCAAAGGAAGTGGTATTAAGAACAATATCCGGCTTGTAATATAATGAACCAGTAATGTTATTGTATTCAAAAGTTTTATTATTTGTAAGGGAATTTGCTAGCAGCTGAACAAGTTCAACATCTTTGATTGCATTTTTTGATTCATAATCTGTACTCAAAGGATTTACAACATTTATAGTTGCAGACGAATCTTTTGCCTGTACGCATGTTGCAAATTCTTGCAGATTGTCTTTGCCTCTAATAAATAAAGCAAACCAGCGGTTTTCTCTGTAATAAGCAACAGAGAAAACTTTGAAATCTTTAGAAGCAATATCTAAGACATTTGTTGTAAAAAAAGAGTTTGTTGTTCCAATCTGGTAAATTACAAAATCTTTTTCAACATTCTTTCTATTAATTTTTACATCCAGAATGCTAGTGTAAATTGGGAATTCTTGTTCTGGGAAATTATCTATCATTACTGTCTCCTATGAGCATTTTTATTGCTTCTTTATTTGGTTGTCCGGCTTCATCTATAAGCCATGGAATTTCTATAATTCTATCATCGCAGTTGCGGTGAATTATATTGTCATCTGACTCTTTTAATATATTTATTATATAAGCTCTTTGACCACCAATAGAATCCAATTTTTTTAAGATTTTGGCAAAGAGGAAAGTCTTATCTTTAATTAACTTCTGTTTCCAGTGCTTGAAGTCGATGTAGATATCTTTAGACAAGATGAAATCAAAGAATTCATAGTAATCTGGTTCTTCTATTTCTCTAAGGTTGATGTTTAATTCTTTTTCCAGTATGTATCTTCCTGCAACTTCTCCAAGGGCTCCTTTATAAATGTTATTAAAAAGGGCAGGGGAAATAATCAGTTCTTTATTTCCAAAGCTTGTAGCAAAATTATTTCTATTAAAAGCATCTTCTAGACCAGGATATTTGAAAAACTCTTTTAATCTGGCTGAATCTTCACTTACTGCCATTACCGTGTACTCATTTTCATTTTCTTTTCTGAAGACAGAGTAATCCTTAAATATATTAACTTTAATATCAGAGAAGTCTCCTTTTTGTGCAAAGTAATATTCAGATTTATTTTCATAATTAGGAAAATAGAATTTCTTAATAGTACGGATATTCTCTGCTTCTTTCTGTGTTGCTGTTGGATATTTCAAAACAGTTTCGCGAAGCTCTTTCCACAGATTCATACTGTAAGACCTCCAATCTCGCTGCAGAATACTCTTTATATAAGAATCTGCACTTTCTGATTTTATAGATGCTTCATTTTCAATTATTGCTTTATCATCAGGAAGTGGCTTTATATATTGTGAGGCATAATTGAATAAAGCTTCCAATTCTGGATTAGCGATATCCATTCGTATACATGAATTATCAATTGTTGTCAGAAGAGAATTGTTTGTATAAATGTAAATGTTATTCTTCTTATTGAAGGTTCTACAAAGGCGACCTACTGCCTGAATCACATCTCTTGTTGCTTTTCTTCTAACACTTGCACAAGAGCGTAATGAATCTATAGCTGTAGAATAATCCTTTTTGTTTGAATATGCTTTAAAACCAGTCTGAATAAGTTGAGCAAATACAGAAGGTCCAATTTCAAAGTTGGAATACAAATATTTTACTTCAAACAAATACTCTAATAATTCCTTCAAGCCGATATTCTCAACGTCATTAATATTAGTAACAACATTAGTTATGTCACCAAGATAAATGCCATCAAAGTCTTTCTCGTTTTTTGGGGGCTTGCCTGGACGTTTGTAAATTGTAATTACTTCTTCATTTTCTGGAATTGAGTATTGCAAGTTTTGACCGGCACCAATGGTTTTGTAAGATGAGAATACAAATATCTTTTTACCCTTTGAAAGGTCTTCCAGCAAAGAATCCTTTTGATTATCAAAATCGTTACCGTTTAGAATCCTGATTTCTGGAACAGGAAGTTTGTGTATTTTACAGAAGTATTCTGCAAATTCATTTAGTAATTTAATATCAAGGTGAGGTTCGTTTTCCTTAGGCAGAGCCATATTCAAACAAAGGAAAGATTTTAAGTCATTGTTTTCAATAAAGCGCTTTAATACTTCAAAAATATTGCAGTATCGCTTTTGATAATATTCGGCATTGTTATTGGAAATGCCCAAAGTCGAGAGTTTGTTATAGAAAACTTTTTGCAAGTCAGAATCATTACATATAAGGGCTAATCTATCGGAAACAGATTTGTTTTCAATCCCATAATCAACAGAATTGACAAGTATATTTACTCTTCCATCTTTGTAGGCTTTCCATTTTTCTTTCTGTTCTGCTTTAATAGATTCATAACTTTCTTCAGAAAGGAACATGAATTTATCTTTTAATTCTTCTTTTAAGTAATCCAGGGCATAATTAGAAAGCACAGAATTAATTCTACATGTTGCAGAAAGTCCAATTACTTTTGTATGTTTTGCCATAAACAAGAGAAGTTTCTCTGGAGTATTATTGATTTGAACAAACTGAATCTTAGTCTCTTCGTTATGGCTGTCACTGTCTAAGAATTCAAAGAACTTGTACCCACGGTTGTAGAATGAAAAATCTTCAATGCTTGTATTTAATTCCTTTCCAGGGATATTCTTGAGCTTTGTTGAAACCGCAAGGTCATGAAGTATAGTGTTCAAACGTTCATTCTTAAAATATATGTCACAAATTGTATTAACTGCACTTTCAAATGTGAAAGTTTCATAGATTCCGTTTTGGGCTGATTTTCTTCTTTTGTCATTTTCATATGCTGCATATTTATCTGCCCAGGTTGCAATGAATCGTGCAAAGTCATTTAAGAATGTTGTCAATTCTCGAAGCAGAGAGTATATGTTTATATCTGTATCAAGGTTTTTATTATTTTCATAATCTTCTTTTGACTCAAAATAGATTTTTACCTGTTGGGCATCATTATCTACAATAGTTCTTATGTAATGGCAATTGTTTTTTAAGTAGCTTCTAAATGTGCCATCAAAAAAGAGGAATCCCCGGTTGCGATCAATACTTTCACTATCTGTTTTGTAATTATAAAAAAGAGAATACTTTTCGAAAATTGAATCTACAGTATCTGCCATAGATTCCAGAGTCGATAAATATGGTTTGTCCTGAGCATATTCAGCATATGGGCGGTAGAAGGCAGTTGCGGGCTTATAATCATGCAGCTTTCCATGCAGTTCTTTTACAATATCAAGATAATCATTTTGAGAATCGATAGCCTCTTGAATTATAGCTTCTTTTATAGTTTCTTTTGTTGCATCAAATTCATCAATAAAGAAAATAGCATTTTGCAAAACATCTGCAGAAATAAAAGGGTAACTTGGTTTTATAAGTGTATCATTTCTTGTCAGCAGTTTATTTATGGAAAGAAAGATGATTTTATATTCATCTGTGAATACAGTAGGGTATATCTGGGGAATCCAGCGATAATTCTTATCACATTTTAGAATGGTTTTCTTTTCATCGCGGGTACCCTTGATTTTATCCGCAATTATTTTTCGAAGATATTTTCGGAATGTATACTCGGCTTCAACAAGTTGCTTTTCTACATCTTCTTGATATAAAGAAGGTGTAGATGTAAAGCTCTCACTCTTTGTAATATCAATTAGTCTTTTTAATGTCTTGTATTCACCAGATTGAAATTCGAAAGGAACTTTTGCCTCAGGTAGATTATCTTTTGCAAAGTTTACATTCGATTTAATTTCTAACACTTCTCTATCATAGTTAGGATTCTTGTGTTTTTTGTAAGCCTCTTTCATCTCTGGTATACACAGATTTTTCAGGAGACTTGTTGTGAAGTACACCTGTTTAGCATCGGGAGAATGAACGTAATCATAAATAGCCTGGCAGGAATAATAACTCTTACCACTACCAGTATTTGGATCTTCAAGTAAGAGGCCGTTTGTAATCGTTTTGCTGTAAATAAAATTATTTGTTGATGTAAGCATTGATACTCTCCTCAAACAATGCCGTTATAGGGCTATTTATTTCATTTAAGCGTAAGGCCGGATATTTAAGAATAAAGCTTAGGTTTGTTGTGATTACTCTTGCACATGGTAAAGAAACATTAAATACAGAACTAATCTGAACATCAGTTTTTAACCCTAGTTTTAATATTACACCTGCTGGAGCAAGCGCTTTTTGAGCAAAAGTATCTGCTTCAACTTCTTTTTCTGCTTCTGTAAGTTTAGATCTATCATGGTCCAGTTGAATGTGGCCAATCTCGTGCATTATAGAAAAGTTTACCCTTGCAGACTCAATAGCGTCATTATAAATAATTACATATTCCTGTTTCTTTTGATTGTAAAAACTGAAAGCGTCTTCACTAAAATCAATGAGTTCGCTTGGATAAGCAGAATACTTTAACACACGGATTTTAAGTTTATGGCATAAATCAAAAACATCGATAGGGAAGGTGTTAACTCCTGCCGCTTCAAAAGTATCGAGAATAGATTCTTTTATATATTTACGCTGTTCTTTACTTAATGCCATTTTAGTCTTCGCCAAGAATAAGGTTAATGAGTGCCTTCTTTTGCTCCTTTGTAAAATCTTTTGCTTTTCTAGCTACCAAAGTATTTATTTCTTCATAAGAAACATCGTCTGTCTCAGCTTCACCAAGGAGTACATTGGTAGTTGTTCCAAGTGCTTTTGCAATATTCAAAAGATTTGCACCGCGGGGAACTCTGTCTCCTTTGATGTAATGAGACATGGCAGCTTCTGTTACTCCTGCTGAGGATGCAAGTTCCTTCTGGGAAATCCCTTTCTGGTCTAGCATCTCTTTAATTATTTGCCCTGTTGATTTAGATTCCATTTTTCAACTCCTGTTATAATAAATGATAATATAAAATTATCAAAACGGCAAGTAAATATTTTAATAGGTTTTCAAATTCTTTATTTCTCAGTGCCGCTCATTGGCACCCTTGCATTTTATAATGTAAACCAGAAGACTGAAAAAGGGGGCTGTTTATGAAAAGAATGGATGATGTTATGGATACTTCAAATGTATATTCCTATGGAATTGATTTGAGTAAACTTAAGCTGGATTTGCCAAAGTCGCAGAAAAAGCACAAGACACCTGCTAAACGCTATGTATGCATTGACCTTGAAATGACAGAGTTTATGGCATCACAGAGAAGTTGCGTTCCTGGTGCAAACGGCGAAGTTATTCAGTTTGGTGCTGTTTTGCTGGATGAAAACTATAATCTGCTCAGCGAGTTTTCTTCTTATGTAAAGCCTGTTTTCAGTTCAGTTACTCCATGGATTAATCAGCTTACAGGTATTTCAAATCAGAAGCTCGAAAAGGCAGATGACTTTATAACTGTTTTCGACAAGTTCTGTTACTGGCGTGGTGAAGGGGATATCACAACCTTCTGTTGGAGCAAGTCTGATTTTAATCAGCTTTGGAGTGAACTTGAAGCAAAGGGAAAGCATCGTTATGACCTTTTTGCAACCTTGCAGGATTTTGTAGATTTGCAGGATATCTTTGGAAAGCTTATTTCATCAAAGACATCAGTTGGCTTGGAATCTGCAATGAGACTTCTGCAGATGGAGTACAAAGGCCAGGTTCACACAGCCTTGAGTGATTCTTACAACACAGCCCGCATTCTTCATAAGCTTTTCTGCACAGAAAGTCTCGAACTCGATTTTGAGTACATCAATCCATCAAGAGAAAACCCAATAAATCAGAGGGAAGAAGCAGAATACAACTGTTCATTGGCAAGCTTCCTTTCACCGGAGCTTTTGTCACAGTTTGGTTATACAGGAGCCTCACAGGAAGAAGAAGCAGACGAAAACTCCATCGAGAATATCGCAGAAGATTTGCAGCTTTTGGAAGCATCCCCGCTTGCCGGCCTTATTAATAATGAAGAAATTGCTAACCTTTGTTCAAAATACAAT
>OCVV011239842.1_pt1 | contig 10133 bp, 8 predicted proteins | sample 1539721 | NCBI WGS metagenome assembly OCVV01 (sample SAMN02144230, study PRJEB22623) | gut metagenome | biome: sheep rumen | host: Ovis aries | place: New Zealand
TGTAGATGTGTAGGGACATGGTGACCTCGAAATTCTGTTATGGATCTGTGTGCTCATTTTATGATGACATGGAGAGCAAAGTATTTCAAGGTCTCTATCATTAATTTATTCCAATTCAAACCCTCTCTACGGGATGCACCACGTCTCGCTTACCGCGTGTTCGCGGAGGTAGCGATTTCAATCCACGCACCCCGCAGGGGGTGCGACTAAGATAGGACTCAAAGGCATTATAGACGACCTATTTCAATCCACGCACCCCACAGGGGGTGCGACTCTTTGAAGAGGTTGTACTGCTTTGTACTCTTATTTCAATCCACGCACCCCGCAGGGGGTGCGACGAGTTCTTCGATGAGCTTCAGCTTTACGGGCGTATTTCAATCCACGCACCCCGCAGGGGGTGCGACGCGACTGGGGTGATGACAGAAGGGCAACAATCAAATTTCAATCCACGCACCCCGCAGGGGGTGCGACCGGTACAAGATCACTGCAAGGGTGACAATACTCCTATTTCAATCCACGCACCCCCGCAGGGGGTGCGACCATATTGACCGGAGACCGCTCAACATCGATGATATTTCAATCCACGCACCCCGCAGGGGGTGCGACGCCTATGGGTTACGGGGTATGATTGTGTCCACAATTTCAATCCACGCACCCCGCAGGGGGTGCGACACCCGGGGACCATTTTCTCGAGAAAACTCCCGTTATTTCAATCCACGCACCCCGCAGGGGGTGCGACCGGGCAGTTTCTCTTCAAGAATGCCAATAAGCGATTTCAATCCACGCACCCCGCAGGGGGTGCGACTTTCCTGCTCCGTGAGGGCTGCTTCGAGCTCGGTATTTCAATCCACGCACCCCGCAGGGGGTGCGACATCACAGATACAATGTCGGTGATGAGTATCCGAGAATTTCAATCCACGCACCCCGCAGGGGGTGCGACCAGCAGGAACAAGACGAGACTGCTCAACAAACTATTTCAATCCACGCACCCCGCAGGGGGTGCGACATTCTGCAAGTCGCTTGTCTGGTTTGCCTTAATATTTCAATCCACGCACCCCGCAGGGGGTGCGACGGCCGCTGGCTCCGGGATCTTTACATGGACAATCCATTTCAATCCACGCACCCCGCAGGGGGTGCGACGTACAACATGATTTTCCCTGGTCACGACTTCATATTTCAATCCACGCACCCCGCAGGGGGTGCGACCTGAAGCATTGCCCATACAGCTGCAAGAGCCGCCTATTTCAATCCACGCACCCCGCAGGGGGTGCGACTGGCAAGCTCCACGGCTGCATCAAATCCCTGCCAATTTCAATCCACGCACCCCGCAGGGGGTGCGACTTGTACGGTCTGACGGATAAAAAAGGAATACCTATTTCAATCCACGCACCCCGCAGGGGGTGCGACGACTGGCCAATTCGCAGCGGTTCTGCAGATGCTCAATTTCAATCCACGCACCCCGCAGGGGGTGCGACGGGCATCCGGGACGGTACGATCATAGCAAACATAATTTCAATCCACGCACCCCGCAGGGGGTGCGACCTTGGCACGCTCCGCGTGAATCTGAGGAAGCCAGAATTTCAATCCACGCACCCCGCAGGGGGTGCGACCGGCCGGCGACAGTGCCACATCAGCACCTACGGATTTCAATCCACGCACCCCGCAGGGGGTGCGACATACTTCGCGGATGCGTACCTCAAGGTTGTCGGTCCATTTCAATCCACGCACCCCGCAGGGGGTGCGACACCGTTCTCTCCGATAATGTGTGTCACGTCGCTATTTCAATCCACGCACCCCGCAGGGGGTGCGACTGACGCAGATAAAGCAAATCAGTATCAGATGGGATTTCAATCCACGCACCCCGCAGGGGGTGCGACCACGAAACAGTACAACCTCTTTAAGGAGGCGATATTTCAATCCACGCACCCCGCAGGGGGTGCGACCTGACGCGACCCTCCCAGGACTCGGAAAAGTCCACATTTCAATCCACGCACCCCGCAGGGGGTGCGACCTGCTCCAGGATGTCAGCCAGTGTCTGGATAACGATTTCAATCCACGCACCCCGCAGGGGGTGCGACCAAGCAGGATTGGAAGAAGACGGAATCATCGGACCATTTCAATCCACGCACCCCGCAGGGGGTGCGACCGCCGTTGCAGTGTAGTAAGTCACATCTTCAGAATTTCAATCCACGCACCCCGCAGGGGGTGCGACGGCTTGCGATCGGCGACACGACTGTAGCGGTCACATTTCAATCCACGCACCCCGCAGGGGGTGCGACAAATCTCGTTCACGTCCGGCACTCCGCAATACATATTTCAATCCACGCACCCCGCAGGGGGTGCGACCCGGGCAAGCTTAAGAGCTGCATGCGACAGCTCTATTTCAATCCACGCACCCCGCAGGGGGTGCGACGCAAGCTGGAGGAACGGAAGGAAGTCCTACAAAGATTTCAATCCACGCACCCCGCAGGGGGTGCGACACAGAGCCGCAAGGCTGTAAGGAACTATCATGTACATTTCAATCCACGCACCCCGCAGGGGGTGCGACCGGTACGACCGGGTCTGCAGATCCGGACTTTTCACCATTTCAATCCACGCACCCCGCAGGGGGTGCGACAGCAAATATTGACAAAAAATCCATCTACACTTTTGTCAATATCTACAAAACTAAGTAAAATATGATGCATTACATTTCGTAATCACGAACTAAATACTAATTAACACTTACAATTACTGCGCGAACCATTCAGATTTATCATGTTCACTTTATATTCGCGTCACAGTATTAATGCTTCTGTGGCATCATATCCTTTTTTGGCACCATAATGTTCGATTTTGTCCTTATATGATGTCCCTAATTTATAAAATCTTAAGCTGTCTTCTTTAGGATCTATCAAATCACACAATGCTGCTTTTAAACTCCTATATTGTGCTGCATCTAAAGAACATTCAAACACTGAATTTTGGACCCTTTGGCCATAATCCAAACATTGCTTTGCAATTTTCCGCAGTCTTCTTTGCCCAACGATTGTCTCAGTATTTACATCATACGCAACAACTACAAGCATATCTCTATTCATCACCTCCACAAGAAAGGGGGATATCCATCCAAATCACCTCTAATATGCCTGGCAAGTAGCGTAGCCTGAATATACGGCACTAATCCCCATTCCATTTTTTCTTTAAGATAAGGGTGTATTATTTTTTCTTTCTTTTTCGCTTGCCACTCTTTTTGTAACTTTTTCCGTCCATCATCAGTCAATAAAACAGCCCCGTTTTCCTGACGAAGAAAGTCTTTTTTATCAACTACTTTATTATTTATCAATGTCAATACAAAACGGTCTGCCATACACGGTCTCAATTCCTCCATAAGATCTTGTGCCAATGAGGTTCTTCCCGGTCGATCGCGATGCATAAATCCTACATAAGAATCAAGACCAACTGTTTCTAACGCGGATGCACAACTGCTAGATAGCATAGTATATGCATATGACAGAAGTGCATTGACATTGTCTAATGGTGGACGTCGATTCCTTCCATGAAAATAGAAATCATCTTTCGCTGTAAGTATTAAATCATCAAAGACAGCAAAATATGAAGATGCACTATTTCCTTCTACTGTCATGAACATTTTCATGCATAATTCTGCCATCTACCGTCCAATAGTTTTCCTGCCATTGCTGTTCTATATGTATGAGAGCCCATTGTCGTCGGCAAAACAAAAAATGTTGTATGCCGGACAACTGTAGAAAATCCTCTTCTTGATACTCATATTCCATCGATGATTTCAGGCTCCAATCCCGGAAGTTCATTTACAATGAATTCATAATCATCAACACTCTTTGGAATCTCATCTCCAATTTTGCTATGAACTTCTACCGCACGATGAACTGTTGCAGATGAGTACTGGCCATCCTTACAATTATGCTTATACCAATATAATTTTAAAACTTCCATAGATCCTTCGGGCCTAGCTGAAGATGAATCGTTTAGAAAGAGTGTTCTGAGGCATTCTTTAACTATATCTGCATCTTCTTCTGTAAATCCTGTTTTCTCTGCAAGCTGTACATTTATAGATCCCTTTATTTTATATATGCCAAATCTTATATAGTGTTTCATTCCCATAGTATCAGAGGATCTTTTTTCGTTCGGTTCTCCGTTAACACTCTTTGTAATTTGTAATGATTCTATCTCTACCGGAGAAACACTGACTGCCTGATGGATGGAAACAGGTCCTCTGACTCCGACAGAAACCCCACCCTTATCTGCTTTAAATGCAAATACCTGTCCAAATGCTCGTACATCCATCCATGTTGAACATGCAGTGCTTGCATACGTATCCTTATCTTTGATTTTACCTAATTTAGCAGATGCTCTTTCGCTCAAACTACCAAATTCATCACTACGTTTATCATCAGACTGTACGAAAATAGAATATCCCAAATCCTGCATCCTGTTGCGTATTTTTCTCTTTACACATACATCTGACATTTCCCCAAAACCATTATAATCCATTCTGGGACGGTTTCCATTAAGAGGATCTCCGTTAGCGTTTGCCATATTCACTGATACAAATGCAACAAAATCTATTTTATTCTGCAGCTGACTCATCTTCTGCTTCCTCCTTATTTTTTCTTGTGTATAATTCATTTCTTTGTAGGTAATAGCCAATCAGATACGTATCGCCAAGAGGTTTATTCCAGTTACTCTCAGGCTCCTGGCTAATGATATCAAAAATCTGCCCAAGTGTTTTTTTGTAAAATCCTCTGGCTTTCGGTTTAAGCTTTGGTAGATATGCCTTTTCCATCTGCCTTTCAAGGATTTCTGCATAATGCATAGGTTCTCTGCAAAACACAGACTGCAAACGCATTGCATTTGTTACCCTCTTATCATCGATTTCAGAATAAGTATCCGTCTCTATCTTTTCCATCACAGCCAAAAGCCTGCCAAATTGATAACTGCGATCTTTCTTCTGTGGCTCTAACGCCATTTCGATTTCCTCCCTTCTATAATCATAGTTTACTTTTTTTATTACTGCACAGGCGGTTGATAAGACCCTTCTGAAATTTCTCTTATCGTTAAAGGCCTGAGGTGTTGAAGCTCTTTGTACAAGTTGTTGTAAAATATCCAAAGGAAATCTGGCACAGTCGACACGGCAGGATAACAAACGTTGTACATGCTGTCTCAAGATTCTATCATCAACTACTAACCGAGCAACACCCTTTTCCTCCCTCTCAATTCCATAAGCGCACTCAATTATTTGTCTTAGCGATGGTGCCTGTTGAAGATTTTGGAAAGTATAAAACCATTGGCAATGCTCATCCCATTCGTATAGCCTGTCCAAAAAATCTGATGACAACAATTCGTTATAATAGGTAATTGCTAATCTACCGGTAGTCGCAGCATCAAAGACAGCAATAACTGTTACTCCAGAAGCATTCTCACTGAGTTGCTCTTTCCATCCAATCATCGTTTTATACAATTCTTTACGATAACTGACATGTTTTACTTCGGATTCCCTGGGCTGAATTGTGAACAATGGCTTAAGTGGAGAAGGTGCTTTTAGCCCTTCCGGATTCCAACACAAAAACGTCCTTCCGCCTATTATTACCCCTTGATTTGCAGCAAGCCAACGCAACGCACTATGTGCTTCCTGCGATTGCTCATATCCGATCGTTGCAGCCTGCCAATCCTGTTCAAATCTTCCCCGGAATGTAAATCCGGATTTATCATTTGCAGAGATAAGCTTAGCATTCCCATTCATTGATATAATACCTTTTGGATGTTGCTTAGCCAAAGTCGTTTTATCACCGGATATCATGCAAATATTTTCTTCAGTACTATTTTTTGCTCTGTAAAAGCCTATATAGTCACTAAATAATTGTTTATCCGTCCAGCATGGTCCACTACTCTCACCCACTCCATTGACAATCCATCTCACTAAGGCCTTCTCATCCTTTATTTGTCCTTTTGTATTAAGAGATACCACCTTACTTCTAACTAAATCATCAATGATTGTTCCATTAGAGACATACTTATAAACTGGCAATAGTTTTACATTGGAATAATCGGAGTCTTTCCATTCACCGAGCTGGTTTAGGTACATCTCTCTCTTTACACTATTATAAGGCACCAAATATGAAAGCTGCTCATCTAACGGATGCGGACACGGAGCAGATGTTCTGCCAGACGATTCTTCTGTAACAGGGACTATGATTTTCTCTACATCTTTGCCTAACAACGAAGCAGAGACAAACTCACCTTTTTGATTAACAGTGATCTCAATTTGTGCCCTTGTTATCATATGTGAAACCGGGGCTAATGGTTCCTGCCCCTGTTTTGTTGTTCCAATCTCGCTCTTATGCGATTCATATGTTTTATAAGCCTGTTGAAGTAATCCCATATTATGTCACCTCACCAAATTCTCTCAGACCAAGGAAATTATTGCATTCCTCTCCAAACCTTTTCATCGGCATTTCTTTCAAGGTCTTGTGAATAGGACAGTTCTTAGGAGGCAAGAAATCAATTACTCCGTTTCGCATCACCGGATACCAGAAGTTTGCTGTCATATGCTTTTCTGTCTCCGAAGAATATGCTTCATCTGCATAAGTTATCCCATGATACATCAATCCAAAACTTAGCTCCGGTATATCATCATATGCCCCTTCTCCACTTCCAAATACACAGGGTTTTACATAACCTTGACATTCACGTGTTCCCAGAAAAATATCTCTCCTTCCACCTTTTGCAATACATCGTTTTGCAATCTCATGATGCTTATTCTCATTCCTGTCTTTTTCAAGTTCCGGTCTATTCTCATTCCAGATAAAATGTGCTCTGACTTGATAACAGCAATCCTTAAGATATGTATAATAAGAGAGATCGTTACCACCATGGTATTTTATCGGTCGAATTCCCTTCACTTCAGTCTGGATTGGATTCATAACTCTAACCTTGTCAATGATCCATATCAGTGTCGGCTTCCAGTATACAGACGCCATAATCCCCTTAAGCGCCTCATAAGTTGGTACTTGGTAGCTAAACTTCTCACCCCCAACTCGCATTACCGGATCCGAAAACAGTGCATAATCACCGCTGACTTGAAACTCTACAATATTCGGATACCTCGTTTTCATAAGCTCACCTCCAAATATCCGTTGTTCTGATCTTCATCCTTCACTCCCACATAATCATTATAAAAACCCGGCTGTAGAATTGTTACTCTTCCTTCATGAATCTCATATAATGCACCCATCTGATTCAACTTTTTTATTTGATAGGAATACAGAGCCACTGTGTATTCTCTGGCTTTATCCAGAACACTTTCCATATAGCTGATATCCCGCATAGCTTTCTCGGAGTTCAAATCGTCGATTAGCCCTTTACCTCTTCCATATGGAACAAGAACATCTATGCTATCCGAATCAAATACTTTAAATTCTTTTCCTGCAGTAGCAAATGCTTGGCGTAGATAAAATCTGTTTCTCTCCGAATGTGCACCGACATAATTTGTATTCACAGACATCAAATTATAAATTGTTTCACCATCTCTCAATGCATAATCCTGATAGTCATCAAGAAAACTTTTATAGTAATTAGTATAGTAATACTCTATTGCTTTCTGCGAATCCAAACTGCCCTGAAATAAATCTTGATTCTGTGAGTATTCCATAAGGAGATTTTCGGTAGACATCTTAGCCCTCTTCATTTCTTCAAGCCTATTTAAGTTTTCATCAATGCAGGACAAGACATATACGTCTCCTCTCCCCTTTATCTCGCCACTCCTGTTGCATCTACCGGCCGTTTGAATGATGCTGTCCATTCCTGCCGTAAACCGAATTGCCTTTTCAAAAGATATATCAACCCCTGCCTCAATGACTTGTGTCGAAACACATACTACTTTTCTGTTCGATCTATTTGAGTCTGCCAGAGCAGACTTAATCAATTCCAAGGTGTCTTTTCGATGTCGTATACACATGGCAGCTGATAAATGAAACGCAGTAACATCATTGACTCTGAGTTGTTCATATACGTATCTGGCTTCATCTTTTTTATTGCATACAATCAAAAGGCTTTTGCATGCATGCAAAATGTTCTGTATCGTTAATACCGCCTCTTCCAACGTACATCTATCCAACTGAGAAATATGTGTACGCTTGAAAATCTCATATATATCATCATCAAAGTGAACCAGATCACCTTTAACATTTCTGAGAGGATACCGAGCATTTTCAAAACAAGGTTGTGTTGCAGACGACATAATAATCGTAGCCTTACATACTGACTGAAGAAAACCCATAGCTGAATTAAACATAGATATCATCTTCACTGGCACCGTCTGTACTTCATCAATTACAATTATGCTTTCACATAACGCCTGCATCCTACGCACACATCCCATTTTTCCCGAAAACAGCGTATTCAAAAACTGCACCATCGTAGTTATGATAATTGGTGAATGCCATGTCTGCGTGTGATACTCCCATCGATCATATTCATCAGTTCCTTCTTTCGGTCGTATGATATTAGAATGATGCTCCAATATAATTTCATCGTCTTCTATAAAATCGCGAATTATCGTAGCATTCTGATCTAGTATACTAAGCAATGGAGTTACAAAAACGATTCGTTTCTTTCCCCATCTTGCAGCATGTGCCAAAGAATATCTTAATGAGCTCAATGTTTTACCTGATCCTGTAGGCATATTAAGCCGATATATGCCAGGTGCCATATAAGATGCTTCCTTACAGAGATCAGATAATCGCATCCTTGTCCTGGATATAAGAGTGGATTGATCAAACATCGACAGCTTTGTCTCAACTCTACTAAGCAGCTTATCCCAAAGTGCTTTAGTTGCATTGTATTCAGAATGCTCTATTCCGGAAAAAAAAGTAGCTGTATCATCTCTGTCGCCTTCCACAACCGCAGATAAAACAAGCCTTGTCAACATTCCTATATAGAAGAATAATTCGCACTCAATATTTTCAGCATCATTTTTCCCTTCCTGGATGTGTCCCGAAATAATGCCTTGAATCAGCGCTAAACTGTTATTCATCTCATCAGCAGCCTGAAGAAAAGTATAGTCAAGTGATTCTTCTGATATATAACACCGAAAAAAATTATTTAAGGCTTCTTTATATGATATGCCTTCCTTTGTTAGCCTATGTTCAAAACCACTTTTATGCTCTTCCGATATGCAATCAAAAAGACCATGGTGGGCTCCAATTGCATAAGCTATTACTTCACTGGTAATCATGGACAATACATCTTCAGAATTATTGTGATATTTCTCAAGAATACATCTCACACCTGCGAATGTGTGATTAACGCTCCCTCTTCTGGCACCGTTTCCTTTCGTTGCATCCTTAAGATAGTTTTGAAAATCATCTGTGAATTTACCACAATCATGTAAAATTCCGGAAATTAATGCAGTATTGCCTAATCCAATATCAGAAAGAGCTTTCTGTGCACGTCTTGCAGTGCCATCACAATGATCTTGACATGTCTGAAAGATAGTTTTTCCTGTATCGTCTACTTTAATATGTGCCCAAAAGTCATCCATAAGGTCCTCCTTGAAGAAAATATGGTTGATACTTTTCTATTATGTATTAAAATAAAACAGTCAACATTTTTAAATTATATACCTTTGTTGTGGATTTAAATGTTGTGGATTTAAAAGTTAATGTTTACAGTGGAATGCAAGAAACATCTTCTTAAAGAGAAGATGTTTTTTGTTTTAGATAAGTTGTATTTCCCTCATACAGACATAATAATAGAAATCATCAAAATTGTCAATTCATTTTTCGTTAATGTTTAATAGTGGTATGAATAATTTGCCATATATAGTAAGAGGCATCTACACCACAAAACCGCGCAAAGCCCAAGCTATGCACGGTTCATCATGTCTTATAGATTTTTGTTTTGCTAATCCAGAATCCTCTCACTGTGTACGCGCACTGTTCACCACCATACCAGTCAGCACAAAAAGTACACTCGCTTTCGACACAACCATCAGCTATTCGACTCCCCTATCTCAAGCAGCGCCTCCGCCTCCGGCACCTCCATCTCCGCAATATTGCGCATCCTCTTCTGGATAATGCGTGTGCGATGATGCAGTTGGTCGTTGGCAGCCT
>OCVV011308766.1_pt1 | contig 10131 bp, 7 predicted proteins | sample 1539721 | NCBI WGS metagenome assembly OCVV01 (sample SAMN02144230, study PRJEB22623) | gut metagenome | biome: sheep rumen | host: Ovis aries | place: New Zealand
ATATAAAAATAAGCCCGAGGTGATATGCTTGGAACTATATGTATCTAAAAATCTCAAACGGCTGCGTAAGGAGCGTGGCATGACTCAGGACGAGCTTGCAAGAAGACTTAACGTGAGCTTTCAGTCAGTGAGCAAATGGGAGCGTGGAGAGAGCGAGCCTTCGCTTTCTATGCTGCCGATAATCGCCTGCCTTTTCAACGTGTCTACCGATGAGATATACGGTATGGACGAGATAAAACGGCAGCAGCGTATAGATGAGCTTAATGCTCAGATAAAAGAAAACTATGTGGAACACAAGGTCAATAATAATATCCCCCTGATACAGGAGGTGCTTGATGAGTACCCCGATTCTCCAGAGCTGATGTTTGAACTTGGGAAATCGTATTTTCTTGCTCATGTTGACGAAGAGGAAACGATCGAATATCTTGGGGTTGCAAGCGAGCTGTTCGGCAAGGTCATTCGTCTGACCGACAATGAAAAGCTCAAAGAGGACTGCCGATATTACCTGAACCTGTGCAGCTATTACAGCGGTGAAAGTGCAGTTGCTCACGAGGACAGCATTGACAGCAGCAGAGAGCTTATCAAAAATATCCTGCTTGCCGATGAAACGATGGATACCGACAGAGATATGTCAATGAAGAAAAATATAGAGTCGCTGACGCTGTTCCTCGCAAGGCAGATATGGAAGCTTGCAGATCCCGACTGCCTTTACCCTGCGACAAGTGTTGCGGCAGAAAAGGCAGCATATCTTATGAAGGCTGCCGATCTGCTGAAGTGGCTCTATGATGACGGTGACTTTTTCAGCGTACACAAGGAGCTGTCAGACCTGTATCGGGTGAGTGCGGCTATCTATATGTATGACAGCCGCTTTGACGAAGCACTTGCCGCTATTGAAAAGGCAGCAGAGCACGCGGCTGCTTATGACACCTCAAAAGGCGGAGAGCATAGCTCTTTCCTTGTTCAAGGGCTTGTTGATGATGTTCATGGTGAGAACAAATCATGCACAAGACTGCTCGCAAGCAAGCTGAATCAGGAGCGATACGACCGTGTGCGCAAGGACAAAAGATTTACCGATATAGAGAAAAAGCTGAGCGATTTTATTAAAGAAAAAATCTGATGAAATGTAGATATCCCCCCGACTTCCTTTCCTGAATCAGTCGGGCGATATAGCTGCTCTGCGGTAAAATGCAGGGCAGCTAAAACTCTATTATTGATATCAGATCAACAGAAAATGCAGGTGATAATAATGATAACGATAGATATTCCGACTGCCATATTTGTGCTAATAAATACTGCGCTTGTAGGAGCGTTAGGCTATGTTTTGGTCAGGCTGATAAAAAAACTAAAGAGGTGATACTATGAAATGAGCTGGGTAGAGAATGGTTGATTTGAACAGAAAACAGGCTTATGTGAATAATTAAAGGAGTGAACGTAATGATAAAAAACGGTAAAGAGATCATGGCTTCTATACTTAGTATTTTGGTAGTATCAGCTATTTTTTCGGTAATCGTTGTTAATGACAGGTCAAATGCTAAAGTTAAAGCTGAAAAGATTTCAAGCATATCTGAGGATAAAAGCACAAAAACTAAGATTGCTGACGAGTACGTTAAAAGCAATAATAACGTTCCTGTATTTCCAACCGAAAAAGATAAAATCGAAAACCTCAAAAAATTGGAACTGCATATAAATGATAGAACTGTTTACACAGCAGACGAGGTAGACGCCTTGATCGATAAGGGTATAGCTGAATATGAGCGTTATGGCAGAGCTGTTATATCAAATCTCAAATATGCTGACGATATAAGAAATGGTATTATAGATAAGAATTCAATAGAATCAAAAAGCTATATATATCATCAAATGCTCAACAGTGTTGACTATTTTAACAGTGCCGAGGGCACAATGACTTATGCGTTGAATATATCATCTCCTATAGATATATTCTTTCAGACAGATATTGAAAAAGGGATATCTTATGAAAAAGAGAGCCAGTTTGGTACACCCATAAACGAATATTATGTAGCAGACAAAGAGAAAAGTACTGTTGATCTTCGTACAAATGAATATACCGAAACATATTGTGCCGAGCCTGCGGAGTTTGCTATAAGCGATAATGACAGAGTTGTAATGCTGGATAATAGTCAGCTTATGAATCTCAACAGAAATGATATAACGAATTTAGGGACAGCAGGAAATTCATGCCTGTTCCCACAGACATACGCTGCCTCATATCTTTTTGATTTTGAGAAATGGAGTATAACAGATACAGTTGAGGTCCTCGGAAGAAACAGCGTGATAATCGAAGGTGTACATAATAGCAGTGCCTTTACTATGACGGTTGATTTATATACAGGAATAATGCTGAACTATAAAGAATTTGATGAAAATGGAGCAGTGTCCGGATATATAGAAGTAAACGAAATAGCGATAGATAATGATGTCTCTGTAAATCAAATTGATAAGAATACAGCCCTGAAATAATAGATTTATCCGACAAGGGGGTTGCGTATGATCGGTAATAAGCACTGTTTCATTAAGAACGGGATCATTTTTCTTTGTGTAAGTGTTATGTGTTTACAGCTTTCGGGGTGCTATTCTCTGGAAGCAACAAAATACAAAACAATCGACGAATGCCCATACATTGAGACTACTGATATTAAAGAGTCTTATCCGACCGATTTTAAAACTATAAATATAGGTTGTAAAAGCATATCTAAAAGAACATGCTCATATTATTATAGTTTTGATGAGGCATTTGAAGTTAAGATCGATGATGAATGGAAAGAAATAGATTATAATGTTGAGTCTGTTTCGCTCGGAGCAACGGTATATCTCAGGCCGGGAGAAGAATTTACATTTACTATCAAAAGAGAAGAATATAACTATGATTTCCCTCCGGGTGAGTATCGGTTCATTCTTAATTTTGAGGGCGGAATATACAATAAAAAGGAAGATATGTCAACAAAGCAGAAGGTTTTTTACTTTACATTAAAATAAGGCTTTGTATAATCCTCAGTGTATTGATTTCATATTCTAAAAGTGATATAATGTACTAAACACCAAGTTGTGGGGGGTACAATATGGATATCGAAAAAACAAGATCATACTATGAAAACAAAACGAGAGATAATGTTTGTCAGTGTGACTATTGCCAAAATTTCATAGATGAGGTCAAAGGTGCTTACCCTGAAATTGCAGAATATCTCTCATCTTTAGGAGTAGATATTGAAATACCGTTTGAGGTATTTTTACCTATTGAAACGGAAGATGATTATATGGATTATTACGGGGTTCAATATCTGATTGCAGGAAATAACGAAGGTTTTCAAAGAACTGAAATAGGCAATATTTCTGTTCGTATTGCTGCCTGTCACCCCGATGCAGCCTACAAAGGAGAGTACTTTGTTATAGAGCTTGGTACTTTTCATATAAAGTGCAGATTTGATAAGTATAAATTCAAATAAAGTCTGCCTATTTGAGTGTTGATTTGCAGCCGCTGCCAATATGGGATAGTACGGTAGACAAGATAGAGGACATCAAAAACTCGTTTGCGAAAGGAAGGAACCCACGATGAATAATACCGATACAGCCGCCAAGCCCAAAAATAAAAAGCGAAAAATACTGATAATACTGCTGATAGCTTTTATCGTTCTTGCGGCTCTGCTGACGGCAATATATATCCGTGTCAATCCGACGTGGAGGGCTGCAAAGCTGACTATTGAGAAGTCGGATATTGATTACCACGTTCAAAATGTTGACCCTGACGGTGCGACCGTTTCGACCCGTATCGCTCCGCCCGAGGGCTATACCCGCATTCCCGTTGACAAGGGCAGCTTCGGGCAGTACCTGCGAAATTATCCCGTTCTTCCCGACGGTGTCAAGCTGCCTGTTTATGACGGCTCGACAATGAGCCCCTATGATGCCGCCGCAATATTTGATATAAGCCTGGGCGACGAGGGCTATCAGCAATGTGCCGACAGCATAATCAGACTGTACAGCGATTACTTTTATGAAAACAAGCAGTATGATAAAATATCGTTCCAGTTCTCAAACGGTGACGAGTGCAGCTACGAGCGTTGGCGTGACGGACACAGAATGCTTGTACTTGGGGGCTTTTCAATGGAGATACCTGCCGCCCTTTCCGATGACAGCGAGCAGCAGTATCGCAACTACCTCAAAGAGGTCATGAATTATGCAGGAACGATCTCCTTGCAGAATGAATCGAAGGTTATTCCCGTCAGCGAGCTGAAGATCGGAGATTTCATTTGTAATGACACTCACGTTGTAATGATCGTTGACATAGCTGAAAATGACAAGGGCGAGAAATGCTATCTGATCGGTCAGAGCTTTATCCCTGCGGTGTGCTTTCACATTGTCATAAACCGAGCCGAGAATGAGACAAGTGCCTGGTTCACACAAAAGCAGCTTGAACAGGACAGCTTTGAGGTCGGTGTTTACACGTTCAATAAGAGCAATATCAGACGGTGGAAGGACGGGTTCTGACGACGGTGGATATGATTCGTAAGATGACACAGGTATAATTTAATAGCACAAATAAAACAGCCTCGGTACTCGAATGGGTATCGGGGCTGCTGTTTTTGCAGGGGAATGTGTTGTTTTATACTTGTGATTTTATAAAGATGTTTTCATATGGTTGATATGACGGAAGGAATGAATATCCCTGAACGGAAAGTTATTCTTTTCACTGAACTTGTTAAGCCAGAAATACGGTGTGTTAGTCTACTTGCTCCAGATGAAAATTTAATGCTATCTCCACCTAAACTGTTTATTAGCAGTTTGCTACTTGGTGTATCTTTATTATCTTCAAATAGTAGTATCATATCTGTCTGTACTCCGTTGTCAATGTTTTACCGTCATAATGTATGTCTAAATACTGACATGGCTCTAGCCTCAATCCGTATTGTCTTTTTATACTTATTATTATTGATGTATCATTTGGAAGCTGTTTCAAAAACTCAACAAAGGATTCATTTAAAATAATATCTGCGTTATCAACAAATACCAACTTAGGTTTTTCTTCGTTATACATATTTTTGATGTAGCCTATTGATTTATCACAAATGCTATGATTATATAAAACACAAGGTATCTTTTTCCAGCTACAATACTTACTTAACTGCTTAAACATAAATGTCTTTCCAGTAGCTGAATCACCTACTATAAGTGAAATTCCATTCTTAAATTGAATGTCAAAATAACAATTTGCTATTTGTTCTTTAAGCTTAAACACTGTTATTCCTCCTCATATATTGTATCCAGTAAATCATAGAAATTGTTATACTTTTGATTTTTGTAAATAACATCACATTCTTCTTGTCCAGAGTATACAGCTGTTGGCTTTCTCCATAAAATACTTCCATTTTTTATGAGGGGTAATATCTGTATTGCATTATTACCACACTCTATTATGTCAAAACAATAATCTGGGTGTAATGCAATATTAATTAATGTTTTACTACCAGTGCTCAAATATTCTCTTGATATTGCTCCTATATTTTCATTTCTAGGAATAAAATAATTCTCAGAGTGATAACTTCCATTATCAACTTGACTAATAATCTCCCTTACAATCTTTTTGTCTGAAAGTAATGTTTGTGTATCGAAAAAATCGTCGTTTTGAATTATTACTTTGGATGCTAAATCTTTTGGAATGTCTGATTCATTTGTAAAAATCCTTAAACTCATATACAATACCTCCAATCTTTATATTATTATACCACATTTTTATAAAATAGTCAAATCCGTGTATATCAAAATTAAAATTTTTATTGAATTTTTATATATAGGTGATTATAAACTTGGTTTATAAAATAAGCACCTACCAGAAAATTGATAGGTGCTTGTGATTTATTGTGTGTTGCCTTAAGTAAAACTTAATAGTTGGAATAACAATCAAGAGAGGTGAATGATGATGAATACAACTGAGATGCAGACAGAATTTTTGAGACAGCAGCTCCCTTTTTGGGGGCAATTCAAATAAAACTACCCTAAAGGATAGTATAAATCAAACAATAGTATACTTTTTGTTTTGTGAGTTTCGGAGAAATCTAAGCTTTGCAGATGTTTTCTCTTGTTTTAGACTGCGATTTATGCTATAATTAGTATATATTATTAATATCCAGGGGTGATACTATGAAATTACGTAAAAGACTTGTATCGGGACTGACTGCTGCGGCAATGCTGTTTGGAATGGCTGTTCTGCCCGCCGATGATTTGAACAGGGTTATAAATACGCTGCCTGCTTCGGCATCAGATGATATAACTGTTCCTCAGGAGGGCCTTGATGACACAACTGTAGGAAGAGTCGGTTCTGCTGTTTATAATGACAATATGCTGACTCAGAATGCCAATGTCGAGCAAACAGACCTGATAAAGCTGGGCATTGAGCTTGCAAGCTCTGCGTACAACAAAGACAATATTGAAACTGTGTACGGTGGAATGGGTTTCTCATATAAATCGTATAACTACGAGCGTACTGCTACTTATGAGGATAATGATTTTGTCGGATACAGTCTCGGTTACAAAAAGGTCGGCAATAACAGACTGTTCCTTCTGACGATCAGAGGAACACCTGACTCTGCTGAGTGGTTCAGCGATTTCAATCTCGGCTCGGGAGATTCGCATCTCGGATTTTCTAAAGCTGCAAATGACGTAATGAATTCGCTGGATATTTATCTTGATCTGTATGCTTCAACTTCAAAGAATGAGCGAAATACTATTCTTGTTACAGGTCACAGCAGGGGAGCTGCAGTCGCAAATATACTGGCTCAGTATATTCCCGCGGCTTATCCGCAGTATTTTTCAACAAGTGATGTATTTGGTTATACCTTTGCGTGCCCTGCAGTAAAGAGAAATGCGGACAAGTCATTGAAAAACATACATAACTACAATATCCCCGGTGACTATATCCCTGCTATGCCGCTTTCGGCATGGGGCTTTCAGAGAAACGGTCAGGATCATATCCTCAGTGCCGAGGGAGATTGCTATCTGAATTTCCTTGAGAAGTTTAAGAACCTTAATGATACTGACTATAAGGGTGCTGCAAATATTGCAGGCTTTGAAGCTGTAATGGAGGGTATTGCGCCAACGCAGTCTGCTTTCCTGGAAAAGCAGTGGATTTTCAAGTCTCTTGCTGCTGTTCTTGCAAGCAAGGGCGAGACTTATCCTTTGAATAAGTTTGCAGAGTATGAGATGAAAATTCTCTCAGACGCCGATCTTGGAAAAGCGCTGTCTGATCTCAATGCAAGAAAATTCCTTGATGCCTTATCATCAGGTTTATATTCAACTGTTGATCGTGCTTCAATAGTCTCCAATTTTGAAAGCACTTATGATGCAAAATATGATTATATAAAAGAAATATATGACGAAGCATTAGAGGTGCCCACTTTATATGCTGAAGCAAAAGCAAAATATGAGGCAAAGAATAAAGGCGAAACTCTTACCTTTAATGAATGGAGTGTAGGAAGAGATGATGTAAATCATGCAGCCAATACAGCTGAAATATCAATAACTACGCTTGATGATATGCGGCAGGCTATTAATATAATCAGCGGGATACTTTCTACTCTCAGCAGTATGAAAATAGATGCAGTCGATGTTCTGAATCTTTTAATGTCTGTTAATATAAAACCTGTAAGCACGATTTCAAACACAGCTTCGGCAGTTTCTGATTTTGTTACAGGTATAGGTCATGCTCATGATTTTAACAGCTACAGATTGTGGATAAATTCTCAGTATTTTGGAGTATCAGGCTGGTCAGGATATAAAGGAAATATCAAAAAGCTTGTTATTCCGTCTGATATAAAAAGGATCGGAGAAGAATGCTTTGATTACTGTACAAACATTTATGAGGTTGTAATACCCGACTCTGTTGTCAGACTGAATGCCGCTTTTTATAATTGTACAGGTATATCAAAGCTGACAATGCCTGTTGACCTTGTTACAGATATGAATACGGGTCTGTCTCCGTTGTATGTTCATTTGACATACGGACATACCGGAAAAATGGCTGAGCCGTATTATAACGGAGGCTATAGGGAATATCCTATGATGTATCAGAATAAGAGCCTTGCTAAGGTGACCTTTGAGGATAGTATAACTCATATCAGTAAGTGCGCATTTAAGGACTGTACAGGGCTGTATTCTGTTCAGCTTCCTGCTTCGCTTGAAGATATAGGCGATGAAGCATTCAGCGGCTGTATATCAATTGAATCGGCAATTATACCCGACGGAACAAAAAGTCTGGGTGAATATTGTTATAGAAACTGCACCAATCTTCTTTATGCAGAACTGCCCGATTCGATAACTACGCTTGGAGGCTGGTGTTTTTTGGAAGATGCTAAGCTGCAAATAGAATCAGAGCTGCCGAAAAACCTCACAACGATCGGAGCAGGGTGCTTTGGTGAGTGCAATGTACTGACCGAAAAACTCGTAATACCTGACGGTATAGATTCTATAGGCTCTTCTGCATTTCTTAATACTCCAATCAAATCGGTGACTGTTCCTGCGGATATTGTAGGCTATGATCTGACAAACTCGGGGCTTGATAACATCGAGGAGCTTGTAATAACCAAAGGCAAAACAGGCGTAATAAACGGAATGGATAAGGATAGCTTTCTTACTCATTTTGCATCATTAAAAAAGCTTACGCTTGAAGAGGGTATCACAACGATCGGAAGCAGAGCATTTTCGGAATACACCTATACAGATATAGTACTTCCGTCAACTGTTACAGCGATAGGTGACAATGCTTTTTACGAATGTACACAGCTGGAAAATATGAAGCTTCCATCGGCTCTTAAAACTATTGGTAACAGTGCATTTTCAGGCTGCGAGGCGCTAAAAACTATCACAATACCTGATAGTGTAACAGAGCTTGGAAAATATGCATTCAGCGGTTGTAAAGAGCTGAAAGAAGCAAAGCTTTCAAATAAGATGTCCGCAATTGCAGATTATACTTTTTACAACTGTAACAAGCTTGAGAGTATAGTCGTTCCGAACAGTGTAAAATCAATTGGTGAAAATGCTTTTGAGAGCTGCACTCTGCTGAATACTGTAATTTTGGGAAATTCGGTTGAAGAAATAGGTGCTGATGCTTTTAGTGAATGCAGCAGTCTTAAAGAGATAGCTATACCTGATAAAGTAACTAAGATCGGACGCTATGCATTTAATAAAACAAGCCTGAAGAATGTTTCTATAGGCAAGGGCGTTACTGAAATTTGTGACCATGCTTTTTATTACTGCTCAATGGACAGTGTGACTATTCCTAAAAATGTTGAAACGATAGGCGAATATGCTTTCGGATATCAATACAGAAAAATAAGCGGATTCAAAATATACGGCTACACAGGCACTGCTGCTGAGGAGTATGCAAATCGTTATAATTTCACATTTATCCCGCTTGACGGCGCAGAAGCGTCAGTCACTCTGGACATCGCACTTAACGCAAATGACAAGACAATGTCAGCCGAAAACGTCAGCATAAGCGTTGACGGCGAAGCTGCTTCGACATCTGAGAACGGCTCGGCTGAGCTCAGCCTTGCTGACGGCATTCACGAGATAACCTTCTCAGCTCCGGGCTTTGTACCACGCACATATACTGTCGAGGTCAAGGACGGAAAGCTCACTGAGGAGCTCACTCCCGAGCTTGATCTCATAGGTGATGCTGACGGCAACGGTGCGGTAAATACTCTTGACATAGTTAAGATAAAGAGACACCTTATCAAGGCTGAGCCACTTACAGGCTATGCCCTCGATTGTGCAAATGCCGACGGCAACGATAGTGTAAACACACTTGATATTGTTAAGCTTAAAAGGCATTTGATAAAGGTTGAACCGCTGTGGTAACCCTCTCGCATTTATATCGGAATATCGGGGCAGTATGCGGTCAGCCTGTGTGTATTATAAAAAAGTTATGAAAAATACGTTAAGTATTGTCACAATTCATAAAAATCCGGATAATTGTATTGACAAATAAAGGCATTTGTGATAAAATAGTATCACTTGGAAGTGTATACCACCGAAGAAAGTATACATTAAAAGAATTATGAAAATAGGAGGAATTTATTATGACAAATGAAAAAGGTCATAACGCAAAGCGTGTAGCCGCAG
>OCVV011337327.1_pt1 | contig 10131 bp, 9 predicted proteins | sample 1539721 | NCBI WGS metagenome assembly OCVV01 (sample SAMN02144230, study PRJEB22623) | gut metagenome | biome: sheep rumen | host: Ovis aries | place: New Zealand
GTGTCGCTTGTTGACAGGTTCTGCTTTATATACTGAAGCAACATAGTTGACTTGCCCACACCTCGTGGACCAACCAAACCAAAGAATCGTCCGTTCCACTTTATCTCGTCATATTTATATCGGATAAAGTCTAAAGGAGTATCCTTTATTTTCCTATTGAAGAATTCATAAAGTTTTTCCATATTTCCTTCCTTTTATGTGGCAAATATAGCTATTTGTTTTGAATTTGCACTAAAAAAATGCAGAAAATGACAAAAACTGCACTAAAAAAATGCAGAATCTGTGATTTTCTGCACTTTTTTGATGCAAATGGAGAAAAATACATGAAATGTAAAAGACGGTTAGTGTGTTGGATTGTGCAAGACTTATTTGTGAAGATTACCCTTTTGTATATTTTTCTAATTTAAATTCTTATATGATTAAAAAAGTTTAAAGATAAACAATTTTGTATCGCAATGCAATACGAATTAAAATTAATATTTGTAATTTTGTGACAAATTAAAAATAAATTACCTTGTATAGCTTTAGACTAAAATAATTACTAAGGATGAACGATGTGGCTTTGTTGACAGATGTTAGTTTGGGTGATTTGAAAGCAGATATAATAAAGTTTCCGGAATTATATACAGTTTGGTTTTGTGATATAATTAATTTACATATGCATGATTTTAAACAATTTGCATGGTGAATAATACTTTATTGCAATAAATATTAGTGGACTTAAAATCCTAATTATTAACTTTTAAAAAAACAAAAAATGAAGCAGAATAAGTTTAGTGTTGAAGAGATGGAATCTCGTTTTGAAATGTGTAGTTGGCATGCACATGAACCTGGAAAAGATGGTTCTGCATACTCATTCTCATTAGAAGATCTTTTTTAAACTAAATGGAACTCTCGTTTGAGTGTTCTATTTTTTATTTTTGGTTATGAAAATAAAATATATTCTTTTTTTATCATTTTTATTTTTAAATACTTCTTTCCTTAATGGAAAGGCTATAGAGAATTTTAATGATACAATCTCTATAGAATATAAAAATGGTGTAGTCTTAGTACCTGTTACTATTGATGGCGTTTCTTATCCTTTTATTTTAGATACAGGAGCAAGTCGTGGATTTGTATATAAGTCCAGTTCTTTTACGATGCATAAATCTGATAAGAAGTACTACACTATGGATGTGAATCAGAAGACTGGAACTTTAGATATAACACAACCTATGGAAATTAAGATAGGTAATTATATTATTCCAAATTATCAATTTTCTATAATGGGCGGTACCGGATTTGATTGTTTCTCAGAAGGCATTATTGGCTTTGACATGCTTGATAACTTGATTATGAAAGTTGATGTGAAAAATAACATACTTATCTTAACTAATCAAAAGCAACTATTTGAGAAAGAGTATGGAATAGATGTGAAGTATAAAACAAAGAACTCTCGTCCTGCAATTTCATATAATATTGCTTCTACCAAAAATGATTGGGCTATCTTTGATACAGGTGCTAATCTGTTTTTTCAATATGATATCAATAAGTTAAAGTATAATTCGGATTTATCAAATCAGATAGTTTGGTCTGATACAGGAAGAACAACATATAGTGTACATGGGTTGGGTGATTCTTCTAAAGTAGCCTTTATTAATCCTCGTGTTTTTGCTGTGGGTGATATTTCGTTTAATAATGCTCATATACAGGCTAAGGAGGGAGAATCCTTTTTGGGTGCAAAAATATTAGAATATTGTGCTGTAATTATAGATCCTTTTTCTAAAAAAATAAAGTTCGAACCTTATTCTATGAGTAAAACTATAGAAATGAATGGAACTGAAAAAAATGAGGTAATATCATTTGTTGATTCAAAATTAACAATTGTAATGATTAACGAAAATAGCAAACTCTATAAATTAGGTGCAAGAAAAAATGATGTGATATTAGAGATTGATGGAGTGATTGTTTCTGATATATGTAGTTTGTTAGCAATAAAAAATGCTCTTTTTGATACTTCTAATCATAAAATAAAAATAATAGATTCAAATGGTAGTTTGAAGATTGTTGAAATAAAACTATAAAAACTGAATAGATGGATGATAATATAAAAATATACAATAGATTTAATTGTAATAATAAAGCAATAGAAGAGGCTTTATTTCTATTTTTGCAATGTTAGCCCCCGCCAAGCCTCTCTACGATGCTCAAATGTGCGGGGCGTTTTTTATATTACGCAAAAAGTTTTGCAAACGCTAATTAGTTTACTTGAGATATTAAAGAAGAAAATGTGCATAAAATCTTTCTTTTTTCTAAAAATGCATTAGCAATTGCTGGATAATGGGAAGTTATGGTTGATTTAGTCAGATTTAACAGTTTTAAAGCCTCAATTTAATTGAAAGTTGTGTATTTTTGTAGCGTAAAAAGAAATCGTTATACAAGTATCCAAAAATATGAAAACAGTTGATATCAAAGACTATACGACCTATATTGGCATTACGATGCTAATGAAGGGACTTACTGTTAGTCCTCTTAAATTACAGAAAATTCTGTATTACGAGCAGGCTTGGCATATGGTTGGATTTGGTAGAGAGAATACACTGTTTGAAGATGCTCCAGAAGCATGGGTAAATGGTCCTGTATATCCAGAGATATATTATATTTATAAAGACATGGTTCCTGGTATGTGTGATCATCTAAGATACAATAACTTTAATACAGATGAAGGCAACGCGAGCAAAATGAGCATGGAACTGGTAAGGAAAATGCAACTTAGCAAGGATGAAATCGATTTAACAGAACAGGTTATTATGCTTTATGGCTCAAAGACCCAGAACCAGTTGATACTGTTAACTCATAGTGAAAAACCTTGGAGTGAGAAGCGGGAAGGGCTAATGCCATACGAGTATTCAAACAATCCAATCTCTTTGGATACCATGCATGATTATTACAAGACACGTTATGATCGTAATAGAGCAAAGAAAGAAGCATGATAAACTTATCGCAATCTGATACGGAATACATACAACCAGCGAGCCTTGGTGAACGTTTAACTGATGAAGATCTCGTAGATTCTCAGGATCAGTGTATATCTGTTCAATATAATGTGATAGATCTTGGGGACACGAAATATGGTTTTAATCAAGGTTTCGAAGGTAATGAGGCTAATTTGTATTTTGAACGTATGAAAGAGTTCTCTGAGAATACATTAAATGAAATTAGAGATAACGCAAGCTATAAATTACATTTCAATAGATCGGATATTCGTGGAAATCTTAAGGAATTGTTTGATAAAATAGATCCAAATATTGCAAAAGTCAACCCTTTGATTTTCCATTTTGCCCTTGATCCAGACAATAAGGATTTTGCAGATAGAGAGAAGAATATACGTAATCCTCGAATATATTTTATGGTAGGTAGAAATGGTATGATACATATTCTTTTCTTTGATCCTTATCATGAGATAAATCCAATAAAGAAAAAAACAAAATAAATAAGAGCAGCTTAATAGGCTGCTTTATTTATTTCTATCAGTTTAAGAACTTGCTAGAATCATAGCAAGTTTCTCCTTTTTCCTTTGGATGTTATAACTATTATTCGTAATTTTGCTTGTGGATGTACCACTTTGCGCTTATGAGTGCTTCAAAATATATCTAATATCTTTTATTAATTTTATGTGGAAAACTAATTGAACTATGAGTACTTCAAAAAGTAGTAGTGATGCCTACTACTTGATGTAAGTTGGTCTCCATTATAGTTAAATATATCTTATTCTTAAGTAATATACAAGATGAGCACAAGAGAAAAAATAACGAAATAATGAAAATGAAAAAGAGAATTACTGGTTTGCTATTGCTGTTAATGATATTTACTACAGGAATAACTCAAAAGTACACAACGGCAAATGTAAATTTAAGAAAAGGTCCAGGCACGGAATATGGTATTATATCCTCGTTACCCAGAGGAACTTATGTTACGATAGATGATGATTGCGATTGTCAATGGATTCCTGTTTCGTATTCTGGTGAAATTGGATATATTAGCGGAAAGTATCTTTCTAATAAACGTCCTTCTATAGTACATAAGAGAGAAGGAAATAGATTATCCAGAAGCCATAGAAGTATACATTATTACACCAATGTTTATGGACGAAGAGTTCAATCCCCTACGCGCTATAGTTCTCGCCCTGCTGGTGCTACGGCATTATGTAATGATGGTACTTATAGTTTTAGTCAGAGTCGTAGAGGAACATGCTCGCATCATGGAGGCGTGAGTGTTTGGTATTAAAGAAAATACATTACACTATTTATGGGTTAATAAAAACCTGTGAATAGTGTAATTTTTGTTTTCTGGGCAGAGAAAAATTTTTTCTTAGGCAGGAAATAAAAATTGGCTAACTAAGCATTTTTATATGTCTTTTTGAAAAATGTTGAAAAAAGTTGGAGACTACAACAAATCTCATGTTCTTTTCTAATCATACTCTACTAAACAAGTATTGTGAATCACCAGTAAATTACTGTGTCAAAAAGTAAACTTCTTGCTCATTTTAATAGTAAAGAAAAACCAAGAAAACACCTCTATGCGCGCTTCGCGCTAAATGATAAATGACAAATGAAAAATGATAAAGCAGTAAACTCAATCTGTTTGTCCTCCTCTCCTTTTGGAGAGGCTGGGAGAGGCTTTGTGATTTTTTTGTAAAGGGTGTCACATTTGTAGTTGATTTAATATGTGACACCCTTTGAATAATTCTTTCTGAAAAAACTATTTGTTGAGTTCTTTTAGAAGTTCTTCTTCTACTCGTTACATTGAAACCTCTCTACATTGACCTTCACGATTCATAATAATATAAGTAGGTAGATACTGGATGTTGAAGCATTTTTTGAGTTTTTCCATCTGTTGTTCGTTGGCAAGTATATGTTCTCCACGAATCTTTTTGCGATATTCTTGCCATCGGTCAGGTGATGAAGTTTGGTCTGTAAGATATACAAAAGCGAGTTCTGGGTGTTTCAAAGTTGAATCTTTTAGTTTCTCCATAGCTTTCATTGACACAATACAACCATGACACCATGTTGCCCAAAAATCAATGAGTACCACTTTACCTTTATAACGATGTTTTATATCTTCGAGTACGTCACTATAGATATAATGTTCAATTCCTACTTGTGCTGTCTCCAATTGTTGGCATAATTTGTGGAAATATTGCATTTTTACATTTTTCATTGCTCCATCTTGCAGTTTGCCATATAGTTCGATGTGTCTTGGATAGCTTTTTACAATCCGCATGTCATGCAAGTAATCACAGGGATTATTACCAGATACGGCATCCCATTCTTTTTTGCTATCTGGTAAATCCATGCTGCTGAAATAGGCACGATAGTTGGTATTTGTACCAAGCGAATGGAAAAGAGCTATCTGTTGTTCGGTTAGTGGACGGTTGTCTATATAATCGCCAATTGCAGCACCATCTTTTTTGGCAGCAATAAAGTCTAATACTTGTGCGTTGCACCAGAGCAATTGTTCAGCCTGAATATCAATGGCGAGTGAACATAGCTGTTTTGCACAAAGAGGGAGTCGTGTGTCTTGGGCTATGTGTTGTTTTAGGTAGTCATGCCATTTTATCATTTCCTCTACATAAGTGTTTGCCAATGGTTGATTTAGAGTTAAATTTTTTTCGAAATTCATATCCCAGCCAAATCCATAGGTAAAGGGCATATAGCGGTGGAGGGCAGTGTTGAGGTCGGCATAATGACCTTCAAACCAAAGGCATGGCTGTTTGTCAAAGCCATATTCTTCAACAATGATATGTCTTTCAATCTGTTCTGCCTTTAGAGTATCTTTTTGATTGAAAAAACAATTACTTGTTTCTATTTTTTTGCTCATATAGTTTTGGCTTGTTTCAGCCATGCGTTGTAAATCAATATAAATGTCTGCTGTTTCACCTGGGTATAGGTAGAATTTTTTTGAGAAAGCATTATTTATACTGATGTTGGCACGACTTGTTCCTTTCTGTAGAAATCTAATTATAGCTATGCCGTCATTGCTTATAGATGAAGTGTAATTTTCTGCCATATACGGAAAGAAACTCATTGTCGTCAAGCATGCCGTATTTGTGGAAGTTTCTACTGCATTCCAGTTAAGAATGTGTAACCGGACAGTAGTTGAGTCTATCTCAAAAGATGGTTCTGGTAGGGGTGCATCCATATTCATTTTATGATTTATGATGCGTTCTGGAACTTTTTTTGAAACTTGTCCTTGTACAGTTAAAGTTAATACTGTAAGTAAGAAGATGATTATTTGCTTTCTCATGATTTATGTTTTTAGTGTGATGCAAAGATAAATGTTAGATAATTTATAGTCAAACATTTTAATAAAACTTTATTTTTTTCTTCTTTCGTTTGTAATGTCTAAAAAAAATAACTTCGCAAAATTTGCTAAAGAATAAAATTGGGTTTACCTTTGTAATTGATAGCATAATATATTTGTAGTATTTTAAAGGATAATTTGATATGGCAAACTTAGGTTATGGATTTTATCCTACTCATCCTGGTGAGGTAGTGAAAGACGAGCTTGAAGCTCGTGGCATTACTCAAAGTAGATTTGCTGAAACAATTGGCATGGGAGCTTCTGTGCTTAATGAGATACTGAATGGGCGTAGAAATATAACTCCAATAACAGCTCTCACTTTTGAGGCAGCACTGAATATACCAGCTGATTCCTTAATGCGTTTGCAGACAAAATACAATATGCATATTGCTAGGCAAGACACTTCATTGCTTGCAAAGTTGAAGTTAATAAGTAAGGCTGCATCGGTGTTGTAATGCAAACAATTATATAATGAGGAGAAAGAAGAATAATGTTGGAGTGGTTTTTGTGGTTGCTCTCTTGATGGGAGTGACTGCTTTGTGTGCGCATAAAACAGAAAAGCAGGATAAGGAAACTGCTTTGACAGAGGAAAAGCGTGATAGAATTGTTGAGGCTGACGAGGAGAGGGAACTTAAAAGCACCGAAGATAAAGGGACAGAGGATGTTGCTGCACTTGAAGTTCCTGCTTACGGCAAGAACGAGGAGGTGATAAAACGACTGGCATATACCGTGTCGTATAATCATGAAACGAGATTGCCTAATTGGGTGGCTTGGCATTTAACTGCTAATCATGTGGACGGACCTGTTAAAAGAAAGGACGTTGATTTCACGGATGATGAGAGTGTGGCTGCCCCTAAGGGATGTAAATCGGATTATTATAGTTCAGGATATGATCGTGGGCACATGTGTCCTGCAGGTGACAACAAATGGTCGGAAAGGGCTATGCAAGAGTGTTTCCTGATGACGAATATGTGTCCGCAACTGGCAGGACTGAACTCTGGAATGTGGAACTCGTTGGAAAAGAACTGCCGAACATGGGCTGAGCAATATGGCGATGTTTATATTGTGTGCGGACCTGTGCTGCTGAAAGGGGCACATAAAACCATAGGGCGCAATAAGGTTGTTGTGCCAGAGGCTTTCTTCAAGGTTATATTGTGCACGAAGGGTAAGCCGAAGGCTATTGGCTTTGTGATGCGCAATCAGTCGATGAGGGGACATAAGAAAACGGAATTTGTGAACTCGGTGGATGATGTGGAACGAATAACGGGAATAGATTTCTTTCCAGCCTTGCCTGACGACATAGAGAACGAGGTGGAAAAACAGAGTAACCCTGCCGACTGGAACTAAAAAAAATGGGAGCCTCTCCCATCCCTCGGCGCTTCGCTATTGAAGATTGAAAATTGAAGATTAGTCGGCTACGCCGATATAATATTTAAATCTTTCCATATTTCATTATTTCAATTTTACTTGGGGATAACTAACTGATTGCGTTTCTTGCTAGCATAATTCAAAACTCATAATTTGTAATTGCGCTTGCGCAACCAATTTCAAATTTGTAACTCATAATTTCAAATTTTGATTAGGCTTTTTCGTTATTTTACTTTACCTTTGCGGACAGAACTAATAACTATTCAATATGACAAAAATCAACCGAATCATTACTTTGGGCTTGATGCTCATGGCAAATGCAATGTGTTTTGCCCAGAATCAAGCTATTATTCCTGTTCCTGTTGCTGCTGAATGGCATGAGGGAACATTCTCCATTAACAATAAAACAACGATAGGCACTAATGTGGCTTCTCTGCGCCCTGCAGCCGAATATCTTAGTGGTGTGCTTGCCAAGGAAACAGGCACAAAGATTAAGGTGAAGAAATCTGCCAAGGCTACTATTGTGCTTGCTTTGAACAGCGAAAGCAAAGAGGGCGCATATAGTCTGCATGTTGACAAAAAGGGTGTGCGCATTGAAGGCTGCGGATATGCAGGTGTGATAAACGGTATTGCCACTCTGCGCCAGATGTTGCCCGAATTGCACTATGCCGACATTATCGACGAGCCAGCAAAGAGCTGGAGAGGAATGGAACTCGACTGCAGTCGCCATTTCTTCAGCAAGGACGAGGTGAAGGAACTTCTTGATGTTCTTGCTTTCTACAAGATAAATAAATTCCATTGGCATCTTACCGACGATCAGGGTTGGCGTGTAGAGATTAAGAAGTATCCTTTGCTTACCGAAAAGGGTGGTTGGCGCACTTGGAACAATCAGGATTCTGTTTGTTTCAATCGTGCAAAGAAAGAGGATAATCCTGATTTGATTCCTGATGCAAAGAAAACACGCAAACTGGCTGACGGCACAGTTGAATATGGTGGCTTCTACACTCAGCAGGATATTCGTGAGATAGTGGAATATGCAAGTGTGAGAGGAATTGATGTTATTCCAGAGATTGATATGCCAGGACACAGTTTGGCTGCTATTGTAAACTACGACGGTTTGAGTTGTTTTCCACAGATAGGGTGGGGCAAGTTGTTCACCACTCCTCTTTGTCCGGGAAAAGACAAGGTGCTGGCTTTCTGCAAGGATGTGTGGAAAGAAATCTTTGAACTCTTCCCAAGCAAATATGTGCATATTGGTGGCGACGAGGTTGACATGAAGAACTGGAAGAAATGTCCCGACTGCCAGAAGCGCATTAAGGAGCACAATCTGAAGGATGAGCATGAACTGCAGGCATGGTTCACTCACGACATGGAGAAATTCTTCAATGCAAATGGCAAGACTATGATTGCTTGGGACGAAACTGTTCAGGGTGGACTCTCGGCTACTCAAACCGTGATGTGGTGGCGCTCTTGGGCTCCTAACGCTCCGAAAGAAACAACCAGTCATGGCAACAATCTTATCTGCACACCTAATGGCGAGTTTTATCTCGACTATGATGAGGATGGAAAGAGCATAGGAAAGATTTATAATTTCAATACCGAACTTGACGGGCTGTCTGCCGAAGAACAGCAACATGTGCTGGGTGTTCAGGGCAACCTGTGGACAGAGTGGGTGCCAACACGTGAACGTATGTTCCACATGGCTTTCCCACGAATGATTGCTGTAGCTGAACTGGGCTGGAGCAGCAAGGAAAACAAATGTCTTGATGATTTCAAAACTCGTCTTTCTAAGCATTTCGCTTTGTTGCAGAAGATGAACGTTACTTATCGCATTCCTGACCTCACTGGATTCTATAACACAAATGTGTTTGTTGATGAGGCTAAGGTGAAGGTGAATTGTGCCGACCCATCAGCTGTGATAAGATACACCACCGACGGTTCTATTCCACAGAGTGATTCTAAGCTCTACACAGGCGAGTTCACTATTGACAAGACAACCGACTTCACTTTCCGCACATTCGATAAGAACGGCAGAAAGGGCGATATGACTAAGTGTCGTTTCATCAAAGAAGAAATGGCTCCTGCTGTTGCAGGTAAAGACCTGAAGCCAGGACTTAGCGCAGAGTGGCATGAATACACTGGTGCCGACTGTGCAGGTATTGAGGCTGCCCCCGTTAACGGCTGCTATGAGGTGAGCGAAGTGGCTATCCCTGATAGCGTAAGTGGCAACATCGGACTAATCATCACTGGATATATCGAAGTGCCAGCCGACGGTATCTACACCTTTGCCTTGCTGAGTGACGACGGAAGCTATTTGAAACTCGACGGCAATATGGTTGTTGACAACGATAAGGAACATTCACCACGTGAGGTTATTGGTCAGCACGCCATGAAGAAAGGCTTGCATCAACTTTATGTGCG
>OCVV011286651.1_pt1 | contig 10129 bp, 22 predicted proteins | sample 1539721 | NCBI WGS metagenome assembly OCVV01 (sample SAMN02144230, study PRJEB22623) | gut metagenome | biome: sheep rumen | host: Ovis aries | place: New Zealand
TTCTTTACCGCCCGCAACAGTGAATACTTTAGCTCCTGGATAAAGAATACATTTAAGCATTAATCCCATAACAGACATAAAAGATTTAGATCAAGCACGAACAAATGTTGCATAAACTATCTTGTGCCGCATAAGACAACGAAGAAACAATCTTTGATAAAAGAATAAGTGAAATCTATTATCTGGATTTAAACTACAATAATAATCAATTAATCTATCTGGATACATTCTTCAATATGCGATAAGCTCACGATATTTGTCGAGGTCTCGCCGCAACAACTCTTCAGATATTTCAATATCCTTTATTTGATTATTGGATACTGATAATAAATCCTTTAATGCCATTATACATCACCACCAAGCATTTCCAAGAGACGAGCAGCTTCTTCCTCTACTTCATTGTCTAGATACTCTTGGAATTCTATCTCTTCTTGCGGCGTTACCTGGTCCGCAAGTTCTTCTTCAATAGATGTGTATAATCCCACATCAAGAGATTTTTCTTTTTCTCTTTCCGCATCTTCAAGTTTTTTGACATATGATTCAATTAAGTCACCAAGACCAAGTTCATTAGTTACAAGATTACGAATATATGCTTTCATGTCTTTAATTGTAAAATCTATTTTATCTTTGGGATACTCGTCTGGGTCTGGTAATTGATCAATTAATCCACCTTCACGTTCACAGAATTGCACTAATTCTCCAATAGAGTCAAGATAACGTGTTTGGCCTTCTTTATTTTGAACCTCTGTAAATTTAGATGATTTGCGAAGAGCATCATATGATTGCTGCAATGATTTATATGCTCCTGTATCACCAACATCTAAAGCTTGATCCATCTTTAATTCAAGTTTACAAATTTGTTTAAGAGTAAGTTCGCGGTCTACATTAAGTTCATATTCATTAGCATATTTGGTATATGTTTCTTCCATATGAACTCATTCAGAAGGTTTATATACTATACCTCATTTGGTCGCAAGCATTTTCTTTTCATCTTCGGTTAATTCCGCAAGAATATCATCTTCATTTATACCTATTTGCTCTTGGTCAAACGTATATTTGCGGCCTTGCTGTCTTTCTACTCCCCGCATAAGAGGATTGAGAGTATCAAATTCAGCTTGAGAAATTTCTCCCGCATCAAGTTTAGCTTGAAGATTCATAAATTCTTCTTGTTCATCTTCACTAGCTAAACTTACTCGTGCGGCTGCTTCTTGTTGACGTTTTTCTTCTTCTGCGGCTAAGCGTGCTGTATCTGCATAGGTAAGATTGCGGTACTGTGTCATATTCATACGCCGCAAATAACGACCAATGACTGAAGCTCCTGAGAAATTTGCGGGATTTTTATCATAAGCATTTTGAGCTTCTTCTTTTCAATCTCGCTCAATATAGGGCACATCAAATTTTTCAAGAATCCATTTAAATGTAGATGGATCTGTATTATCTATATACATAGTAAGACAGGTTTTACAAACTGGATAACGTTCATGAGTTTTCATCATGAAGAATTCTTTTTCTGCTTTTTCCCTGCCGCATTGTGTGCAAACAATTCTTTCTGGCATATATCCTTCCTCCTTTATTTTTTATTCTTTTTACGAATAGAACGACACTCCTTACATTGAGGATAATAGCCATCTTTAGAAATTGGAGAACGATCATAAAAATAAGGGCTTGCAACCTTTCATTCGCCGCACTTTGTACATTTTTTCCAATGTCCATATTCTTCTTGAGAAAAATGCCAAATAACCCATTCTTTTTGAGCTTGTTTTGCTAAAAGATTAGGGATATTTTTACGTCAAAGTGTAGAATAATACTGTTCTGAATGAACTACACCATGCCTTTGCCGCATAAGTTCAACTATTTCTTTGTTTTTTAATCCATCTATTTTTCAAATAATTAAATCATAGAGAATTTCGTTGTTTACCGCTGTCTGATCTGGCCCGGTTAAAGTTCTATGGACTAAATCTTCTAAATCAACAAGTAATCACCGCAAGTCACTATTAAGATCTTCATCTACTTCTTCTTTTAATTGAGCATAATAATTTAATAAGAAAGAAATATGCTCTGGTTTTAAAAGAGTTAATGTTGATTTAATATCTAGTTTACCATTTGGAAGTACTTTAATTTTTTCTTCTAAGTTTATATGTCCCATTTGCCGCATTTGCGGAGAGAGTCGTCCTGTGGTTGTTTGTTTATATGATGCTTTAATAATATAAATTTCTTGTCATGTTTCAATGATTTGTTGCTTTAATTTAAAACGTTTAGAGCTATCAGTAGTTGTATCAAAAGCTTTTTTAAGAGATTGTATAGTCCGCATTTTTTCTTGAAATCTAGGGTCGGCTAATGCTTCTTCTTCTGATACTTTTTCTTTATAATCTAATAGTTGATTTTTATCATTATTTATAAGATTATGAAAAGCATCTTCACCACCTTCTAAGCTGTTAACAATATCTTCATATGATTTTTCTCTTTTTTTAATTATGGTTTCTCTATTTCTAGTAAGAAGGTTATGTCCTTTTGTTTGTCCTTTTTCTCTAATAAACAATATATAATCACCTAAATAATTAAGATATGTTTGTGTTAATTGTTCTTTAGGAGTGGATGCTATGACTTCTTCAACGCACTTAGCTCTTTCTTTTGGTGTTTTAAGTGAATAGTCTAAATTTTTTGTCATTTGCTTCCTTTCCGATTTAAGCTTAGCTTAAATCTTTTTATTTCTATTCTTATTATACCATTGACAGAACAACACTGTCTATGACTTTTTTAGATAGAAACACAAAATTTTAAGCTATATAATATAATTTTTAGAAGGATGGATTTTCCGAAATTTGATATATTAAAAAATTTTAATATAGGAAATTTTGATTTACGTTCTTTTAAATTTAAAGTACGTTCTTTGGATTGCGAGGCAAAAGACATTTCACAAATCAATATTAAAAAATCCTGAAATTACACCCCCTGGTAGGAGTTTTATTTATCATTGCAATAACACAACAGTCTTCTATGCTCGACCGATAAAATAATGGCAACAATGTCCACACCTTCCCATCACTCCAAAAGAGGACAGTTCATGCGGCCGGGCTGTCTAGCTCGCTGGCACGTCTTCGCAGGCTTTGTGTAAGCTTAGCGCAAGCTTTGTGCGGTCTTGTGCGTACACTCTCTCACGCGCACGCACACGCTCTCTCGTAGAGCTCGCTCGCTCGTGTTGGGCCAACACGAGCGAATTATCTCTCACGCACACTAGAAACAAAAATAATTTTCAAATACATATTTAAATATGGTTTCTAATATCCTGAAACTTATGTAGATATTATGAAAAGGTTGACACTAAACAATAAATACAGTATTATGCAATTGTTAGAAGAAAGGAGATACAATGACTACAACAATTATTTTAAGCTGGCTCTATCTGTGTGCTGTGTGCTTTAGCATTATGATGATTTTAGACAACTGTTCAAAAGAAGAAATAATATGGTGCATTCCTTGGTTTGTCTTAGGTCCTATCTGGATTATTATTGGCTGGTTTATTATCAGACCAATTAGGAGAAAGAAGAAAAAAGTCAAAAAGTCTTAGTCTAATCTTGTAGGCAATCTAGCAGAGTGGCTGGCTTAAGGGACTGGCCGCTCGCTGTGGGCCACAGCGAGCGAATTATCGCTTACACGCACTACAAGAAAAACCCGGCAGCATTATGTAGATTATGTGAAGATAGTTCTATCCTGTAACTATTAGTTGACAAATATCTCACTCTATGGTATTATGTATTTGTAAGGTTAAGAGAGAAGAGAGAGGGGCTGACATGGCCACCATTGAGAGTATTTTCCACGTAGACGGACACACTCGCGCAGGCGGGTTTCTGTACGCATGGTTTAACACTGAGGCCGAAGCCTTGGAGTTCTGGGGCTCTGACTCCGACTGGCAGGATGGCGATGTAGTAGAAGAAATCTTCGGGCCTACTAAGCGTAGCTATCGCGTAATTAGGCGAGTTGGCTTCTAAACAGGTCGTGCGTTCGCGCACGGTCCTGCGCGAACGAAATTAGCACCTTACGCACTAGGGTAAAAAGATCGCCGGACTTGTGGAGATTATGTGAAGTAAGACAATCCTGTAACTACCAATAGTGTATTATGCTATTATGTAATCAACCAAGAGAGAGGAAGAAACATGCAAGCTATCTATTTTGACATGGACGGCACAATTTATGACCTGTACTCTGTAACCGATTGGGAATCTCGCCTTAATTCTGAAGATGTAACTGCCTATTCGTGCGGCGAAGCTATGTATGACATGGGTAACTTGAACGCTCTGCTTGAAGAGTTTGTAGCCCTTGGATTTGTTATCGGCGTGGTTACGTGGTCTGCTATGCATGGTAGCAAAGAATTTAACAAAGCTACTCGCAAAGTCAAGAAAGACTGGATTGCTAGAAATCTTCCCTGTGTGACTGAATTCCACTGTGTCAAGTATGGTACACCCAAGCACCAAACCGCAAAGATTAAAGACTCTATTCTGGTAGATGATAATGCAAAAGTGCGTGCGGCGTGGCATGGTGAAACCATTAATGCTTGTGAAGATATTATGGAGCAACTTCAAAATCTGCTTGACCGTGTTGCCTAACTGTGGTACAATGACTTTGTCAGTTAAGAGAAAGGAAAAATCATGGAGTTCATGCTTGTTTGGGACTGGGTAGACGAAGATACTTTTGATTTGTACGAACAGCATGTTGATTTCTTTGACACCAAAGAAGAGCTGCTGGCCGCAAAGAAAGAAGCGGAAGAACAGTTTAAATGGCAAATTGGAATTGGCCGCTTGATTCTCTCTCCCGCGATTGGTTACAGCTGGGCAGACCTTGAAAGACTGTTTTAGTCTCTCTCTTGGGGCGCGGAGTCAAAAAGGCTCCGCGTCCGCTGTCGGCCACAGCGGACGATTTTACATTTAAGCGCACCAGAGAAAAAGATCTTCCGCACTTGTGGAATAATTATGAAGAGAAGTAATCCTGAAACTTTTCTTGACGGTCAAAATTATTTATGGTACAATTTATTTGTCAGAAAGAGAGAAAGGAACTCAGATGGCAAAGCGGGAATGGATTGGCAACTACAAGCTCCACTATGCGACTTACTACAGCTACAAAAACGAGTGGATTGCCCGTCAAGCTGACCTCGGTAAATGCCTGGGCGTTGCAGAAGCAGTTGACAAAGCTGTCGCCTTTATGGAGAATTGCGAAGACACTATCAAGCCGCTGTATCTGTCTGATGGCTGGGGAAATAAATTCAAAGCTTAGGAGAAATAAAATGCTGATTTCTGATTTGATTATCGCCGTCATTTTCACAATCATCGCAGCGATAGCCCTCTTTCTAAATGAAGACAAAATCGCAGCTTGGCAAGAAGAAATTTCCAAGAGGTAGTAAAAAGAGCGCTGGAACTTGCCAGCGCTCGCTTGCGGCGCAAGCGAGCGAAATTACGTCTATTGCAGGTAGATAAAAAATTAGCTCGAATGTGATAATTCTGTGAAGAGTATTGCATCCTAAAACTAAGTGTGATACTATGTATCCAAAAGAGAAAGGAGAGAAAATGAACGGAATTATTATTATTTGCGCGGCAATTACCATCTCTGTTGGGTGTTATTTTGTTTGGGCATGGGCTGATGCTTACCTGTTTACCTATCTTGGCGATGTAGAAACATGCACAGGGGTTGAACATTGCTACATGTATGACGCTTTGAGTTGGCCTGCGCGAATTGTGGCTTTTTTGTGTGGATGTGCCGCAATCGCTGTTTTTATCTTGACTTGGTTTAGTGTTTATGGTATCCTCTTCTTGTAAGAGAGAAAGGATTAATCATGACGCTGTTTGATTTTCTTCAGGAAGAAAGCCAAAAATCGAAAGACCTTTTTGAACAAAAAACAAAAAATGGAGAGATTGAAAATATCTTTACTCATCGGTACGAAGATGAAGAGTTACCAGAAGATGAACAGGAGAATTAATTATGAAGTTTACTTTTGATTACAAAGAAACTCTTGCACGCCGCATTATTATTGAAGCTGATAGTATGGCTGATGCAATCCAAGAAATTGAACGCCGTATTGATGCTGCAGAAATTGTTCTCGATTCAGAAGATTTTGTCGGTGGAGAAATTACCATGCCATTGGATGAAAATTTTCTGCCGCAACTCCGCAATTGTGGAGAAGATGTGAAGGACAAAAATGACCTTGACATTGTGGTAGACTTCTGGTAAACTGGACGTAGTCCAAGAGAGAAAGGAGTAACCATGAAAAAGAAAGTCGCAAAGAAAGTTGTTTATCAACTCAAGTATGAAGATTTTATTGGTCGCTCCTGTGTGCGGGAATACAAAGCAACTTGTATTGTTGAAGTCATGGATGAAGCTAAAAAGTTTGTTTATGTTAACCGTGTACAAGTTGCTAAGATTGTCGCGCCCTCTGGGAAAGAATATTACGTGTAGAAAATGTGAAGACTCCGTGAGGGGTCTTCACTTTTATTATTTTCTGTGATACAATTTACCTGTAAGGTAAAGAGAAAGGAAAGAAAATGGCTAGATGTTTTAATATCGAATTTGACGGAATAGACGGATGCGACCACTGGCACGATTACTGGATTTCCTACACTACGCCATCTGCTGAAAAAGAAATGCTCGAAGATGTGCGAAGTGGCCTTGAAGAGCTAGGTGGAGGTCATGCGGATATCTGGGATGCTGATACTGATGAACTCTTTGCAGAGATTGAAGTTTAAAACAGGAGGGCAAAAGCCCTCCTTCTCATTCAGCGCCAGCGTGCGGCCCACGCTGGCGAATTTGCCTTTATGTGCCTTGGAGAAAAATAATCGTGCATTACTAGTACAGGACTATGACAGATCAATCCTGAAATGTGGAGATTATGTGAAGTGGTTGACCGCATGACCGCATTAGTGTAATATGTATCTTGTCAGAGAGAGAAAGGAAATCTGAAATGACTAAGAAGTATTACATGGTTCTTGACACTGAAACGGTTGCAGATGCTCGCGTGCCTTATGACGTAGCTTGGATTTTGGTTGACCGTCAGGGTCAAATCGTAGAGCGCTTCAACGGTCTTGTCGCTGAGATTATGCAAAATGAAACGCTGCGCTATCTGATTAAGCGTGACTCTTTTTCTAAGCACAAAGCTGCTTTTTATCTTGATAATGAGCCTGCGCCCATTATGGATTTTGAAACTATTCACTGGTACACAACTCAAACCATTGAAAAGTTTGACGCTGTTGTGGTCGCTTACAATGCGGGATTTGATGTAAAAGTGCTTAATGATTATGCAAAAATCCTTATGGGTGAGCAGTTCTTCACTGAAGATACTGAGGTTTGGGACTTGTGGAACATGGCACTTAACATTATTTGTGATAGTTCCAATTATGTCCGTTGGTGTATTGATTCAGGTTTTATCACTGAAAAGGGTAATATTTCTTGCAGCGCTGAAAGCGTCTACTCCTACCTTGTGCAAAACGCCACGTTTGAGGAAGACCATACCGCGCTATCAGACTGTGAAATTGAAGCACAAATTTTGCAAGCGGTGTTTAAGCGCAAGCAAAAGCTTGAAACTTCTATGTGCTCGCCTGTTTTCCGTCAGCGCGTCTGGAAAGAACGTCTTAAGTGCAAGAAGTAGTTTTGTGGAGATTTCGTAGAGGGGTTGACAAAGTCAGCCCCTCATGGTACACTTACCTTGTAAGAAAGAAAGAGAAAGGTAAGAAGATGAAACGCTACGAAATCAAAAAAAACGCTAGGGACTTCGGTTGCAAGTGTGATTGGTACATGAAAGAACATCTGGGAGCTGTTGAAGCAGCAAACCCGACAAGGGTAGTCGGCAAAAAGGTTTGGCCTGCGGCCTACTTCGTAGAAGAAGTTGAAAAAGTGTATGACGAAATGTTTGGTTGGGAAACTTATCACACCGCGGTAGCTGGCCCGTTCGCCACTGAAACCACTGCTCAGGAATGGGCAGACATGCACTAAACAAGATTGGCCTTTCTCTCTAAAACGCCCTTCGGGGCGTTTTTGTTTGGCGTGCGCTTGCGGGCCAAGCGCACGATTTTACCATTACACCCGGGCCAGAAAAGATCAGCTACAATTGTGAAGATTCTGTGGAGACGAAGAAATCCTGAAATTCTAATTGACACTACACCACAATTAGTGTAAGATGTAATCACTGAGAGAGAGGAACTGAAATGACTGAGAAGCAAATAGAAAAACTGAGCAACCGCAAGCACGTAAAATTTGTTGAGAATCTTCAGCTCTTGGGTCTGGGTCTGACCATTATCGGACAGGTGCTTGTTCGCTTTGACCTCGCACTGGTCGCACAGCTCATTTGGTTGGTCGCAAATCTGATTGCTCTTGGTCGTGATTTCTACTTGGAGCGTCCCGCAGCTGACAAGATTAAAAACGCTTGTCTGACTGCTCTCACGGCTGGACTGGTAATTTCGATTTTGGTCTGTGGGTAGGTGATACTATGTTTAAGTATGGAATTACTACTTGGGATGAAACTATTTGGTTTCCAGATTTTGAAACAGCTTTGCATGACTATTCTGTAAGTACAGAGCATGTTTGGCAAATGTTTAATCTCGGACTAATCACAGAACAGTATGCTTTTCAGCTTCTCCCGCAGCTAATCAGAGAAAAACAGGAATAAACTTATCGCCCCGTTGCGTGTCAGGCCTGCGGGGCGATTTGCTTTCAGCGGTCATTTGCGGCGCAAATGACCGAATTGCCCTTTAGACACGCCAGGGAAGAAATTGACCGAATTGCTTACATTTAAATCCATCAGAAAGATCCCGTTTCCCCAGGTCAGAAGCTTGTTTGCCGGCACGGCTATAATTGTGAAGAGAATGTGAAGAGAAAGATTCTCAAAGATTTTGCTTGACTCTGAGAGATGACAGGAGTAATATACTAAGTGTCAGGAGGGGAGAGCAAAGGAACTCCCCAAGGAACCGCCGCAAGGCAGAAAGAAGGTACACTATGGCTACCAAGAACGCTCCCCGTGTTTTCATCACCCTCAACGGCGAAGAGAAGCTTGTCACGAATGCGCTGATGATGGAATTTGCCATCCGTGCGCTGGAAGAGACGGATGCTCCCACGGAAATCGTGGACAAGGCTAAGTCGCATCTTGCCCAGCTCGGCAAGAAGTCCACGGCTCCGAAGGGTGAGAGCCGCGCCGCAAAGGAGAACAAAGCGCTTGCTGCGCGTGTCCTCCAGTGGATGCCCTCTGACCGTCCCGTACTGACCTCCGAAATCATGGAGCATGTGAACGGGATTATGACCTCTCAGAAGTGCACGAAGGTGATGGAAGTTCTCATTGCCGCGGGTAAGGCTCGCCGTGTAGAGAAGGTCAAGGGTCGCTATGTCGGTTATGAGCTGGTCTAGTCTGACCCTCTCCCTTCTAGCCCTCGCCGCAAGGCGGGGGCTTTTCCTTTCAGCGTTGGATTGCGGGCGCAATCCAACGAAATTACTACTTAACGCCCAAGAAAAAAGACCAAATTCAAATGTGGAGATTATGTGCGGAAATCACATCCTGAAACACTCAGGCCGCAAATATGGTATTATGTATTTGTCAGAAAGAAAGAGGAAGGAAACAAAATGAAGGTTTACATCGTCTGTGAATTCTTAGATTATTACAACTCAGATATCGTCGCTGTTTTCTCGAATGAGGAAGATGCAAAGAATTACGTACAAGAACACTACTGGAGAGATGGAGACGGAGACGGTATTTACTATGAAGAGCATGAAGTAAAGTGAAGCCAAGGCCACCCAATGGGTGGCCGCGTCATTTTCGGAGGAAATGACGCGAATTTACCATTACACGCACTAGCCAAAAAGATCATCGCAAATGTGGAGGAATTGTGAAGCTGCAAGAATCCTGAAATTAATGCTTGACTCTTGGGTATGGGTAGTGTAATATACTAAATGTCAGGAGGGGAGAGGAAAAAAGAAAGAAACTCCCCACGAAAGAAAGGAAAGTGACATGGCTGAGAAGAAGATGACCCGCAAGGAAGCTCTGGAAATCGCGATTGCTGCTGTTGAGAATGCTGAAGCAGTAGAGGTTCTGGAGAAGATGTACGCTCAGGTGACGAAGCCGCGTCCCCGCAAGGCTAACACGGCAAAGCGTGATGCGAAC
>OCVV011346613.1_pt1 | contig 10128 bp, 10 predicted proteins | sample 1539721 | NCBI WGS metagenome assembly OCVV01 (sample SAMN02144230, study PRJEB22623) | gut metagenome | biome: sheep rumen | host: Ovis aries | place: New Zealand
GCGCACGGAGAAGTCGTTCCGGTGGCCGGCGAACGGCTCGTGCCCGAACAGCGCCTGGGCGACGCGCTCCGCATCCCGGTAGAACTTGGCCTTCTCGGAGGCGGCATATCCTTCCGCCACCACGACGATGTCGATGGACGCTTCCACGGGGCCTCCCTGCCAGATGACGGCGGAGGAATGGCCGTTCCCCGCCTCCCGGCGGATCAGGATATCCGTCGGGTCGATCCGATGGCGCAGGCGCGAGGAAACCTTCCGATGCGTGTCCACGAGGAAGACCTCCACATCCACCGGCCGCTTCGGAAAAGGAACCTGGAAGCAGTTCTCAAAGGCCTTCTGCACGTGCAGGGCCTCCGTCGTGACCTGCCACTCCTGGAACAGGGTGGAGAAAGAATTGGCATACAGGCATTCGCCCGTTTCCGGATCCAGAACCCGGATCTGGCCATTTCCCTCCAGCAGAGGCTCGGACAGGTTGTGGCGCCGGCCGGCCCACTCGGAGGTCTTCAGGGCCTGCTGGAAATAGATGGCCTGGTGGCGGGAATCCCCGCAGAACACATAGTCCAGCCGGAGCGTCGCATTCTCGAAATCGGTGTCGAAGTCCCGGGCGGAGAGGCCGGGGAACAGCAGGGTGAGGGCCAGGACGGCCAGAATGGTTCGTTTCATATCACCGTTCATCTTGGGAGTCATTCATCACACGGCGCACGGCCGCTTCCACTTCATCATAATCGTATCCCCGCGAAAGCAGGGCCTTGAGCAGTTTCAGGCGGCACTGCGGATCGGCTTTCAGAAGCCGGTAACGTTCCGCGGCCAGTTTGTCCAGTTTCGCGGCGGCTTTCGCTGTATCCACTTCGCCCAGCGCTTCCGTGATCGTTTCGTCGGAGATGCCCTTCCCACGCAACTGGAAACGGATCTTCACCGGTCCCCATCCCTGAAGTGCCGCTTTTTCCCGGGCAAAGGCGGCCGCATAGCGGGCGTCGTCCACGAAACGGTCCTTCACCAGCGAGGCGACAATCCGCTCCGCCGCTTCCGTATCGCCTTCCAGCGCCTTGACGGCCTTCCGGCGGACGTCGAAGGTACAGGACTCCGCCCGGGCGCATTGGCGCTGCAGTCTTTCGAGGACTTTCTTTTCTTCCATCATCAGAAATCGAAGCCGACGGACAGGTACGCCCCTACTTTCTTGGTCAGTGAAGACCAGAAGACCTGTGCCTTCAGGGGACCGACGACCGAATCATAGGCATAGCCGATGCCGGCGCCGAAGAGGTTCTCACCGGTCTCGAACTTCTTGAAACTGTAGAAGTCGCGGGAGTAGTTGAAGGCCGCCGTCAGGTAGTTGTTCTTCAGGAACCGGTAGCGGAGGTCCGCCCGCAGGACAACCACGTTGTTGCGTCGGAAAGCAGCGTTGGAAATGCCGATGAAGGGCAGCTGGTGATCCACATACCGCCCCGGAATGTTTCCGCCGATCACGTTGGCATAGGGGACTGGGATGTCGTCACCGAAAATGAACCGGAATCCGCCCTGCGGGATCAGGGTGAAATGGGAGCCGATGGGAACCGGCATCTTGCCGGAACCGCTCACGATGCCGAAGAAAGGCGGATAGCCGGGACCGTCGGCCAGGCGGGAGATCAGGTCATACCGGAGTTGGGCGGAGAATCCCTGATTCGGGAAATACCCGTCGTCCAGCGTGTACGCCGTCCCGTCCACGAAGAATCCCGGATAGTCCATCGCTTCGAGGCTGCGGTCGTAGTCGCCGATCACGTCGCTCGCCAGCAGGTGGGAAATGTTGAAATACAGGTTCTGGAGACCGCCCTTGATGTCGAACGCCGACCACTCCATGTTCGAAAGGTACACTTCCTGGGTGGTGGAGAGATAGGCGACGTTGAAGCGGTTTTCACCCATCAGGAAGTTGTTGTGGTCCGTCCACCTCAGGTCCGCCTGGACATTGAGGGTGGGCCACTTCGGGGTTTCATAGGCGTAATGCAGGTTCGCATAAGGATTCGTGCCGATGCGGGCGGTCAGGTCCAGGGACGATCCCCGCATCGCCGTCGTGTTGAGTCCCACGTTCAGGAGCAGGGACACCAGTTCCTCGGTATCCAGCCGGAAGCCCACGCCCAGCAGGTGCTTGGGGCCGCGCTTGCAGTTGATTTTCAGGTGGAAAGGTTCCTGCTTCCCCAGCATTTCATAACTTACGTATTCATAGGCACCCTTGCCGAAAATCGTGTTCACGGCATCCTCCACCTCGGCCCGGGTCACCCGGTCGCCCGCGCGGATCTTGAGTTTGGTCCGGATATACCGGGCATCCTTCTCGGACACGCCGGCCACTTCCACGCTGTCGATGAGGACGGCCGTCCGGCTCAGGTCCACGGCCTTCGGGCCGGCCAGTTTCAGGGTGTCCTTCCCCAGCCAGCGGCGGACCGCATCCAGTTCTTCCTTCTTCTCCTCGGCGGCCTTGTAGCCCCGGTTGATCATGGTGTCGATGGCCGTCGCATTGAAACTCATCATCCCGTAGCCGGTGAGGTCCGGCTTGATGCGGACATCGACATTCCGGATATTGCGGGCGAAGGAATCCTCGGCGAACATGTCGATGCCCCGCCAGAGGATGTCGGCGATGTTATGGATCTCCGTGTAGCCGGATTTCGCGTCGGACAGGTCGATGCCGATGACGATGTCGGCTCCCATCTCGCGGGCGAGGTCCACCGGGAAGTTGTTGCGCATGCCTCCGTCCACGAGGACCATGCCTTTGGTGCGTACCGGTGCGAAGAGACCCGGGATGGACATGGTGGAACGCATGGCCGTATTCATGCTGCCGCTGTGCCAGACCTTGGCCTTACCGGAGACGATGTCGGTCGCGACGCAGGCGAACGGGACCGGGTTCCGGAAGAAGTCCGTCGAATCGGCGTACCCCGGCGTCAGGCTGGCAATGAGGTCCTGGACGTTCTGGCCGAAGACGAAACCCGACGGGAGGCTGCTCAGCAGGCTCTCGGTCGCCATCCAGCCGTTGTCCTCCTCCTCCGCGCCGAGGTGGAGCCGGCCGTCCGCCTGGTTGTCGTACCGGACATCTTCGGAGAGTTGGTTCCGATAATCCTCGACGCTGTAATAGAACGGGAAGGAGAGGATGAACTTCTCCTTGTATTTCCGTCGGGAATAGGGGATGTACTCCCAGTCCACCTTGTCGCTCATGGTCCGGTCCCAGTCCAGGTTCCGCATCAGCGAATCCAGGAATTCCGGCGTGTAGCCGATGGAATACACTCCGCCGATGAGACCGCCGATGGAGGTTCCGACGACCATGTCGATCGGGAACTTGTACTGTTCCAGGTATTTGAGCGCACCCACGGTCGCAGCGCCCTTGGCACCGCCGCCGCTGAGTACCAGGGCTACGGTGGGGCGTTTCTTCCGGATCTGATCCATCCTGGCCCGCATGGACGCGACCGCCCGCGCATCGGACGGGTCCAGGCCGAATCCGGCGGAGGACTTGTCCTGCGCTCCGGCAAGAAGCGGGATAAGAAGGCACAGAAGGAAAACTATTCTTTTCATACGAAGTTCATTCATGGTTGTGCAGGCCGGCCAGCAGGCCGCAGGCAGCGAGGATGTCCTCCCCGCGGGAGGCGCGGATCGTCGCCGTGATCCCGCCCCGTGTGAGGCGGTCCCGGAAGGCTTCCATCGCCTCCTGGGAACTGGTCCCGTACGGGAAATCGGGAATCCGGTGGAACCGGATGAGGTTCACCCGGCATTCCAGGCCCTTGAGCAGGCGCAGGAGGGCGTCGGCATGGCGCGGGGTGTCGTTGTGGCCGGCGAACATCGTGTATTCGAAACTCACGCGGCGCTGGCCGGAGAAGTCGTACTGCCGGAGGAGGGCGATGACGTCGGCCAGGGGAAATACCTTCTGGGCGGGCATCAGGGCCAGGCGCTCGTCCGGGAAGGGATCGTGCAGGCTCACCGCCAGGTGGCACTTGCATTCGTCCAGGAAACGCTTCAGGGAAGGGATGACCCCGATCGTGGAAAGGGTGATGCGCTTGGGGCTCCAGCCGTAACCCCAGGGGGCGGTGAGGACTTCGATGACTTTCTTCACTTCCTCCCAGTTGTCCAGGGGCTCGCCCATGCCCATGAAGACGACGTTCGTGAGTTCCGCGGCTTCGTCGATGGCGAACAGCTGGGAGAGGATGTCGGCGGCGGACAGGTTCCCGTGGAAACCCTGGCGGCCGGTCATGCAGAACTTGCAACCCATCTTGCAGCCTGCCTGCGAGGAGACGCAGAGCGTCTTGCGGTCCCCGTCGGGAATCATGACGGCTTCCACCGCATTGTCCGGATTCCCGTTCACCGGGAACAGGTATTTCTTCGTCCCGTCGGAGGAGGCGGCGACGCCGAGGGGGCGGGCGACGCCCACTTCGTAGGATCCGGAAAGGCGCTCACGGCCGGCTTTGGGCAGATTCGTCATTTCGCCGAGCGTGCGGACACGCTTTCCGTACATCCACTGGGCCAGTTGGTTGCCCGTGAATCCCGGCAGGCCCGCCGCCAGCGCGATTTCCTTCAGTTGGGAGGGATTTTTCCCGAGGAGCTTTTCCATAATCATTGCAAAAATAACATTTTATTTTCATAACTTTGTACGACCGCGGAACGATTGTTCCGGGAAACATATAACAAACAACATTATGGCTAAAGCAGTAGAAGAAAAAAGCGGTGCGGAAGTCAATGCCGCCAAATTGAAGGCATTGCAGGCGACGATCGACAAGATCGAGAAGGATTACGGGAAGGGTACCATCATGAAGTTGGGAGATCAGCCAGAATGGGATGCGGCGCAGGTCATCCCGAGCGGTTCCATCGCCCTGGACCATGCGCTCGGCATCGGGGGCTACCCCAAAGGCAGGATCATCGAGATCTACGGCCCCGAATCCAGCGGTAAGACCACCCTGGCAATCCATGCGATCGCCCAGGCACAGAAAGCGGGCGGCATCGCCGCCATCATCGACGCGGAACACGCCTTCGACAGGACCTATGCGAAGGCCCTCGGCGTGGACCTCGAAACCCTCCTCATCTCCCAGCCGGACAACGGGGAGCAGGCCCTCGAGATCGCGGACAACCTCATCCGGAGCGGCGCCATCGACATCGTGGTGATCGACTCCGTCGCGGCCCTCACCCCGAAGGCGGAAATCGAGGGCGAGATGGGCGAGAACAAGGTCGGCCTCCAGGCCCGCCTGATGTCCCAGGCCCTCCGCAAACTCACGGCGAACATCTCCAAGACGAACACCTGCTGCATCTTCATCAACCAGTTGCGCGAGAAGATCGGCATCATGTTCGGCAACCCCGAGACCACGACGGGCGGCAATGCCCTGAAGTTCTATGCCTCCGTGCGGCTGGACATCCGCCGCACCACCCAGATCAAGGACGGCGAGGAAGCCCTCGGCAACCACGTGAAGGTGAAAGTGGTGAAGAACAAGATGGCCCCGCCTTTCAAGAAGGCCGAGTTCGACATCGTCTTCGGCGAGGGTATCTCCCACTCCAGCGAACTGGTGGACCTGGGCGTGGAACTGGGCATCATCCAGAAGTCCGGCTCCTGGTTCAGTTACAACGACAGCAAACTCGCCCAGGGCCGGGAAGCCGCCAAGAAGCTTCTCCAGGATAACGTGGAACTTGCCGATGAGATCGAGGCCCGCATCCGCGCAGCCATGCAGAACGTAGAAGACTGACGCCCATGAAACGTGTCCTTGCCATCCTGTCCCTCCTCGGCACCCTGCTCCTGGCGAGCGCCTGCCATTTCAATGTGAACCTGTCCGCTGATGCCTGGGCGGAAGTGACTTTCGTCAACGGAGACATGCTCCGGACGGATGTCGTCACCTACGAGGGCTTCCATCGGAATTCCTTCTCGGACGACGACCTGGAGCACATTTTCGTGGACCTGACCCAGCATATCAAGATGGACCAGTTCGGAACGGCCGTCCTCCACCTGGACGTCTTCGACGAAATCAAGGGCGTGCAGTTGAGAGACGAGACCTACGGGGTCGTCTATAACTCCCACACCGGCCATTACGACTTCGCCGACATGGAGTACGACTATTGACGGGTGGTACTGGACAACATGACAAAAAAGGGATGGCCGCAGCGGTCATCCTTTTTTGTTAGAAGCGCAAGGCCAGGCCCACCCCGGAAGGGGTCGGGCCGAAGGTGAGTTGCACCTCGGAAGACACGGGCGGGAGACCGGCCGCATCGCAGGTTTTGGCGATCTTCCTCAAATGATTGTTGCCGACGCACAGAAGGACAACGCCGGTGGTACCGGCGGCCAGGCCGGTGAGCATGACAGCGGTACCGATATTTACGCGAGGCCCCAGGTCATCCCATACCTTGTCCACGGCTTCCTGACCGCCGACAGCGACGAATATGGAGGCGAAAACTCCTCCGATCAGATAAATGCCCCCGTAGGCGAAGCCGGCGGCAGCCAGGGTATAGCCGCCCGCCGTCAGACCGATTCCCCAACCGCGCTCCCGCGCATATTTTTCCCAGGAAGCCACCAACTCCTGACCGCCTGCCCGGTCGATGACCAGAAGCGTGGTTTCCTTGTCCAGTTTGGCCCCGTCGATGGCGATCCGGCCACCTTTCATCTTCATCGTCCCTTGATGCCACTCAGGGACATACTGCGCGAATGCGCCGGTGGAAAAGAGGGCCAGGATGCCCAGAAGGAGGAATCGGAATGCTTTCATGATCAGGAATGCTGTGGTTATCCGAAGCAAATATAGGCAAAATATCACGGCCGGGCAAGCACGCACCGGGACAGTTTTTCCAGATGTTCCCCGGAAAAGATTCCGGCCTTTCCCAGTCCTTCCACGGTCCAGGCCTCCCGGGGTTGATGTTCCCGGTACAGGACGACGGCATGCGCTTCCGCCTTGGAAATGTAAGGATGCCGGGCCAGATCGGCCTCCGGAAGCGTCCAGATGGGGAAAGGATCCGGTGCCGAGCACGTAATCAGGTCTTTCAGGCCGTCGTACTTATCCCGGTCGAAGTAATAGATGTCCAGAAGTTGCTCCGGATAGGAATAACCGCCCAGCGAAGTCCGGTAGGAAACCATCTTCGACGCGAAATACGGGCCGATGCCGGGAAGGGCCTCGAAAGCGGCGCTGTCTGCCTTGTTGATGTCCAGGCGGGGAATGTCGATATACGGCCGGAGCCGCTCGAAGACCGAATCGGCCACCACGTAAGATTTGGCGAAATCGGCTGGACGGCGGAAACGGCCGCCCTTTTCCCGGTAGTTCAGGATGGACTGCGCCTGTTTTTCGGAGAACCCGAGGCGCACGAGGTCTTCCAGGGAGACGGTGTTCGGGTCGAACCGGAAAGACTCCACCTTCCGGGGCGCCGCTTTCTCCCGCATCCGGACGGCTTCCCGGGCATGACCCGAGGATTTCCGGACCGTGACGGCCGGACCGGGACTGAGGTCGGCATCAGGGAGAACATCCCTCCCCTCCAGCACCTCCTCCGCAAGGGTACGGTCCACGACATACACGGTGTCCGGACGGTCTTGATGGGCGACGACACGGGATACCGCGGCCTTGTGGACGAACAAGGCCACCTGGTAACCGATGACAAGGAATACGAGGGCAATGGCCCCTACCGTGAAACTACTCCGGGGAGTCTTCTGTCTCTTCCCCTCTTCCATAACGCTTCTGTTTGACAGGTTTTACCGGCTCCGCGCCGGCGACGACAATGACGATTTCGCCTTTGGGCTCGTGTTCGGAGAACCAGGCGGCGACTTCCTGGAGGGTTCCCCGGTGATGCTCCTCGTGAAGTTTGGAAATCTCGCGGGCGACGGAGCAGCGGCGCTCCGGTCCGAAATGCTCGATCAGTTGCCCCAGGGTCTTGACCAATCGGTAGGGCGACTCGTAGAAGACCATCGTGCGCGTCTCCCCTTCCAGGGCCGTGAGGAGTGTCTGGCGACCTTTCTTCTGCGGGAGGAATCCCTCGAAGCAGAACCGGTCGCAGGGAAGGCCGGACGAGACGATGGCCGGGATGCAGGCCGTGGCGCCCGGAAGCGTCTGGACCTCGATCCCCTCCTCCGCGCAGGCACGGGCCAGGAGGAAGCCCGGATCGGAGATGCCCGGCGTTCCGGCATCGCTGATGAGGGCGACGTTCAGTCCGCCGAGGATCCGTTCCTTCACGAGTTGGACGGTCTGGTGTTCGTTGAACTTGTGGTGCGACTGCAGCGGCCGGTGGATGTCATAGCGGTGCAGGAGGACCGAACTGGTGCGGGTGTCCTCCGCCAGGATGAGATCCGCCTCCTTGAGGACCTGGACGGCACGGAAGGTCATGTCATCCAGGTTTCCGACCGGGGTCGGCACGATATACAGACGGCCCGCCATTCCCCTATCCGAGTTTCCGGCGGATGGCCATCATGAAATTATAGACGATGTCGGACTTGTAGTTCCAGTCCGGGAAACGGGTGACGACATAGTCCACCGCCTCCTCGAAGGTAGCCAGGGCGTTGAGTTCGCCGATGGTCTTGTCGTACAGTGCATAGTCTTCCTTGAACAAGGTGCCGATGAACAGCGCCCGGTCATAAAGGGAAATGCCGCTGCGGATATTCTTGACCGCCATGCCGGGCTTGTCCAGGCGCCAGGGCATCCGCGAGGTATCCACCGTCGGAACCTCGGGAGCGGCCTCCTGTGCAGGGGCCGGTTCGGGGACGGGTTCCGGTTCGGGTTCGATGACGGGCTCCGGTTCGGGTTCGAGCACCGGTTCCGGCTCTGCAACGGGTTCCGGTTGCGGTTCCGGCATTTCCGGGAGGTCGTCCGCCTCGCCGATCTCCATATCCGTAAAATCCACTTCGGCGAGCGGCTCCACCGCCGCAGGGGCGGCGGCCTCTTCCTCCGAAAGTTTCTGGTACTGAGCCAACTGTTCTTCCAGCAGGCGGACCTTTTCCTTCACCTCGGCGAGGGAAGCCTCGATTTCCCGCAAGATTTCTGTACTGTTTTTCTCCATAAATGACTATCTTTGTACAAGTCAATCATAGCAAAGTAAGGAAATGTTTTTGGAAAACACAAAAAAATCGGGCAGCATCGAACTCATCTGCGGCTCGATGTTCTCGGGAAAGACGGAGGAACTCATCCGCCGGCTCAAGCGCGCCCAGTTCGCCAAGCAGAAGATCGCCACTTTCAAGCCCACCGTGGACAAGCGGTATTCTGACCTGGACGTCGTCTCCCACGACTCCCACAGCATTTCCTGCACTCCCATCAAGACGCCGTCCCGCATGCTCCAGATCGAACCGGACGTGCAGGTCGTCGGCATCGACGAGGCCCAGTTCTTCGACGAAAGCATCATCGGTGTCGTCCAGGAACTCGCGAACCGGGGCGTCCGCGTCATCATCGCCGGACTGGACACCGACTACCTGGGCAAGCCCTTCGGCCCCATGCCGGGCCTGCTGGCCATCGCGGACGACGTCCAGAAAGTCCATGCCATCTGCGTCCATTGCGGCGCCCTGGCCAATTTCTCGCACCGCCTGTCCGACAGCCGGAAACTGGTCGTCCTGGGCGAAAAGGACACCTACGAGCCCCTTTGCCGCGAGTGCTACAACAAGGCCCTGAAAGAAGAAAAGGAAGGCTAGGAGATTCCCGGTCAAACCGGGAATGACGGCTATCTCACCAACTGCGTCGCCTCGTTCCAGGCGACGTTTTCTTTGTAGAAACCGTCCAGGAACGCCGTGCCGTGCCACACATCGGCCTTGTAATCCGGATAAGCCGGCAGATACACGGAAAGCCCGCAGCACCGATCCAGGTGCAGTTCGATGAAGCGGGGCGTATGGGCCTCATAGACAATCGCTTCGTCCAGTGCTGACTGGAGATCGGCAAGGTCGCTCTCCGATGCACCGGCCTCCCGGAGCAGGTCCTTCAAGTCAAAGAAGGCCAGGTACTGTTTTCCCCCCATGAGGCGGTCGTAGACCTGGACATTCTCTCCCTTCAGGTTCAGGATGCCTTCGTGGTAGCGGTCGAAAAGGACACGGCAGACCGAGGCCAGCGGATCCAGCCGGGAACAATCCACCATCGTGATGGCCGCACCATAGGTGGAATCGTGCTCGTACTGGGCGAAATAGTCAGCGCAGGCGCCTTGCAAGTCCGGAATCTTCTGTTCGAGCAGATGATGCGCCAGGGTCTTGTA
>OCVV011354782.1_pt1 | contig 10126 bp, 10 predicted proteins | sample 1539721 | NCBI WGS metagenome assembly OCVV01 (sample SAMN02144230, study PRJEB22623) | gut metagenome | biome: sheep rumen | host: Ovis aries | place: New Zealand
CCCGCCGTATCTTCGCCGTGCAGGGGTTCGCCCCGAGGTCCCCGTTCTCAACGGCCCTCTCGCATACGTTGGAAAGCAGGTTGAACGCCTTGCGAATCGTGCGCGGGGCCTTCCCCTCCTCGCTCATGCCGCGCACCCACGCCCTAACCTCTCTGGGCGTCAGGTGGTCCATTGGCACGCCGTCGAGGGCGCCGTGGAACAGGGGCGCATAGTCGAGATATCCGCGCACTGTCGAATCCTCCACGGTCCCGCGCCTGCCCTCTATGTCGCCAATGACGTAATCGGCTACCGTTGCCCTCCTGTCCGGGGCCACTCCGCCGAGCTTCGCGCGCGCCCTCTCTAGTGCCCTCTTCGCCGCCGTGAGGTTCTGCCTGCGCGACTTCGCACCGGCCAGAATGCGCTCCCCGTGTTCGTCCGTGAGCACAACGCGCCTCTGGCTCCATTTCCCGCCGCGCTTGTACTTGAACACGCCCGTGTAGTAGTCAACCCCGTTCCTGTCGGTGCGAATTGATATGCCGCCCTCGGAGTATTCGGCAAACACGATGGGCGCCCCTCCCGCGTCTGGCTTCACGCCTTGGTGCCTTGGCACCAAATTGGCACCAAATCTGAAGGCTGGCATGAAGCAACTAATGGTTTTCTGTGTACGCTAATGATAGCATCTGAGACACTAACACACAGTTAGAACGCCTGAAATGTGTGTTCCAGCGTTTGGCATCGCAAACGGCCCGATAGGAAGGGCACCACACTCGTAAAGCGGGGGTCATCAGTTCGAGTCTGATAGCTGGCTCCATCTAAAACAGCAGGCCAGGGGGGTATACCCTCTGGCCTTTTGTTTTAGCGTGATTTGCAGCAGACCCTGCGCATACGGTACGCGTACGAATCTGCACATGTTTACGCTCAGTTTACGCTCAGCCTACGGTCAGTCTACGAACAAGCCTGCCAGCTCGTCCGTCGCTCGCCGACGGCGTGCTCGCCGGGCGAGAAGAGCCTCCCGCTTTCTTGCACTTCTCGCCCAGGCGTTTGTTCTTGCGAACAGTAAGACGTGTTACCTTGGCACCCTAATCTGGACGCGTGACTGTATGAAGCGCGGCCCCTTCCCCCCATAATTTACGCGTCAATCAAAATGGGATTCGTGTGGCCCGCGTGCGGCGCGGCCGGCTGGAGGGGTGATCATGGCAGAAAAGAGCCAGTCGAAGGCGAGTCTGTACGCGCTCTGCTTTCTGGTGGGAGGAGCGTACGGCCTCATTGGCCAGCTCATAGGTGTCGCGCTCGAGCCTGTTGTTGGTCCGGCGTTTGCCGCCCCGTGCACCCTGCTTTGCCTGGGCGTCCTCGCAGTCGTCCTGTACGTTCCCGGCATCCACCAGAGGATTGCGGCCGTCAGCGGATTTGGCTCCATCCTCCCGTTTAACGGATTTGCCTGTGGCATTGCAGATGCCTTTCAGGCTGGTCACGCAAACGGAGGTGGATTTGCGGGCGGCATCAGGAGCGTTGGCCGACTCTTCCTTCACGTTATCGTCCTCAGCTCCGTGGTGAACATGCTTGCGGGCGCCCTGGCCGCGTTCGTCACGCTGCCTAAGCTGCCCGTGCCGCAAGCGCCTGCCATGCCGCTGGCGTTGCTTGCGGGCTTTGTCGTCGCGGGCCTCGTTTGCATCGCGTTTCAGGCCGTGACCGACGCCGGCGGCTTCCAGGTGCCAAACGTGCTGTTGGTGGGGCAGTCGCTCGGCGGCGTGCTCACGCTGTTTGGCGTTACGGACGTCCTTGCGGCAGTCGGCGGGTACTCGTTCAAGATTCTGGTCATGGGCGCCGGCCAGGCCGTCATGGCCACGACGACGCTCGCGTTTGCGGGAAACGCCCTCATGCTGCTCGTCACCTGGGGGACGTTCTTTGCGCTTGCGTTGTTTGGCATCGTGGCGGCGCTGCTGAACCTCAGGCTTCGCTCCAGGTAGGTCGCGCGCCCAGTGCATCGTGCGCGGTGCGCCGCGTCCGTCGGGCTGCGTCGTCGGGCAAGAAGGACTTCCCTGCGTTGCAGAAACCTTCCGCCACGTTCGCCCCTGGCGCTTCAACAACTTATGAGCTTCTCCCGAGGCCCGGTGTCTGCGTGCAGGCATCGGGCTTCTCGCATGCGCGCCCTAACCGTTCGCGATCGCTTTACACCTGACCGTTCGCGGCTGTATTTCAACCGTTCAGTCAAAAACAATCATCGTAAGTGACGGAAAATGATTGTAAATGACGGAAACCTGGTGCATACTGCTTGGTAGCGAAAGGGAGGTGCCAGACGATGCTTGCCACGGAACGTCACGACCTCATACTGCGCATTGTTGCGGAGCGGGGGAGCGTCACCACGCCCGAGCTCATGTCCGCGCTCGACGCGTCGGAGTCGACCGTTCGTCGCGACCTGGACGCGCTCAGCAGCCAGCGCAAGATCGTTCGCGTGCATGGCGGCGCCTGCGCACCAAAGCGGCGCCTCGTGGTGCAGGACTCGCCCGTCGCCCAGAAGCGCGCCCAGAACCTGCCCGCGAAGGAGCGCATCGCCGCGTACGCGGCCGCCCTCGTGGGTCCGGACGACTTTGTGTACGTCGACGCGGGCTCGTCCACCATGCTTCTTGTGGAACACCTGACCGAGACCCGCGCGACGTTCGTCACCAACTCGCTGCCGCATGCCCAGGCGCTGCTCGCAAAGGGTGCGAAGACCTACCTCCTTGGCGGGATGGTGAAGCCGGTGACCGAGGCCGTCGTGGGGTCGGACGCCATCGCGGCCCTGGCACGTATGCACTTTACCGTAGGGTTCTGGGGCACAAACGGCATCTCGCCCGACGCAGGCTTCACTACGCCGGAGCTCGAGGAGGCAAGGGTGAAGGAGGCCAGCCTGCGCCAGGCGCAAACTGCGTACGTGCTGGCAGACTCAAGCAAGTTCGGCCAGGTCTCGCTCGTGACGTTTGCGCAGTTTGACCAGGCGACCGTCATCACGGACCACGTCGATCCGGATGGCACCTATGGCAACGCCCCCAACATCGTGGACCTAGAGGAGGAGCACCAATGATCTACACCGTCACCTTCAACCCCTCGATCGACTACATCGTGAGGATGCCCCGGCTGGAGCCCGGCGCCATCAACCGCGTGACGTACGAGGACATCCTGCCGGGCGGCAAGGGCATCAACGTGAGCATCGTGCTCTCGAACCTGGGGCACGAGTCCTGCGCCCTCGGCTTCGTCGCGGGCTTCACGGGCGCAGAGATCGTCCGCCTCATGCAGACGTCCGGCGCCAAGAGCGACTTCATCCAGGTCGCGGAGGGCATGTCCCGCATCAACATGAAGATCAAGGCCGCCGAGGAGACCGAGATCAACGGCATCGGCCCCAAGATCCTGGATTCAGACATCGAGGCACTCTACGCCAGGCTCGACGCGCTCAAGCCGGGTGACACCCTCGTGATCGCGGGCTCCGTCCCCTCGATGCTCCCGTCCGACATGTACGAGCGCATCATGGGCAGGCTCGACGGGCGCGGCATCAACATCGTGGTCGACGCGGAGCGCGACCTGCTCGTGAAGGTCCTGGGCTACCACCCCTTCCTCATCAAACCCAACAACCACGAGCTGGGCGCCATCTTTGGCGTGGAGCTCGCCACGCGCGACGAGGTCGTGCCCTACGCGCGCAAACTACAGGAGAAGGGCGCGCGCAACGTGCTGATATCCATGGCGGGGGAGGGCGCGGTCCTCGTGCCCGAGTCCGGGGACGTCATCATGAGCGAGGCCCCCAAGGGCACGGTCGTCAACTCCGTCGGCGCGGGCGACTCCATGGTCGCCGGCTTCCTGGCGGGCTACCAGGAGAGCGACGGCGACTATGCCACCGCGTTCAAGATGGGTGTCGCGACCGGCTCTGCGAGCGCCTTCTCTGCAAAGCTTGCGACGCGTCCCGAGGTCGAGGCGCTGCTCAAGACCCTTTAGCGCTTCTCGGCCGCTTTCATTGCATGGCATGCCGGCCCCACACGGGGGCAGGCTCCGTTGGGCGCACCGGGTGCGCCCGTACGTAAGAGAGGAGAGTCAGACGTGAAGATCACGGACCTGCTCAAACCCGAGGGAATCAAGGTGGGCGCCACGGCCAAGAGCCAGGACGACGCCATCGACCAGCTGATCGCCCTCCAGGACGCCTCGGGCAACATCAGCGATACCGTTGCGTACAAGAAGGCGATCCTGGCCCGAGAGGCGGAGTTCTCCACCGCCGTCGGCGACGGCATCGCGATTCCGCACGCAAAGACCTCGGCCGTCAAGCGGCCGGGACTCGCGGCCATGACCGTGCCGGCCGGCGTGGAGTGGAACGCCCCCGACGACGCGCCCGCGGACCTCATGTTCATGATCGCCGCGCCCGAGGGCCAGAACAACACCCACCTCGAGATGCTCGCCCAGCTGTCGAAGCTCCTCATGCACCAGGAGTTCGCGGACGCCCTGCGCGCCGCCAAGACGCCGGAGGAGTTCTGCTCCGTCATCGACCGCGCGGAGGCCGAGCGCGAGGCCGCCGATGCCGCAAAGGCAGCGCCCGAGGCGGTGGCGGCCGCCGGATACCCCGAGGTCCTCGCGATCACGGCCTGCCCCACCGGCATCGCCCACACCTACATGGCGGCCGAGAACCTGGAGAAGAAGGCCAAGGAGATGGGCGTCACGCTCAAGGCCGAGACCCAGGGCTCCGCGGGCGCGAAGAACGTCCTGACCGCAGACGAGATCGCCCACGCCAAGGGCATCATCATCGCGGCCGACAAGAACGTCGACCGTGCGCGCTTCGGTGGCAAGCAGGTTCTCTCCACCAACGTCTCCGCGGGCATCAACGAGCCGGAAAAGCTCATCCAGACCATCCTCGACGGCAAGGCACCCGTCCAGGAGGGCACCACGGTCACGGCCGCAGAGACCGCGGGCGAGAAGGACTCAGCCTGGCACGTGATCTACAAGCACCTCATGAACGGCGTCAGCCACATGCTGCCCTTCGTGATCGGCGGCGGCATCCTCACGGCGATAGCGTTTCTCGTCGACCAGCCGGGCCTCGGCACGGCGGCGTACGGCTCCTCGATTCCCGCCGCGGCCTTCTTCAAGACCATCGGCGGCGAGGCGTTCGGCATGATGCTCCCGATCCTGGCGGGCTTCATCGCCATGTCCATCGCGGACAGGCCCGGCCTCGCCCCCGGCTTCGTCGGCGGCCTGTTCGCCAAGACCGGCTATAGCCTCACCTACCTCACGCTCATGAACTCCGACGCCAAGGCGGCTGCCGCGTCGTGCGTCTCCGGCGGCTTCATCGCGGCGCTGTTCGCGGGCTTCGCGGCGGGCTACATGGTCCTCGGGATCGAGAAGCTCTGCGACCACATGCCCGATTCCCTCGAGGGCATCAAGCCCATGCTCATCTACCCGCTTCTGGGCACCCTCGCCATCGGAGCCGTCATGTTCCTGCTCAACCCGCTGTTCGGCGCCATCAACACCGCGCTCAACAACGGCCTCAACAGCATGGGCACCACCAACGTCATCCTGCTCGGCGCCGTCGTCGGCGGCATGATGTCCATCGACATGGGCGGCCCGTTCAACAAGGCGGCCTACGTCTTCGGCACCGGCGCCCTCACCGCGGGCACCACCTCCGGCCAGCTCGTCATGGCATCCGTCATGGTTGGCGGCATGGTTCCGCCCCTGGCCATCGCCCTCTCCACGACCCTCTTCAAGAGCAAGTGGTCCAAGGCCGATCGCGACGCCGGCATCGTGAACTACATCATGGGCCTGTCGTTCATCACCGAGGGCGCCATCCCCTTCGCCGCGGCCGACCCCGGTCACGTCCTTCCGTCCTGCATCATCGGCTCCGCGCTCGCCGGCGCGCTCTCCGCAGCGTTCGGCTGCACCAGCCCCGCACCGCACGGCGGCGCCTGGGTCATCGCCGTCATCGGCAACCCCGTTGGCTACCTCGCGGCGCTGGCCATCGGCTCAATCGTGGCGTGCCTGATCCTCTCGCTCTGGAAGAAGCCGTATCAGGAAGCCTAGTACCAGGGGTCTTGGTCTTCCGCACAACGTAGCGTCCCCCAAGAGGCGGCGGTCCATCGTGGCCGCCGCCTTTTCGCATGGCGACGTGCCGTCATCCGCCTTCGCTTCGCCATTCGTCCCCGTTCCACCGCACCGACTGCCACGCCCCGGGGAATACTCTCCCCAAGACCAACGTGCGCCGTCGGCGTACGCCGTCAACGCAATGCGGAAGGGGGAGCATGGGTTTTCGCTGGCCGTGGAGGCGCAAGGCAACGGCGTCCGTGCCGGATGAGATGGCCGCCGCAAAGCATGCTGGCGCGCTCGCCCAGGACATCGCCCGCGCGGGAGGCGGCGTCCCCCAGAGGCTTCGCCTGCGCTACGCGGGCAAGGTCCAGGCCGTGGGCTTCCGCTTTCAGGCGCAGATGCTTGCCAAGAGCGCGGGCTGCGTCGGCTGGGTCCAGAACCTCGACGACGGAGACGTGCTCGTCGAGGTCCAGGGCACGCCCTCCCAGCTCGAGGCGTTCCGGCGCGGCATCCAAGACCTCTCTGACAGCCCCGACACCTGGATCTCCTGCCGCCTTGCTTCGCAAACCACGGTGCCGCTGGCGCAGGGCGAGAAGGACTTTCGCGTTCGGTATTAGGGCACAGTCTTAGACCAAGTCCGCTGCCTGCGGAAAGGCTACAGCTCGTGCCTCTCGATGCGCACGTCCTTGCCGTCAACTACCATCGTCATGAACGTGCAGCGGCTGGAGCCCGGCTTTGGCATGAGCGTGCCGGAGTTCACCACGAGCGCGTCCGCGGGTCCTCCCGCATCAACCTGCCAGCGGTGCGAGTGTCCGTAGATTACGACGTCCGCATCGAGCGTCGCCGCGCGTTGCCGCAGCCGCACCAGGCGAGGCGCGCGGTACGTGTGCCCGTGCGTCATCATGATGCGATGCGCCACGTCGCCGTCGCGTGCCGCGGCCCCCTCGTGATAGGCAAGCGCCTGAACGCTCGCGATTCCGCTGGCGGTTACGTCAATCACAAGCTCGTCCGCCGGATGCACGGGCTCAAGTGCGGCGTCGTTGTTGCCGTGCACAAGGTAGATGGGTTCGGGCAGGTTCAGCTCGTCGATGGCCGTCATCGGCATCTGGAGGTCGCCCGCAATCAGGATGGCGTCTACGAGGCCACCGGCCCGCGCGGCCACCACCGCGTCCTGAAAGTGGCCGATCCTCGCGTGTATGTCAGAGCAAACCATGAGCCTGACCATGCTGCCTCCAACCTCCAAGCCATGCGTCACGCTGTCCTATCCCTGCATCAGCCAAGCCAGAAGCGCGGCCTGAACAACAAGCATGGCGGGAATCCCCAGATAGAACAGGGGTTTGCGGGTCTTGTGGTGCGCAACCCTCATGCCCAGAAGACCTCCCGCCGCGCCACCAACGGCGGAGCAGCCAAGCAAAACCTTCTCGGGTATGCGCCACGCACCTCTGACGGCCCGCGCCTTGTCCAGGCAAAAAAGCGCAAAGGTGACGGCGTTGATTGCGGCGAGGTATGCCAGAAGGGCGTCCGAGCCCCATGCGGTAAATGTGTCCATGCGCAAGATTGTATCGTCACTTGTAAAGTGGGGGTCGGATAAGTTGGCGTTCGTTCCTCTGTCGAGGTATCCGGTTCCCTTGATTTCTTTTGTTACTTTTGGCATTTTTGGCATTTTTGGTAATTTTGGCAAATTTGGTATTTTTGGTAACGCGTTTACGCAGGTAGATATGCCTATTTGTCACACCGTTGGCAGTCTGTGGCACGCTGGCGGCCCATCTTGGCCGCTCGCGCGGTCGACGTGCCCCCTGGGGAAACGACGCCCGACCTTGGGGTAAGAGGAGAAGTACGAACATCTCAAGGTTTGGAGTTCACCACGGCAGACATCAACGACGTGTTCAGGTTCTTCAAGAGCGAGTCCCCCACGTACTTCCTTGCGACGGACGATGGAGGGCAGCCGCGCGTTCGCCCGTTTGGCACGGTCGACCTCTTCGAAGGCAGGCTGTACATCCAGACCGGAAAGAAGAAGGATGTCTATCAGCAGCTGCTTGCCAACCCCAAGGCAGAGATCTGCGGCGTGAGCGGTGGGGACTGGTGGCGCGTCTCGGGCGAGCTCGTCCCGGACGACCGCGTGGAGGCGAAGCGCCACATGCTTGACGCCTACCCTTCGCTCCGCAAGATGTATGACGAAAACGATGACAACACCATCGTCCTGTACTTCAAGAACGCAACGGCGCGCTTCTGCTCCATGTCGGGAAAGCCCGCCGTGACCGTGGAGTTCTAGCAACGTTTGATGTGCTTAAGTGCGCTCGTTCTAGGACGATTGAGCTGGGAGGGAGCATGAGCTCGAAGGGTTCAGACCCGATGGAGGTATTCGTTGGACTGGCGCTTCGCGTGCTGGTAGCGGCCGTGGTGCTCGGCGTGGCGTTCCAGGTGTGCGAAGCCATGGGTCCCGTTGCCCGGGCAATCGCGTGCGCGTGCGGCGTCGCGGTCATGGTGGCTCTTCCGCTCATGACCGCGCGCACGCTCCTTGGCAACAACGTGCGACTCGGCGGCCGCGCAAGAACATCTCTGGCGGTGCTGTTCGTGACGCTTGCGGTTCCCCTCGTGGCGCTTGGCATGGGTGGAAACCTCAACGGCGGCAGCGCGGCGGTCATGGTGCTTGTGCCGGAGGTGGCGTTTCTCGCCTCGCTCGGCAACCGTCCCGGCACCTAGCTCTCTTGCTTGTGCAGCAGCGGTATCTATTTGCATGCCATGAGCGGTATGGAGCCGAGCTTGTAAACCATGCCATGCAAACGAAAGAGCCAATCCATCAGGCGCGTCGGGGCTACAAAAGCGTGGTGCTTCTAGATGCGGAGGCGGTCGAGAAACGTCTCCGCATCCTGCAGACATTCCCGGAGTTGGGATGTCCATTCGATTAGGAGTTTCCTTCCGCAGCGCCTGACCATGAGGCCTTGGTCACGGTTGCGGACCACAAGGGAATCTACTACACGGTCTTCCTTAGTCACGATGAAACACGTGGTTGCCATCGAGTGGATTCGAGACGTGTGCATGGATCCCATGGCAAAGGTTATTTCTGGCGACAGCTGATTCCAGACATGACAAAGGTTCGCGCCCGGTGGGTGTGACGTGCTACGGTCATGGCTTCCCTATTGACAATACTGTATATATACGATATATACAGTATACCCGCATGAGCACAGCGGCCTCTGCCCTGATGGACCGCGTGGGAGCTTGGGCGGAAGTTTCGTGAAAGAGGGGAGGCGCGCGTGCAGATTGTCATATCGAACTCTTCGGACAAGCCGATCTACGAGCAGGTGGCGTCGCAAGTTCGCTCGCTCATCATGTCTGGCGAGCTTGTGGCCGGCCAACAGCTGCCATCAATCCGCGCACTGGCAGCAGAGCTGCGCATAAGCGCAATCACCACAAAGCGTGCGTATGCGGACCTTGAGGCCCAGGGGTTCATCTGTACCGTGCCCGGCAAGGGGAGTTACGTGGCGGGGGACAACCTTGAGCTGCTGCGCGAGGAGCGCCTACGGCAGGTTGAGGCGTCGCTCGCGAAGGCTGTGGAGGACGCACGCCTGGCAGGCATCGGGAAGGAAGAGCTGCACGAGATGCTCGACCTCGAGCTGGAGGAGGAACGATGAGCGCGGTATCGAAGGAACGCGAGGCGACCATGGGGCGTCCGTACCGCACCATGGAGCCGTCCGGCGAACCCACGGCGTTGGAGCTGCGCCACGTTGCAAAAGGCTTTGACGACTTTGCCGTGAGGGACGTCTGTCTCTCGGTTCCCTGCGGCTCGGTCGTGGGACTCGTGGGAAGAAACGGTGCCGGCAAGACGACGCTCATGCGCCTGGCACTTGGCACGGCGAGGCCTGACAGGGGCTCTGTTGCGCTGTTTGGACAAGACGTCACCGCGGCGGGGCAGGAGGCGCACGCTCGGGCGCGCATGCGCACGGCAACGGTTGCGTCCGTATGCCCGTATCCCGGCTATCTTACGATTGGCGAGGTCGCGACCGTGTACGCGCTTTCGTACCCGACGTTCGACCACGCCGCGTTCGAGGCTCTTCTCGACCGCATGGACATCATGCACCAACCCGAGGGCGCGCATCGGCCGGTCTCGGCGGGG
>OCVV011213938.1_pt1 | contig 10122 bp, 10 predicted proteins | sample 1539721 | NCBI WGS metagenome assembly OCVV01 (sample SAMN02144230, study PRJEB22623) | gut metagenome | biome: sheep rumen | host: Ovis aries | place: New Zealand
CGCCGGGTGACCGGCACAAAATACATTAAGGAATAAGAGAATGTACGAATACGACACAAGGATAAGATACAGTGAGACGGATGAGAAAGGAAGGCTCACGCTGCCCGCACTTTTAGACTACTATCAGGATTGCTCGACTTTTCAGTCGGATGATATAGGAGTCGGAATAAAGTATTGCAAGGACAATCATATGATATGGGCTCTTTCTTCATGGCAGATCGTTGTTGACAGATATCCGTCCGCGGGGGACCGGATCACGGTAGGGACTGCTCCTTATGAATTTAAAGGTTTCATCGGATACAGAAATTTTATGATGAAGGACGAAAAGGGCGAGAGGATATCCGTAGCCAATTCCGTCTGGGCGCTCATCGACGATCGGGACGGAAAGCCCGTGATGCCGACGGAGAAGATGATGGAAGCCTATGTTCTTTCCGAGAAGATGGATATGGATTATGCTCCGAGAAAGATAAAGATAAGCGGAGAAAAAAGGGAAGGCAAAAAGATAACTGTAATGCCTCATCATTTAGATGGCAATCATCATGTAAACAACGGGCAGTATGTTCGTATGGGAATGGATTATCTTCCTGCGGACCTTGAGATCCGACAGCTTCGCGTCGAATATAAAGCCCAGGCATTTTTAGGGGATGAGATATATCCTTTCATCTATGAGGATGAAGAAAAGACTTTTGTTTCCCTCTGTGATAAGGAAGAAAACGCATATTGCAATATGGAATTTTTGTTAAGGAGAGATAATGCTTAAACTCGGGGAAATGCAAAATTTAAAGGTGACCCGAAAGGTAGCCTTCGGAATGTATCTGTCGGATGATGATAAAAACGAAGTCCTGCTTCCGGCAAAAGAGATCCCGGGAGGGGTAAAGCCGGGAGATGAGATAAGCGTTTTTATCTATAAGGATTCCGAAGACAGGCTGATCGCTACGGTTAATAAACCGCTCATCACACTTCATAAGACAGCGCTCTTAAGGGTAAGTCAGACTACATCGATCGGAGCTTTCCTTGAATGGGGGCCGATAAAAGAGCTGCTCCTTCCTTTTAAGGAACAGACCAAAGAAATAAGAAGGGGCGAGGAGGTCCTCGTAGCTCTTTACATAGATAAGAGTAACCGCCTTGCGGCCACCATGCATCTTTACCCTTATCTTTCCGTTGCACCTTCCTATAAAGCGGGCGATGAAGTAAAGGGAAGGATATATGAGACTGACGCAAAGCTCGGCAGTTATGTTGCTGTTGACAATATGTATCAGGGTATGGTAAGAAAGGAAGAGGTCAGGGACTTACTTAAAGTCGGAGTGGAGCTTAAATTCCGCGTAACCGGCGTTAAGGACGACGGAAAGCTCGATCTTAGCATAAGAAAAGAAGCATATCTTCAGATGGACGAAGATTGTGAGATAATATTAAAGCTCCTTAAGGAAAGCCCGGATAAGAGCCTTCCTTTCGGCGACAAGTCGGATCCCGAGGAGATAAGAAAGCATCTTCACATGGGGAAGAATCAGTATAAAAGGGCTATCGGCAGACTTTATAAGGAAAGGCTGATAACCATGGAAAAGGAAAGTATCACACTGGTATAGCAAATGAGAGAAATAGAAGTATTGGGCGTTCCGCTCAAGGAAAGGTCCGTCAGGGAGTCCATGCGCCGCGTGGATGAAATGTTTGAAAACGGCGCGCTCGGAATGATCGGACTTATAACCATGAAGGGGATCATGGCTGCCGGAGAGTCGGAAGAGGTAAAAAAGTTTATAGAAGGGCTGTATCTTACCGTGATCTCCGATGAGGACATACTCACGGCAGCAGGCACCAAGAGCAGAGCCAGATATCATGAGGTTGAGAGTAACGCCTTCCTGGAAGAGTTCTTAGCCAAGATCTACAGAGAAAGAAAGGCAGTCTACCTTGTCGGAGCGAGCAGCGAAGCGCTCTCGTCCCTTAAAAACGAGATGACGGGCTTTGAGGAACACTTAAAGATAGTCGGTGAAGGATGCGTGGAAGGCGAAGCCGATTTTGAGAAAGCGGTAAACGAGATCAATATGTCGGGAGCCGATGTCCTTATATCAAACCTTCCTTCGCCGGAAAGAGAAGCTTTCGCGCTTAATAACGAGAGGATGATCAATGTCCCGGTATGGCTGATATTAAGAGAGGACATGACCACAACCCCCGGAAAAAGAGGATTCTTTTCCGCAATTTCCCATAAGTTCACCAAATGGTTCTTTAAACTTATGGTGGAAGGATATTCCAAAAATCACTAATTTTTAACAAATTTTACTGGTATTTTTTGTGAAAATGTATTAAACTTGTTCTTGTGTAGTATGAGGAAGGACAGGTATCGATGATTTCCAATCAGATCCTACAGAGTACATTAGACGGAATAAAAGTCATATCTGACGTGGACTTTATAGTTACGGATGCGGACGCAAACGAACTATGCTCTACATGCGATGAATATGACAAATACAGGCAGACCATCTTTGACTTTTCCAAGAGCGAGGCAAGCAGTCAGGAGTTTTCCGGCTACAGTCTTTTCAGAGTGGAAGATGAGAATCAGCCTGAGTATCTCCTGGCAGTGATCGGCGCGGGAGAGGATACACATACCGTAGGCAGACTTGCGGCATTCCAGCTCGGAGGTCTTGTCATGGCCTACAGAGATAAGTTTGACAGAGACAGCTTCATCAAGAACCTTCTTCTTGACAACCTTCTTCTGGTTGATATTTACGGCAGAGCCAAGAAGCTTCATATACGCATGGACGAAAAGCGTGTCGTCATGATCATAGAGCCTTCGGAAGGAAAAGATCCGAATCTCCTTGAGAGCGTTATGGCAAGCTTTCCTACGGGAGGCAAGGATTTTGTCACTTCCGTTGACGAGAACAGCGTAGTCGTGGTCAAGGAGATCGTCGACGAAGACAGCGAGGCGGATATCGAAAAGACCGCCGGCATGATCAGAAACAATCTCGAAAGAGATAATATAAAGAAAGTCCGTATATCATACGGCAATCAGGTAACAGACTTAAAGGAAGTCAGCAGATCATATAAAGAAGCCAAGATGGCAATGGATGTCGGAAGGATATTCTTTGAAGACAGATTTTTGGTGGCATATGACGAGCTTGGGATAGGAAGACTTATATATCAGCTCCCGCTCCCCCTTTGCAGGATGTTCATAAATGAGATCTTCGGCGGAAAGAGTCCCGATGAATTTGATGAAGAGACTATTACCACCATACATAAATTCTTTGAGAATTCACTCAATGTCTCCGAGACATCAAGACAGCTTTTTATACACAGGAATACTTTAGTCTACAGGCTTGATAAGCTTGAAAAGAGTACGGGTCTCGATCTGCGAGTGTTTGAAGATGCGATCACATTTAAGATCGCTTTAATGGTAGTTAAATACATGAAATACATGGAAAACCAATAAAGGAGAATGGAAAATGATCACATTGGATCATGTAAGCAAAACCTACGAAAGCGGAACACCCGCTTTAAACGATGTGAGCATTCACATTGAAAAAGGTGAATTCGTGTTCATAGTGGGGGACAGCGGAAGCGGAAAATCGACCCTTATAAGGCTTCTCTTAAGGGAGATCGTGCCCACTTCGGGAACCATAACGGTAAACGATGTGAACATCGGAAAATTAAGACACAGGCAGATCCCGAAATACCGCCGAAATATCGGAGTCGTATTTCAGGACTTCAGACTTTTAAAGGACAGGAACGTCTATGAGAACGTGGCTTTTGCACAGAGGGTAGTCCAAAGATCCACAAAGGAGATAAAAAAGAACGTTCCCGTAATTCTTTCCGCAGTAGGACTTGCGGGGAAATATAAAGCAAGGCCGAAGCAGCTTGCCGGTGGTGAGCAGCAGAGAGTTGCCCTTGCAAGAGCGCTCGTTAATGAGCCGCCGATCCTGCTCGCAGATGAGCCTACGGGTAATCTTGATCCGAGAAACACCATCGAGATCATGAAGCTCTTAGAGGAAATAAACGAAAGAGGAACCACCGTACTTGTGGTAACCCACAACCGCGAGATCGTTAACGCCATGAAGAAGAGAGTCATCACGATGAACAAGGGCGTTGTGGTCAGCGACGAGAAGGAGGGTCAGTACATCGATGAGATTTAGTACATTGATCTATGTCATGAAACAGGGCATATCCAATATATTCAGAAACAAATGGTATTCGCTTTTATCCATAGCGACGATATCCGCATGTCTTTTCCTGTTCGGCATCTTTTATGCCATTGTCGCCAACTTCCAGTATTCCGTCAGGGAAGCTCAGAACGGCGTAGCCGTAACGGTTTTCTTTGATGAGGGGATAAGCGAAGACAGGATAGGAGAGATCGGATCCTTAATAGAATCCAGAAGTGAAGTCGACCACATCCATTATGTTTCCGCAGAGGAAGCATGGGAAGGCTTTAAAGCAGATTATTTAGGAGAGTATGCCGACGGCTTTACAGAGAATCCTCTTGAGGAATATTCCAACTACGAAGTATATCTTGCAGACGTATCCAAGCAGGGCGAACTTGTTGATTATATCACTTCGCTTGAAGGGGTCAGGGTCGTAAATAAATCCGAGACCATCGCAAACGTATTCTCAAGCATCAACATGCTCGTGGGATATGTGGCTGTTGCGATCATCGCGATCCTTTTGCTCGTTTCCGTTTTCCTTATCGCGAACACGGTTACGGTCGGTATCTCAGTAAGAAAAGAAGAGATAAATATCATGAAATACATCGGGGCTACGGACTTCTTCGTTCGTTTTCCCTTCGTCATCGAAGGTATGATAATAGGACTTATCGGCTCACTCATACCCATGGGTATCGTTCACATCCTTTACAACAGTGTCGTGGCTTACGTGACCGAGAAGTTTGCACTTTTAACTTCGATACTTAAATTTCTTCCGGTGGAAACGGTATTTGCAACGCTCGTACCTGTTTCCGTTATAATCGGTGTGGGGATCGGTTTTATCGGAAGTATGACTACGGTTAGAAAACACATACGCGTGTAACGGGCACGCATATGGAAGCGGGGAGTAAAGAAATGAAAAAAAGGTATTTAAGGCTGCTTTGTCTGGTCCTTGGATTTATGCTCACAGCATATACGCCAATGGCGGTCTATGCCTCGGAAGATTCTGTTCAGGGGGAAGAGGAACAGGAAGACGAAGAGGAAGAAGAGGAGACCGAAGAGCAGAAAAAGCAGAGGCTTGAAAAAGAGAAGCTTAAAAAACAGAAAGAAAAACAGAGTGAGATAAACGAATCCAAGGAAAACCTCAAGGATGCTCAGGGTGAGAGAAAGGACATGCAGAGTGCGCTTACCAATATCAAGGAGCAGAAGCAGGATCTGGAGGTTGCAAAGGATAAGCTTTCCGATGTCGTTGAGGAACTCGACGGTCAGCTCATGGATGTCCAGGACAAGATCTCGCAGCTTGAACTCCTTGTTGCGCAGAAGCAGCTTGAGATAAGCCAGATCAAGGTTCAGTTAAAAGAAGCGGAGCAGACGGAAAAGGATCAGTATGCGATGATGAAGCAGAGGATCCAGTTCATGTACGAAAGAGGAAATACCACTTATATCTCTCTGCTGCTTGGAGCCGAGAGCCTTTCGGACATGCTTAACAAGGCGGCTTATATCGAAGAAGTATACGGCTATGACAGGCAGATGTTGGAGCAGTATAAGCAGACCGCAGAAGAGATTGAGACATTAAAGGAAACGCTCGAACAGGAAAAGAAAAATTTAAATAACGCTCAGACCGAAGCTACCGAAAAGGAAGACGAGATGAGCGACCTCATAGTTCAGAAGGAAAACCAGATTAAGAAATATGAGGGTGATATTTCAAATAAGGAACAGGCGATAAAGGATTACGAGGCGGAGATCGCTGCCCAGAATGCGGCGATAGCAGCGATAGAGGCATCGATCGTAAAAGCCGAGAAGGAATTACTGGAGCTTACCGTTTCGGAGAATGATGCGGGAGAGGGGCAGGAGATCCGCAGATACAGCGGCGGTAAATTCGCGTGGCCGGCTCCTTCCTATACGAGGATATCGGATGATTACGGAAACCGTATCCATCCCACACTCGGAGTTCAGCAGTTCCATAACGGTGTGGACATGGCTGCACCGAACGGAAGCCCGATAGTCGCGGCTGCCGACGGAACCGTTGTAGGTGCAGGATACAGCGGCACCATGGGTAATTATATCATGATCAATCACGGAAGCGGTGTATTTACTGTATATATGCATGCCTCCGCAATATATGTCTCAACGGGAACATCGGTTACCCGCGGACAGAAGATAGGCGCGGTCGGATCTACCGGACGATCTACCGGACCCCACCTTCATTTCTCGGTCAGGGTCAACGGTTCATATGTAAGTCCCTGGAATTATCTCTAAAGATCCGCTGCAGAGGAAGAAATGGATAATCAGAATATTCAAATAAATAACGGTGCTCCTATGGGCTATGTGCCGCCTAAGGCACCGAGCCGTGTTCCCGCTTTCTTAGGAGGCCTTTTTACGGGCATTTTAGTAGTGGGGCTTGTTGCGGCAATAGTATTAAATTATTATTCTCCGGCCGGTCAGGCAAATCCTTCGGCAAAGAGTGATAAAGCCGATGACGGAAAGCAGTCATCAAAGACGGGTACGGTCCTTGATCAGGAAACGATCAATAAGCTTGCAAGGCTTGAGAATTATATAGATGAATACTACCTCGGAGATTATACCGAGGAGGATCTTAAGGACAGTCTTTATCACGGATTATTTAAAGGCCTTAACGATCCATATTCCGTTTATTATTCTCCCGAGGAAATGGAAGCATTTGAGGCGACCGAGTCAGGCGTTTATTACGGCATCGGCGCTTACATCGGATATGATGAAGAAACCAGATACTGTAAGATAGTAAAGCCCATGCCCGGCAGTCCCGCTGAAGAAGCCGGACTTATGCCGGATGATATCATAGTTGAGGTTAACGGCGAGGAGATGTTCGAGGTCCCTTCGGCCGAGATAGTAACCTACATTAAAGGACCCGAGCATACCACGGTAGACCTTACCATATTCAGGGAAGGGGAGACCGACTATCTGCATTTTACAGTAGAACGCCGTTCTATCGAGACACCTACGGTAGAGCTTGCCATGGATGATGACGGCATCGCTCATATCCAGATCGCCGAGTTTAATGAACTTTCGGCCGAGCAGTTTGAGGATAAGCTTTCAGAGGCCAAAAAGAACGGAATGAAAGGGCTTATCTTAGACCTTCGCGACAATCCCGGCGGAAGCGTTCAGCAGGTTGTTGATATAGCAAATCACATCCTTCCCAAAGGGATCATCGTATATACCGAAGACAAAAACGGAAAGCGTAAGGAATACAGAAGTGACGGACGCGATGAATTGCAGGTGCCTATGGTCGTGCTTGTTAACGGAAACAGCGCATCCGCTTCCGAGATACTCGCAGGTGCGATAAAGGATTATGAGAAGGGAACGATCTTAGGAACTACGACCTTCGGAAAAGGTATAGTCCAGAGAGTATTCCCCTTAAGCGATAACAGCGCATTTAAGCTTACTATAAGTCATTATTATACCCCGAAGGGAAATGACATCCATAAAGTAGGAGTTGCTCCCGACGAGGAACTCGAATTCGATGTGGATGCCTATAAGGAAGACGGTACCGACAATCAGCTTGAAAGAGCCAAAGAAATACTTAAGAACAAACAGTGAAAAGACAGGCGTATCTGATAACGGCATATAAAGATATAAAAGCGCTTGAAGATCTTATCTCAAAGGTCAGTCCTTTGGATAAGATCTATGTTCATATAGACAGAAGATCCAAAGAGATAAAGATGGCAGATCCGATCCTTTTAAGGCTCAGCGAATCGGGTAACTGCCATTTTTTCAGTAAGTACAGGATCACCTGGGGGAGCTATACTCATGTTGAAGCCATGCTCTTTCTGATGGAAAAAGCCGTAAGTGATGCAAAGGATAACGGGGATGAGATCTATATTCACATGCTGACCGGCGAGGATGTATTTCTGGCATCATCCGAAATGATACATGAGAGATTTACTAAGACGGATGACAAGGATAAGATATACCTTGACTATTTCGAAGAAAAGGATTTTTCTCCCGAGGTCGTAAAGCGGTATGACACTTATTTCATGTTTAAGGACCGTAACCTGAGGAATCCTTTTGTATGGCATTTAAAGAATCTTGTCCGTCTGTGTCAGAAAGCTGCCGGAGTAAAAAGGACTTCGCTCGGTGGTTTTGATAAGGTATATAAAGGCCTTTTTTATGTTTCAATGCCCGGCGAGTGCGCAGCTGATATCATTGACTACCTAAGCACACATCCCGGGTATGAGGATGATATGAAAAAGACCGAACTTCCCGAGGAATTCTTTTTCCATACGCTCCTTTTAAATGACGTATTTGAAAACGGGAAGTGGAAAGATAAGATCGTAAAAAAAGAATTAAGGTTCATGAAGTGGGAAGGGGCCAGTCCGAAGTATCTGTCCGCGGGTGATATGGAGGATATCAAAAAAGCAGCGGACGAAGGATATATATTTGCAAGAAAAGTAAATGACGATCATTTAAGAAAAGAGATAGAAAAGGTTATTTTATAGAAATGGCTAAGGTTATCGTGGGAATGTCCGGCGGCGTTGACAGCGCCGTCTGTGCATATCTGTTAAAAAAACAGGGATATGAGGTGATAGGCGTAACACTTCGCTCGTGGGTTGCATCAAACGGAGATGAGGGAAGATGTTGTGAGATCGACGATGCCAGACGCGTTGCGATGGGACTTGGTATAAAATATCATGTACAGAATTGTCTTTCCGAGTTTGAAAAGTATGTTACTACACCGTTCATAAACGATTATATAAACGGACTTACTCCCAACCCCTGTATTGAATGTAACAGGTATGTTAAGTGGGAGAGGATGCTTTATCTTGCCAAGGTGATGCAGGCTGATTATGTGGCTACGGGACATTATGCATCCGTTGTAAAGCTCGATAACGGAAGGTATACCGTAAAAATGGCGGAGCATGCAAATAAAGACCAGACATATATGCTCTATAAGCTTACGCAGGATCAGCTTTCACATACTCTCATGCCTCTTGGAAAATATACCAAGGATGAGGTGAGGGAGATTGCCAAGGAGGCCGGTATTGCAGTTGCCGACAAGCCGGATTCCCAGGAGATATGCTTCGTGCCCGACGGAAGTTATGCGGATTATATCAGGGATAATGCAGAAGGTAAGATTCCGGGTGAAGGAAACTTTGTTGATGAGGAAGGCAATATCCTCGGAAGACACAAAGGGATAATCAACTATACGGTTGGACAGAGGAAAGGCCTTGGTATCGCACTCGGTCATCCCGCATTTATCTGCAGGATCGATAAGGACAGAAATGAGATTGTGATCGGTAAAGAGGATTCCCTTTACAAAAAAGAAGTTTACTTAAGGGAGTGTAATTACTTAAGTATCGCAGAACCGAGCAGTGGCGATAGGATAAGATGTGAGGCTAAGATCAGATATCATCACAGTGCGAAACCGGCCAAGCTTGAAGTCATCGATGAAGGACATGCAAGACTTGTTTTCGATGAGCCCGTCAAAGGGCCTGCGCCCGGTCAGTCTTCCGTATTTTATGATGAACACAAATGCGTTATCGGAGGCGGGATCATAGAGAACGATTGAAAAGCGCGAACAAATGTTCTGAAAATTATAGACAGGAACTTTCAAAAATGGTATACTACACGTGGTGTGCCATTTTTGTTTTGTATTGATCACGGCACGGATCCGGGAGATATTATGAATTTTAAGTTACATTCGGAATATAAGCCTACCGGCGACCAGCCGCAGGCGATAAAGGAGCTTGTTGACGGTTTCAAAGCGGGTAATCAGTTTGAGACTTTGCTTGGTGTTACCGGGTCGGGTAAGACTTTTACCATGGCCAATGTCATCGCTGCGCTTAATAAGCCGACGCTTATCATATCACACAATAAGACTCTCGCCGGCCAGCTTTACGGTGAGATGAAAGAGTTCTTCCCCGAGAATGCGGTAGAGTATTTTGTGTCCTACTATGATTACTATCAGCCCGAGGCTTATGTTCCTTCGACGGATACTTATATAGAAAAAGACTCTTCGATAAAT
>OCVV010001054.1_pt1 | contig 10121 bp, 8 predicted proteins | sample 1539721 | NCBI WGS metagenome assembly OCVV01 (sample SAMN02144230, study PRJEB22623) | gut metagenome | biome: sheep rumen | host: Ovis aries | place: New Zealand
ACGAAGTTGCCAAGTGACAAAGTACGAAGTACGAAGGAGCAGAAGCGGCTGGAGAAGAAACTGGGCTGTGTGTGCCACGGCGATTGGATGTGGAGCAGGGATGTCATCTCCTTTGCCCGCGAGAAAGGTTATTTCACCGGCGCAGACAAGGACTTCTCCTTCCAGGCTGCCTATAACCCGTTCGATTTCAGCGGTCTGTACGTATGCGAGGCACGCGTGTGGTCCTTCTTCCGCCATTTCAGCAACGCCATGGACAAGTACTTCGACTACGCCACCGGTAAGACTTTCCGTGAGACCCAAGGGAAGAACGAGGGCGAGCATATGCCGCTCTGGATTATCCCGAACCGCAAAGTGTCCGCTCAGGACCTGAAGGACTGTATGCGGGACGAGTACCGCGGTACACCTCTTGATATCACCCAAGGTACGGATGCCGGACCCTGGAACAGCAAGCTGCGGTACGGCGGACTGGGCTTCAAACTCGCGCCGGAGGGCACCGACACGCTGCAATACTGGTACGAGCGCCCGACGGCTACCCAGCAGACCGCATGGTCTTTCGTGGCGCAGATGAGGCCGTACAACAAGAACGGAATCTTCTGGTTCGGCGTCGATGACGCGGCTTGCAGCTGCTATACGCCGATGTACAGCTGCATCAACCATGTGCCGGAGTGCTTCGCGCAGGATAACGGCGACAGCTACACTTTCTCGCCTACCTCTGCGTGGTGGACGTTCAACCTCGTAGCCAACTGGGCGTACACCAAGTACAGCCGCATGTACCCGCATATCCAAGAGGCGCAGCAGAGATGGGATGACAAGTTCAACACCCAGATAGCCGGAGTAGATGCGCAGGCTGCGGAGCTTGGCGAAGAGGATGCAAAACAGTTCCTGACTAACTATTCGTGCTCGCAGGCGGAGAACCTGGTAGCCGATTGGCAGAAGCTCTATATCTACCTTGTCACGAAGTTCATCGACGGCCAGGAGCGCAAGGAAGAGAACGGTCAGTTCACACGCAACAAGTACGGTAACAGCTGCGGTCCGAACCGACTTCCTCTCCCCGACAACTTCCTCCGCATGGTTGCCCCCGAGATAACTCACGAGTAACTCAGCAGTTTTACCGGGTATTTGGCTACCCCTGCGCTACCCGTACGCTACCCTTAGGCTACTTTCGTATAGCCTTGCTATACCCTTGCTATACTTTTATGAAGTTTCAGTAATTCGCCTATAAGGAATGCTATATATATGGTGTAACAATAGATAAAAATCGTGGAATAAGATGGAATTGTAGATAAATTATGAGAGTTCTTAACATTCATGCATTTGTTATAGTCTTGTTTATGTTTGTTGGTTGTCAACCGCAGACAGATATTTCGTTCCTTCCTTTTCAGTCATTTGATGAATTTGGGATGACCGAGGTTGTTACAGATAGTGTGTTAGAGCCATATTTACTAATCCAGCGAACAAAGGACACTATCAAGATAGTGCGTAGCGACCAAAAAACTGACACTATGGTGTATCTCAACAAAGGAAAGTACTGGTATTCTTCCATTCGAATCAACTATAATTACACATTATTAGGGAAACTTAAGATTCTATTATCCCCGTCGACATGGGACACCGATTATATGCAGATAGATGTATATCGGTATATCACAGAGAACTCCGTTGTTGAAGCATATTTTCATTGTGGTGGAGAGTGCAATATTCACGAAATGGGTCTGTGGCCTGATTATATTAATATTTTCAATCGTAATTTCTCACGAAGTTATGAGTTTTTTGATAATCTTGATAATGTGTTAGATTCAACGATATTGAGCAACACAACAATATGGAAAGTATATCAAAGCCGTCATGAATTGAACAAAGATTCATCTTGTTTTGACTATACTTTGTATGATTATGTTGCACCGAAAAATACAATGTATATTAAAAGTATTGGAAGAAATGGAAATATTACCATTGACGACTCGATTCAATTAAACACATTAGGGACTTACCACGTTCCGACATACGATTTTACAACAGAGGACGGCACATATACAATAGGTATCACAGGTGAAAAAATGCATACAAGCATAAAGTGTACTACGTTAAAAACAGATAAGAACTTTGGTCTTAATCAATGTGGAAATTTTAACCACCAATGAAACGCTCTTTAAACACACTACTTATCGCCAGCGTATTAACAATAAATGAAAATTGTATCTTTGACTATGATCCCAAACGTATGACCCATCAGCCGCGTACTATGTTTGATTGGGGCAGTGGAAAGAAAATGGAATTCTTCTGGGACGCGAACGGCAACCTTGCGCAGATGATTGGTTGTAAGCAGAACTCAGGGCGTTTGCATGAGTGGGTCTATAAGTTGACCGCTACAAATTCACTTCGCATCCTCGGTGGCGAGTAAGAGGCAAGTAAGAGTAAAGTAAGAGGCAACTCGGAGTCAAAGCACCGTACAGTGACGTTCAGGATGCAAACGAGATGCGTTTGAGAATGAATGCTAAAAGGGTGCAAAAAGGGTGCATGACGGGTAATGCACAGCACTTGCCTCCGACATTACTCCGAGATTACTCCGACTTTACACCGTTTGGGATAATTCCTCCCGGCACGCTTTCAGCAGCGCATCAGCCTCAGCGGCGAGGCGTTTGTACTCGTCCATGGAGATCGCCTCGGAGGCTTCGAGTTGGGCAATGATGGTTTCCGCCTTTTTTATATTCTCATCGTATTTCATAATTGAGAGAATTTGAAAGAGTCGTTTCTATTTGGGCGCAAGCAGCATCGGAAATCCATATGCTCCGCCATATTTGCTTTGCCAGCCCTACTCGCTTGCTATAACCTTCATAATCTTCCTCTTCAAAATGGATATCATGACGAGGGTAACTATTGGGAGTGATATTGATATAGGTAAACAGCGCAATCAGATTCTCGCGAGGGTTCGCCGTTTCTTTGCCTGCAAAGCGGTCAATATTGATTTTTTCAGGGAAGAGCACTATTATTCCTTTTGCACGGCATCGCTCTGCCAACGGACGAATCACCGTCTCCAAACATTCCGACACATGCGTCAGATCAAAATTCGTGTAGCTGGATTCACCTATTTGTCGTATTGGCCGTAATTGCAACTGATCAATAGGAACATCCGCGAAAAGCCGATCGAAATCAGCCAGTTCTTCCACATTATCCGCATTCATGGTATAATTGACACGCACATCAAAATGGGGATAAGTCTCTTTTATTTTCTTAATACCCTGCAACGTTGAGAGAAAAGCATCATAGTTTGCATTCTTTCCCATCATAGATTGGTAGGTCTCACGATGGATACCATGCAAAGAAATAGTAAGTTCATCCAATCCCGCCTCTACCAATGGTAACAGTTTGTCGTACTGCAATAACGCGGCATTACTGGTCATAGAGATATAAGGAACCCCGTGCTGTTTGCCTAATTGCACCAGTTGAAGAGCACCTTTCATATCCATGGTAGGCTCTGCCCCGCAACCTATTTGCAGTTTCAACGCACGGCGGAAAATAGATTGTGCGACATGCTTCATCTGCTCCTCTGTCATCTTAGCACCCGAACGTTTGCGTCTCTCTTCCTCATTACTAAAATAGCACATGCGGCAACTATAATTGCACGCCAAAATACTATCAATGAATACACCAATATATCTCCTGCCGGTAATGTGCATGAGCCAAAGGGCAGCCAGTTTCGCACGACTGCCGCCCAAGTGAGAAAAATTCCTCAATAAGGTATAGATATTGCTCATTTTCCTTTTCCTTTCATTATTACTCCGATGGTGAAGAACATGATTTTAAGGTCAAGAAGAAGGGACATGTTCTCTATATAGACGATGTCGCAGTTGAGGCGGTCTATCATTTTCTCCATCGTATCAGTATAGCCTACGCGTATCGGTCCCCAGGAAGTGAGTCCCGGACGGACTTTGTAGAGCAGGCAGTAATAGGGTGCTTCCTGCATAATCCGGTCAATGAAGAAGGTCCGTTCGGGTCGCGGACCGACAACAGACATTTCGCCGCAGAGGATGTTCCATAATTGCGGCAGTTCGTCGAGCCGGTATTTGCGGAGCCAATGTCCGACCTTCGTGATACGCGGGTCGTCATCCGCGGTCAGTTGCGGCACCCCTTCTTCCTCGGCGTGCTCCACCATCGTGCGGAACTTATGAATCCGGAAAGGCAGTCCGTATCGTCCTATGCGCTCCTGGGAATAGAAAACGGAGCCTTTGGAGGAGAGTTTGACCTGCAAAGCGATCAGTGCCAAGAGAGGCGAGAGGATGATCAACCCCGCCGCGGAAGCCACTATATCAAACGCCCGTTTGATACACAGTTCGGCGTCTGTCATGTGATAATCCGTGATCCGTATGAGGGAAGGGCGGTCAAGATGACCGATGCGTGCCGCTCCGGTTAACATATCGTACACACGCGGCACCATACTGATTTCGCATGAGAGCGGATAGAGTTTGGCTATCAGCGCATATAACTCGCGGTCGGTATACCCCTCCGGCAGATCGATAATCACCTCGTCTTGTTCTCCGGTCACCAGTTGCTCCGCCTCCTTCATCGAATGGATGGTTTTTGTACGCATGACACCGCGACGTCGGGAGAGAAGCGTGATAGTCAAACGCGGGATATAACTGAGTGTGAACTGCAGGCCGAATAGGACTGCGAGGGAGACCAGATAGTGCTTATAATTCTCCGTGGGGTCATCAATAATGATGATAAAGAAGAACAGCAGCGAGATAACAGCGGCGGAGATCAACGTGCGCAAGAACTCCCGCCAAAGCGGTTTCTGGAAAGGTCTCAGATAATAACCGGAGAGGTAATAGACTGTCAGACAAACTAATGGATATACCACTAAGGGCAACCAGAAACTGAACGCCGGAATCAACACATCGTCCAGCAACTCCATACGGCCGTCATAGACCACCCATCGGAAGCCTAAGAAACACAGCCACACCAGTTCGCTGCTGATGAGGTCGGCGAGGATGTACCATAATTGCTGTTTGCGTCGCAGTGTCATAAGTTAATGTACAAGGGGACCAAGTACAATGTACCATTTATTCCCGGATGATTATAAAGGTGTTATCTGCGTTTACTTTGATAATTGTACTGGGTTCGTGCGGCGTCTCGTCGTCCCGGCGGAAACGGCAGACATAGTCCACTCCGTTGATGATCTCGGGCGAGATCTCCCGGAAGAAATGCGCCGTGGGCTCTCCGCTGATGTTCGCCGAAGTGGAGACGAGCGGGTGCTTGAGTTGGGCGCAGAGCGCGTTACTAAAGGGCTCATGCGTGATCCGGATACCTATGGAACCATCCTCCGCAATCAGGTTTGGCGCCAGATTACGGGCGTTGGGATAGATAATGGTGAGCGGCTTGGTATTTTCCATTTCTTTATTCACTTCGTTCATACGATCTGCTTCGCCGTATGGGTCATTTGTGGTCTCCAAAAGCATTTCTGCAGTCTCTGTAACCTGGGCATAAAAGTCTAGGATTGCCTCGGAATGGACAAGCACCAGCATTGACTTGCTATCTTCGCGCCGCTTGAGGGCATAAATACGTTTAACCGCCTCCGGGTTCGTGGCATCACATCCGATTCCCCAGACCGTGTCCGTGGGATAAACTATTATTCCGCCTGCACGCAATACGCGCAACGCCTCTTGCAAATCTTCCTTCTCGTACCGCATAAAAATGCACAATTTGGGCGCAAAGTTACTATAAAAGTCCCGTACTACCAAAGAAAAAGCACAAAAAATGGCGTTTTTTATGAAAAAATAGGCTCAATATTTGTGTATTTGGAAAAATTGTAGTAATTTTGTAGCCCCTTAAGTAGCGCGCGCACATTTATCACACCCGCACGTGTGTAAAAGGAGTTGTGCAAAAGGCACGCAAGGGAAGGTGCAAAAAAGTATAATTAAAACCAAAACATACATAAAACAAATAAAATTAATACAACAATGAAAGAGTTAGATTTAACTAAGTATGGTATCAAGGGCGCAACCGTAATTGCGCACAACCCGTCGTACGAGTATCTGTTCGCAGAGGAGACCAAGCCGGAGCTGACCGGTTATGACAAAGGCCAGCTGACCGAGCTCGGTGCCGTAAACGTAATGACCGGTATCTACACCGGCCGTTCGCCTAAGGACAAATACATCGTTGATGACGCACAGAGCCACAACAACGTATGGTGGACCACCGAGGGTTACAAGAACGACAACCACCCGATGAGCGAGGAAGTATGGGCTAAAGTAAAAGAGCTGGCTATCAAGGAGCTGAGCAACAAGAACCTGTATGTAGTAGATGCTTTCTGCGGCGCGAACAAAGAGACCCGTCTGGCTGTCCGCTTCATCGTAGAGGTAGCATGGCAGGCTCACTTCGTAAAGAACATGTTCATCCAGCCGACCGCANGAGGAGTTGGAGAACTTCGAGCCGAACTTCGTCATCTACAACGCTTCCAAAGCCAAAGTGGAGAACTATAAAGAGCTCGGTCTGAACAGCGAGACCTGCGTAGCATTCAACACCACCAGCCGCGAGCAGGTTATCATCAACACCTGGTACGGCGGCGAGATGAAGAAAGGTATGTTCTCGATGCAGAACTACTACCTGCCTCTCCGCGGTATCGCTTCGATGCACTGCTCCGCCAACACCGACATGGAGGGCAAGAACACCGCTATCTTCTTCGGTCTCTCCGGCACCGGCAAGACCACTCTGAGTACCGACCCGAAACGTCTGCTGATCGGCGACGACGAGCACGGATGGGACGACGAGGGCGTATTCAACCTCGAGGGCGGCTGCTATGCCAAGGTCATCAACCTCGACAAAGAGTCCGAGCCGGACATCTACAACGCTATCAAGCGCAATGCTCTTCTGGAGAACGTAACGGTTGACGAGAACGGCAAGATCGATTTCGCTGACAAGAGCGTAACCGAGAACACCCGCGTTTCCTATCCTATCAACCACATCGAGAAGATCGTCCGTCCTATCTCTGCAGGTCCTGCAGCCAAGAACGTGATCTTCCTTTCCGCTGATGCATTCGGCGTACTGCCTCCTGTATCTATCCTGACTCCGGAGCAGACCAAGTATTACTTCCTCTCCGGCTTCACCGCCAAACTGGCAGGAACCGAGCGCGGCATCACCGAGCCGACTCCGACCTTCTCCGCTTGCTTCGGTCAGGCATTCCTGGAGCTCCACCCGACCAAATACGCAGAGGAGCTGGTTAAGAAGATGGAGAAATCCGGCGCGAAGGCATACCTCGTCAATACCGGTTGGAACGGTACCGGCAAGCGTATCTCCATCCGCGACACCCGTGGTATCATTGACGCTATCCTCGGCGGCGACATCCTCACCGCTCCGACGAAGAAGATTCCGTACTTCAACTTCGAAGTACCGACCGCACTGCCGGGCGTAGATCCTGCTATCCTCGATCCGCGTGACACCTACAAAGATGCCGCTGAGTGGGAGGCTAAGGCAAAAGACCTGGCTGCACGCTTCATCAAGAACTTCGACAAATATACGACCAACGAAGCCGGCAAAGCCCTGGTTGCCGCCGGCCCGCAGTTGTAATAACAGCTACATAACAACACAACACAATTATGCAAAACAAAGGACTTGTTAGAATCTTGGCGGTGTGCCTTGCGTTGGTATGCGCCTTCTACCTGTCGTTCTCGCTGGTAACGAGTCATTATGACAAGAAAGCCAAAGACTATGCAGCGGGCGACGCAGTGAAAGAGTACCAGTATCTGGACTCTATTGCTACCAAGAAAGTATGGTTTGGGTACACCCTGAAAGAGTGCCGTGAGAAAGAGATCAACCTGGGTCTGGACCTCAAGGGCGGTATGAACGTGACGATGGAAGTGTCCGTTCCCGACATCCTTGACGCCCTCTCCGGCCACAACGAGACGCCGAACTACAAACAGGCTCTGGCTCTCGCTAAACAGAAACAGAAATCAAGCGGTGCGGATTTCGTCACCCTCTTCATCGAGTCATACAGAGAGGTTGATCCGGAAGGCCAGCTGGCTTCCATCTTCTCCACCTTCGAACTCAAGGACAAAGTGACTCTGACCTCTACGAACGCAGAGGTAGAGAAAGTGATCCGCGAGGAAGTGGACGGCGCTATCCAGAACTCGTTCAACGTACTGCGTACCCGTATCGACCGTTTCGGTGTGGTTCAACCGAACATCCAGAAACTGTCCCAGCCGGGTCGTATCCTGATTGAGTTGCCGGGTATCAAAGAGCCGGAGCGTGTACGCAAACTGCTCCAAGGATCGGCTAACCTGGAGTTCTGGGAGACCTATGAGGTTTCCGAACTGCTGCCTATCCTGGCTCAGATCAACCGCGAGTATGCCGCTACTGCTCCTCAGGCAGAAGAGGCTCCCAAGGCAGAGGCCGGTTTAGAACCGGAGCAGGCAAGCCATGCGGATAGTGACGAGCTCGCAGCTCTGGTGGACAGCTTGGGTGCTGACAGCACCGCGTTAGCAGCTGACCAGGAAGCGCAGATAGCTGAGTACAAGCGTACCAACCCGCTTTTCGCTATTCTCAACCCGTCTATCAACCAAGCCGGTCAGGCTTATCGTGGTCCGGTGATCGGTACCGTACACTACACCGATACCGCCAAGGTCAACGCCATGCTGAACTCGCAGATCGCGAAAGCTGTTCTGCCCCGTGACGCACGTTTCTACTGGACCGTCAAGGCTATCGATGAGGCTAACGCCTACTACCAGCTCGTAGCACTGAAAGCACAGCGTGACGGCCGCGCTTCGCTCGAAGGCGACGTGATCACCGACGCCCGCGCAGACTTCTCGCAGGTCAGCGCTTATGCGAACGTATCAATGTCCATGAACGCAGAGGGTGCCAAGACCTGGCAGCGTCTGACCAAGGACAACATCGGTAAGTCCGTAGCCATCGTACTTGACGGATACGTATATTCCTTCCCGACCGTACAGAGCGAGATCGCAGGCGGTAACAGCCAGATCACCGGTAACTTTACCGTAGAAGAGGCAAAAGACCTTGCCAACACCCTCAAATCCGGTAAGATGCCGGCTCCGGCACGTATCATCGAGGAGAGTGTGGTCGGTCCGTCCCTCGGTCGTGAGGCTATCCAGTCAGGTCTTTGGTCGTTCGTACTGGGCTTCTGCCTGATCCTGATCTACATGATCTTCTACTACGGCTGGATCCCGGGTCTGATCGCCGATGCCGCACTCGTTTGCAACGTCTTCCTGCTGGTAGGTATTCTGGCTTCGTTCAGCGCCGTACTGACCCTTCCGGGTATCGCCGGTATCGTGCTGACGATGGGTACCGCGGTGGATGCCAACGTGCTCATCTACGAGCGTATTCGTGAGGAACTCCGTGCCGGCAAAGGCATGCGTAAGGCTATCGAGGATGGTTTCAAGGGCGCGATTACCGCTATCATTGATGCCAATGTCACCTCGTTCCTGACCGGTGCCATCCTGGCTATCTTCGGTACCGGTCCTATCAAGGGCTTCGCTGTGACTTACATGATCGGTATCATCTCTTCGTTCCTCACGGCTGTGTTCATCACCCGTCTGCTGCTGGAGGATTATGCAAACCGCGAGGGAGCCAAGGAACTGAGCTTCACCACCAAACTGATGAAGAACTTCCTGCAGAACGTACACTTCGATTTCGTCAATGCACGCAAGTGGGCTTACTGCCTGTCCGGTGCACTGGTGATCTTCGCTATCCTCGGTCTGGAGCCGCATATCTTCGGCAAACTGAACCTCGGTATCGACTTCTCCGGCGGACGTAACTACGTAGTCCGTTTCGACAATAATATCAACACACAGGATGTCCGCGAGAGTCTGGAGAACACCTTCAAGGCGACCTTGGAAGGTGACGAGACCTTCTCGCTCAACGTCATTACCTATGGTAATGATGCTAACCAGGTACGTATCTCCACCAACTATCGTATCCACGAGGATAACGCCGAGGCGGACGAATATATCGAGGGTCTGCTCTACGAGGGCTGCAAGCCGTTCCTGGGCGAGGATATCACCTTTGAGGACTTCCACTCTACGGAGTCGAACGCCAACGTAGGTATCATGTCCAGCCAGAAGGTAGGTCCGGCTATCGCCGATGATATCACCACCAGCGCTATCTGGGCTGTG
>OCVV011001527.1_pt1 | contig 10120 bp, 8 predicted proteins | sample 1539721 | NCBI WGS metagenome assembly OCVV01 (sample SAMN02144230, study PRJEB22623) | gut metagenome | biome: sheep rumen | host: Ovis aries | place: New Zealand
TAAAATTAAAATAAAATCGGGAGTAGATAATAATGATAAATAATAAAAAAATAAGTTTGAGCGGAGTTGCATTGCTAATATTTGTATTTGCAATATATGCTTTTTCATACGCAAATGCAAATGAATTGTTGGCTGTTAATAATACAAAACCTGTATTAAGAAGTACTCCTGCTTCAAATTCAATACAACTGAGAGGTGCTACTAATATAACAAAAACAAATCCTAAAATTACATTAAGCTTGAAAGATTCGGATGTACAGCCGGTATTAAGAATGTTTGCCGATAAAGCAGGGTTAAATATTATTTTTCATCAATCTGCAACCGGTTCAGTTACGTTAGATTTAGTAAATGTACCATTAAATGATGCTTTTAGAATGGTTTTACAGGTAACGGGTTTAACATATCACATGGATGGTAAAACACTTGTAATATCATCATTAGATCATGCAAAGGAGTCCGGCTGGTCTAAACAGGAAATGTATACTGTTCCTGTTAACTATGTTGATGCGGCATTAATTGCAAACTTTTTAAATCAAAACATTTTTTCAAAAAATACTCCCGGTTTATCTAATTGGAATGTTGTAGCGACAAATGCCGCAAAAAATGAATTACTTGTATTTGGAACACAAAATGATTTATCTATTGTAAAAAGAATAGCTGCAAAATTTGATGTACCGCCATTAGATACGACTTTTACGGTAAAACATACAACACCTGCAGAAATGGCAAAACTTGTATGTAATATGTTAAAAGTTACAGAGGGCTCTACTGATATTGATATTGATAGTAATTCCTCATCAGGTGGTTCAGCAGGAGCTATAAACAGAGGTAATGTACAAACACAGCAAAGAGGAAATAGAGGTGCAAGATCAGGTTTTGCTGCAAATATTCCTCAAGATGCATCTTATTTAGAAAAACTCTTTAGTAAAAATGATGGAGTTGTAACCGGTTTTGCTGCTGAAGGCGGAGGAGATTCAGGCAGTAGCGGTAGTGGTAGTGGTAGTTCTATTGCTATAGGTAAAAATATCGTAGCATGTACTATAGACAAAGATGGTGTTACGGAAGGAGATAGTGAAAGTGAAAGTGAAGAAGAATCAAGTTCTGATTCAGGTTCTTCTAATAAAATGAAATCTTTTGGTAATATAAAAATGATTGTTAGTTATTTTCCTCAAAGAGGTACTATAAACGTTTTAGGTGGTTCTCAAAATCAAATTAACAGTATTAAAGATTTTATTGTGAAAAATGATGTAAAACAACCACAAGCATTTTTAGATATATCAATCATTGAAATTTCAGAAAGTGCACAAAAAGACTTAACAAATATGTGGAATGTTTATAGTAAAAACTTTAATGTTCGTTTTGACGGTGCCGGTGGAGGAACGGGTACAATGAGTGGTATGCCTATAATCTTCGGACCTAGTAACCGATATTATTCAAAAGTTGCTGTTTCTCCACAAGTTAGCTGGTTTATCAATTATGTAATAACAAATCAAAAAGGAAGAGTTATTGCTAATCCTAAAATTATTTTAACAAACGGAGAAACTTCTGTCATAAACTTAACTGATGATTATGTTGAAAAAGTAGATGCACAGATTGTTACAACAGGTACTGTATCATTTGGTACCGGTGTTGAAAGAGAATATCAAATCGGTAATGATATGGGTTTACAATTTAGTTTAACACCATTCATAAGTCCTGAGGGTTATATATCATTAGATTTTAATACACAATATGCAACTCAAGGAGAAACAATAACTGCACAACTTGTAGCATCAGGTGATCCTGAACTTGTTGCAACATTACTTAATAGAAGAACAGTTAATCTGAAAAATGTAAGAATTAAGGATGGTGAAACTCTTATAATTGGTGGTTTGATGAGAGATAATGAATCTAAAAACGTAGGCAAAGTTCCATTTCTTGGGGATATACCTGTTTTAGGATTTTTCTTCCGTTCAACAACTACTAAAAAAGATAAAACTGAAATGCTTATTCTGTTAACACCAAAAATTCTAAAAGATGCAGAAGATGTTGGTGAAAAACTTGATAATAATAATAGCAATGCGCTATAATAAAAATGAAAAATGAACGATCAACTGACAAAATTAAAAGCAAGTATAAATATAGATGTTGTTTCAAAATTCAATATACAAACACTTGAAGATTTAAAGTTTGTACCTATTGATATAAAGGGAGACACTCTATTTGCTGTTATTTGTAAAAACACAAATAAAGATAAAATATCTAAAGTTATCGTTGATACTTGCAGGTGTAATGTAAAATATTTACAAGTTGAATCACATGAATTTAATGATTTTTTAGTACATCTTGTTCAACAGCTTGTACCTAAAGAGCATAATTCAAATAATGATAGTAACGAAAATAATTCTAATTCGGAAAAGACATTTGTACCAAACGGTTCACGCAAAAAGCTTGGTGAAATATTAATAGAAGACGGATATATTACAGATGTTCAATTAATAGAAGCATTGGCTGAAAGTAAAAGAATGTCTATGCCGTTGGGTTCTGCACTTTATACTCTTGGTTTTATCACGTTAGAACAATTAAAAATAGCTCTACATGAACAACAGGGATATGAAGTTGTAACGGCAGACATGATAAGAGAACAGGAAGCTTTTATCCAATTATTGCCTGAAGATTTTATCAAAACAAATAAAGTAATCCCTCTTAGTTCTGATGGTAAAACTATAAGTTTGGGAATGGTTAATCCAAATGATTCCGGTGTTTTAAAAGACATTGTTTATTTGACAGGTCAAACACCAAAGCCATATTTAATGACTCATATTGAGTTTCAAAATGCATTACAAAAATATTTTCCTGAAAATAAAAAAGAAACAAATAAATTATTACAACAAGTTGAAGCAGAAGCAAATGAATCAGATGTTGGAGATTCATTATGGGAACAAATTGAAAAAGAATTAAGAGAAACATCCGGTTCAGTTGCAAGATTAGTAAATAAAATTGTAACTGATGCAATAGATAGGAAGGCATCAGATATTCATATTGAGCCGCGTCTTGAAAAACACGTGGTACGTTATCGTATTGACGGTATATTACAAGAAATCATGGATATTCCTTCCAAAGTTGAAGGTGCTGTTATTACTCGTTTTAAGGTTTTGGCAAGAATGAATATTGCTGAACACAGGCGACCTCAAGACGGCAGCTTTTCCATAAAATTTAATGAAAGATTATACGATTTCCGTATTAACTCACTTCCGGTTGGTTCTAAAGAAAAAATTGTTATCCGTGTATTAGCACCTCCTGTAAGTTTTGATTCTTCAAAAAAAGATTTAATTATTGATGGAACAAGTGAACATGATATAGAAGTTATTAAAAAACTTATAGCATGTCCTAACGGTATCATTTTAACATCAGGGCCTACAGGTTCAGGTAAAACATCAACACTGTTTGCATTATTAAAAGTTTTAAATACATCTGATGTAAATATAACTACTATTGAAGACCCTATAGAAATTAAGTTGGAAGGTGTAAACCAATCACAAGTAAATACAAAAGCTGGTATAACATTTGCGTTTTGTATGAGAGCTATTTTAAGACAAGACCCTGATATTATTCTTGTAGGTGAAATCAGAGATTATGAAACTCTTGAAGTAGCAATTTCTGCTGCTTTAACAGGACACCTTGTATTATCAACGGTTCACACTAATTCAGCTGCTGCAACAGTTACACGTTTGATTGAAATGGGAGCAAAGGATTATTTAATATCATCAACATTAACAGGTGTTATTGCACAACGTTTAGTCAGAAAGTTATGCAGTTGTAAAGCAGAATATTATCCGACACATGAAGAAGCTTCTCAAATATTAGTTGACGAAAATGATATACAAAAACTTATGAAAACAAAACTTTATAGACCTACAGGATGTGCATTATGTAATATGACAGGGTATAAAGGTCGTCTTGGTATTTTTGAAATATTACCTATAAATAAAGAAATTAAAAAATTAATATCTCAAGGAGCCCATGATATTGAAATTGAAGATGCTGCTGTTGCTTGTGGTATGCATACATTATCTCAATCCTGTTTTGCACATATTTTAAAAGGAGCAACAACAATAGATGAATTTGTTCGTGTACTCGGTTTAGTAAATGAGTAGGAGTAAATTTTTATGCCAATATATAGTTATGAAGCACTAAAAAATAATAAAGAAATTGTAAAAGGTAAAGTTGAAGCTAACAATCACAGAGAAGCTCGTAACATTATACGTCAAATGTCTCTTGTACCAACTAAAATTGTAGAAGAAACAAAGGATCAGCAAGATGATATAAAAATTTCTCGTAAAAAATTACCACACATGTCTTTAGGTGATAAAATAGATTTTACATCTACTTTGCAAATACTTTTACAATCAGGTATTCCTATAATTGAAGCTTTAACATTTATTGAAAATGATGCAGCCAAGAAAAAACTAAGATTTATTGCAAAAGAAATAAGACGACAAGTAATAGCCGGTTCTACATTTGCAAATACTGTATCTAAATATCCAAAAATATTTGGTAATATATATGTTGGACTTGTAAGAGCCGGAGAAGATTCAGGAGAATTGGAAAAAACTTTAGAACGTCTTGTAGAATTACAAAAAAAGACAGCTGAAACAAGAGCACAAGTTATTGGTACATTAATGTATCCTGCTTTCGTTATTGTTTTAGCCATTGTAATTACAACTATAATGCTTGTTTTTGTATTTCCTGCGTTTAAAGATATGTTTGATAATTTAGGTAAAGAATTGCCTCCGATAACTGCATTTTTAATGAATTTAGGTGTAACTTTAAAAACTTATTGGATATTAATACCGGTTATATTTATTTCACTTGGAGCAACAGTATATACTGCATTTGCATGGCAGCCATCAAAGCATTGGATAGATGCGAATATTTTAAAAGTACCTTTGTTATCTTCACTGATTACATATTCTAATTTTTCAAATTTTGTTGCAGTTATGCAAGTTGCTTATGAAGCAGGTATACCTATTATTGACTGTTTGTATTTATCAAGTGTAACTGTAGATAACCATACATTACAAATAAAATTAAATAAAGCAACCGAAAAGGTACAACAAGGACAGCATTTATCTTTAGCATTAAGGGATGTAAATGTTATGCCTAAAATGATTTTATTTATGATTGCAACAGGAGAACAAACAGGACGTTTAGGTGATATGTTATATCAAGCAACAGTATTTATTGACAAAAAACTTGCTTCTGTAATAAGTACAATGACAAAAATGATAGAACCGCTTATGTTAATTGTAATTGGCGGAATTGTATTAATATTAGCATTGGCTTTATATTTACCGTTATTCCAATCTTATTCATAAGGAGAAATTAAATGACTGACATCGAAGATTTTAATATTAATAGCCGAAATAAAAAGAAAGATGATTTTACATCCGGAGTATGGTCTGAACAAGTTTTAGTAGTAACACAGGATTATGAAATAACCGGTTTTGTATTTATGCCAAAAACCGGACGTAAAAACAGAGTTTTGTCGGATATTTTAAATGGTACAAAACGTTTTGTTGCTATAAAAGATTGTACTGTAAAACATCGGCTTATTCCGACTAAAAAAACTGAACATCATAGATTTTTACAATTGAATTTAAGTTCAATTATAATATTGCGTCCACTTAAAGATGATGATGAAATTGAGAATGAAATAGAAAATGAAATGTCAGTAGATTTAATAACAGAAGAAAAAGAATAGAATTATTTATTTGAAATTTTACTTAATTTACAGTAAAATATTTATATAAGAGTAAAAATGGAATGTGAAAAAGTGATTGACGATTTTATGACTGATTATAATTTTTATTCAGCAGGACGAGATAAAGAACTTGTCGAAGAAATTGTCGACACTTTAAATAAAATTTTAATATATGATAAAAAACAAGAACAGCCGCTTATTTTAAAAATAACAGATGTTTTTATACAAAATATAGCTAAGCGTGTAGTAAAAGAAAAAAATAAATCTTTTTTAATAGGTATAACCGGAGAAAGTGCTTCAGGTAAGACTGTATTTGTAAATAATACGACACATGCATGTATAAAAGGGGATAAATCTAACTTTTATACAGTTGTAAGTCAAGATGATTATTATAAAGATACATCTAAGGAATTAAGAGAAGCAGGAAGTTACGAAGAATTATTTAAAACCGGTTTTAGTTTTGATACTCCAGATGTTATAAATTTAGATTTATTAAAAACTCATCTTTTGAATTTAAAATCAGGACAACAAATTACATCTCCACATTATGATTTTGTAACTTGTGAATCTAAACCTGACGGAGAAGTTAAAAATCCGGCAAAAGTTATTTTAACAGAAGGGTTATATGTTTTAAACGAAAATCTTAGAGATATTATGGATGTAAAAGTTTATGTTTACACTCCTTTAGAAGTATTAAAAGAACGTTGGTATAAACGTGCAGCAAGCAGAGGTAAAACTGGTGAAGCTGCCGATATGCAATACAAAGATGTAAATTCAACGGCTCAAAAATATATCAGACCTGCTCAAGATATATCTGATGTTGTTATTAACGGTTTGGTTTCTCAAGAATATATTGTTGAAATAACTGATATGATTTTTAATTCAATAAAAGCGTTATATTAAAAAAAAGCTTCCTTAACGGAACGAATGAGAAGTATCTCATTAAATAATATTTATTTTACAATATAATTCTTAAAGATTGAATTGTACTCTATAAAATAAACAATTAACTTGTAAAATATATATTTTTTATTGTTAATAAGACTTCTATGTTTTTGTAACAAGCTATAACAAATTGTAAGCATTTGTAAAATCTATTTTAAAATGGCTGATAATAGTTCTGTTGGTATGATTTTTGTATTCATTTTTAATATCCGATAAAATCTTGTTAGTTTAAATATAAAGAATATCTTAATCCCAAAGATTATTCATTGGAACAGCAAGCATATTTTCACCAAAAGAAATAACATTTTCACCTGTATATAAGACTATTCCCGTAAAAGATTTTCCTTTTGTAAGATTTTCTTTAAACCATTTCATGTGTTTAAATTGTTCTTTTGTTACAGATGATCCAGCTTTCACTTCTATTCCGTACAAATTATTGTTTGTATCTTGTATTATAAAGTCAATTTCTCTTTTTTCCCTATCTCGGTAATGATATAACTCATATTCATTTCCAAGTTCTACTTGAGTTATTAATTGGTTATACACAAAGGTTTCAAAAATTTTTCCCGATTTATCTGCATCTGTAAATAAGTCTTCTTGTTTCCAATTTAAAACTGAAGCCATTAATCCTGTATCTGTTATGAAAAATTTACTTTGTTTATTTACTCTTTCATAATCTGTTTTTAACCATGGAGAAAGTTTATCGACTAAATAGGTATTTTCTAATACTGTTAAATAGCTGCCTAATGTTTGATTTGCAATTGAAAGTGCTGATGTTATCTTAGATTTATCTATAAACTTAGATGAAAATGATGCAATAATACTTATAAGTTCTTTTAAACTATCTTGTCTTTTGATATTCGCGATATCATGCAAATCAAATTCAATGACCGTATTAATATAATCTTTGTACCATGATATTCTTTCGGAATGATTTTTAAAGCTCAATGGTTCGGGAAATCCCCCTTTAAAAATTATTTCTGATATTTTTTCTTTATCGTAATTAGTGTTATTAACAAAATCCTGTTTTTTTATTCTGTATAAAAATTTAGGTTCATTTTTTAGAATTTCACCTTGCACAAGAGGTCTGAGTCGGATTTTCTTAACTCTTCCTGCAAGAGATTCTTTTACAGTCGGTAAAGTTTGAATATTAACTGAACCTGTAATTAAATATTGTCCATATCTTGTATTTTCATCGACTGCCTTTTTAATAGCAGTAATGAGTTCGGGAACACGTTGTATCTCGTCAATTATCATAGTACCTTTTGATAATTTTACAAAACCCTGAGGATCATTTTTTGCGGCCTGCAATAATGTGAAATCATCAAGAGTTCTGTATATTGAATTCTTATCTGCCATAACTTTAGATGTTGTTGTTTTTCCACATTGCCTGGAACCTGACAAAATAACAACTCTCCTGTTTTTTAATGCTGATTTAATATTATGTTCCTGCCATCTTTTAAACATAAAACCTCGCAAAAATAAAAGTTTATATCCCGCATTTATTGTAATAGAATTATCGCAAAAATGCAAGTTTATAGTTTATTTATTATAATTAAAAAAAGCAAAAAAAAGCTTCCTTAACGGAACGAATGAGAAGTATCTCAATAGATATTTAATTAAGTTAAAAAGGTTTTTTATAGAAAATTTTAATAAGATTTACTTTCGGCTTTCTTCTTGTTAAGAAAGCCGGCAAAGAAACACCGACACGCAAACTTTTCACGAAAATATAACCGTTCATACTTTTAACCGCTCATAACTTGTGCTTAACAGCACTTCAAACAGATGAGCTTAGTTAATATTGAAAATTAATTACTACTAATTCACGGATATTTTCGGCAAAGCTTGCTATCGTCGGAAGATTTTTAAATAAAAATTAATTTTCTTCCCCGGATGGGGGAGATAAAGCGGGGGTGATTTTATTTTAAATTCATACATTTTTAAGTAAGTAAATATAATAAATTACCCAAATTTTATTATGATATTAATGTTGTATTGTAACAAGCTATAACAAATTGTAAATATTTGTAAAACTTATTTTAAAATAGCGGAAACCCTGTTATAATCCTTTATATGATATGATATGATATGATGTGATGCGACATTACTGCGTTTTAGCAATTTTAACCCCCTCTATTCCTTTATATTCATGTATATACGGTATAAAGGAAAAGGAGTGATTTATGGTGGATTTTGATATTTCAAATTTAAAATTGGACGGTTTAAAGGGAAATAAACCACAGACATCATCTTCGGGGTTTAAAATAGATGAACAAGCAAAACTTGATGCAGAAATACAATCATGTCTTAGCAATTCCAGTGCTAAATCTCAAAAACCATCGTCTTCTTCAGCAAAACAGCACAATGACCCTTTTGAAGAAGAATGTAAACGTTTAGGTATTAAAATTGATAACACACGAAAAAATGAGATTGATAAAATTATTTCAAAACAGAATGCAAAATATGATAAAATTGAGGAAAATAAAAAATCAATAAAAGCTTCTAACGGTATGACATATAGTGAAATAACGAGAGAATTAGAAGAATTAACTCATAGAAACTGGGGTGGAGTTGTTAGAGATCCTAAAACAGGAAAACTGCGTTTTCCAAAGTTTAGTGAAATTTATAAACAATTAAAATATTTAGCTTCACAAGAAGGACCACAAAAAGAATATTATCAACAATTGCTTGCACATGTAGAAGAACTATTATCTGCAAAGGCTGAACTTGAAGCAAAACATCCTGAATTTAAAGAAAAGTATACTAAAATTGTTGATAAAGATGGTAATGCTTCGTATGGTTCAGGTATACGTATTGGTGATGATTATGATGTAGACGAATAAAAAAATCTATTAGTTCATATAAAACAAGGTGATAGGTATATGTCTACTGGTTTATCTGGTATACCTTGTGGATAAAAGATGAGAATTCTTTATTTTGTTAAAAAATATTTAACTTAATATATTTCAAATATTAAAATATAAACGAAAGGAGTTATAAAATGGATTTTTCAAAAATAGGACAAAAAGTAGCAAGTTTTGTTAACAGAATGGTAGACGCCAAAAAAGATCAAATAAAAGGTGGAGTTCAAGTTGCAGAAAGTATTTTTACCGGAGTTAAAAATACATTAAAGGATGATGTTAAAAATATTGCAGATGGTGATTTAAAAGGATTTATAAATGACAAAATAGAAAATGTTAAAAATACAGCTAAAGGTGTTGCTAAAGGAGCCAAAAAAGTTGCAGATAATAGCGTTTTTGGAATAGCTGCCGGAAGAGATAAAGATAATTAAATATGATGAGAGTGTCTATACTTTTTAGACACTCTTTTAAATATATTTATTAATAGCTTATACGATAAATTTTATGTATAAAGCAAAAAAAAAGCTTCCTTAACGGAAGCTAAAATTGATTTAAATTGAGAGAGAGAGTA
>OCVV011295573.1_pt1 | contig 10120 bp, 10 predicted proteins | sample 1539721 | NCBI WGS metagenome assembly OCVV01 (sample SAMN02144230, study PRJEB22623) | gut metagenome | biome: sheep rumen | host: Ovis aries | place: New Zealand
CTCATTTAATGCGGCCGCCACTTCTTTTCCGTTTAACCGTTCAGCCATCCAGTCTCTCCTTTACCGCGTTGAAGCAGTCCAGCGCACGCTTTGAATACTCTTCCAGCAGTGCATCTGCGTTTTTCTCCAGTTCGTCTGCGTATGTCCGGTCTTTCATCAGACGGGTATTGACCCGTACATTGAGATAGGCGCCATACAATGCGCCGCTTGCCAGCATAGCTGAGGTTCCCGCATCCGATACTGCAAGTTTTGAGCCGATCACCGCAAGCCGCTCATCCAGCCGGATCACTTCCGCACAGTACTTCATGATCTCAAACGGAGGTTCTGCAGCGTTTCGCAGACAGGTCTCCATCCGTTCCGCATAGCCCTCGCTGTTTTTATCCAGCGAATACGCAGCCGCCAGCGGCGCAAACGCCTCCGCATCCTTTTCAATGCATTCAAGGAGCAGTAAGCGCAGCGTTTCCGTGCGCTTCATGATGTCCCGGATCTCTTTTTCATATTCAGCGTATTTCTTTTTCCCGGCGGTAAGATTCGTTACCATTTCCGCGAGCGATGCCGCAAGCGAGCCGCACAGGGCGCTGACGCCCCCGCCGCCCGGGACCGGCGCCTTCGAGGCGCTTTCTTCCGTAAATGTTCTGATCGTTTTATCAAGCATAATAAGATCTCCCGTTTGCAGATATATATTAACAATACTCCCTTACAGTCCTGCACTGTAAAATTAATGGTTTTCCGGTTTTATTTTCATTCGTTTCACGGATATTTGTATATGCAGATTTCCTCTATGATCAAAGCGGATTCCCGGGAAGGAATCATAAAACTATAATTCAGGAGGAAATATCATGGCATTATCACTCGATTCCAAAATCAGAGACATCATGCGTTCACCGGAGGGCAAGGCAGTTATGGAGAAGTGGGCGCCGGGTTCCACAAAGGATCCGCGTATGAAGCTCGTCGGCGGTCTCACCTACCGCAAACTGCTCAGCTATCCGGAATCAGCAGAAGTGGCTGTGCACGCGGAAGAGATCGACGCTGATCTCAAAGCCTGCTCAAAATAAGAATCTCAGAAAAACAGATGCCGCGGCATCTGTTTTTTACTGCATTCTGACCATTTGTTCGATATCGATCGCCTTCAGCAGGATCTCCAGCTGCAGTCTCTGATCCGAATCCTGCAGATTGACATGAAGCTCCCGCTCGATCCGCGCAATCCGGTCGATCAGTGTGGAACGGTGGATAAACAGCTTCTGCGCCGCCGCGGTGTAAGACATATTCTCTTCAAGAAACACCTTCAGCGTTTCAAGGTAGGAAACACCCGAGGTTCTGTCATGTTCGAGAACATTCTTCAGACCGCTTGGATAATAGGCTTCAGACGGCAGTCCGCCGAGCGAATTAATGATCATTTCCGTGAGCGCATAGCTCGCGAAGTAAAACAGATTTCCGGCCGGACTCATCATTTTTCCGTTCTCAAGCGCGGATCTTGCCTGCAGGTAATGAATCCGGATATCAAAGAGATCATTGAATTCGTTGGAAATGCCCGCGTTCAGCCGCATCCGTGCGATGAAGTCTTTCAGTTTCCGGTTCAGACCTGCCCGGTAGTCCTTCTTTTTATCACCCAGAGATCCGATATCAACAAACCCGGTCATCATCTGATCCAGCGGAAACGCAAAGGAATCTTCAAACAGTTCTTCAAAACTGTCGCAGATATAGGAGACCGGCAGCGGTGAATGGGTTGTCTGATATTCCATAAGGACACATACATAGGTATTCTTCCGGTTTGCGGCATTCAATACCCAGCGCTGCGTATAGGAAAGAGGCATCTCCTCTACCAGAGTCCGCATGACCTGCCGCAGGGAGGACTGTTCGTCATTGATCACTGCGGGGTTTTTGGCGATCGCCAGTTCCAGCATGGACCCCAGATATTCTGCAAGCGCACCTTCTCCTTCAAATGACCCGTTATCCTGATCGATGCAGAGGCAGCCTTCATAATTTCCGTTTTTATTGAACAGATTGACGCACAGCACTTTCTTATTGAGCAGATCAAATCGGATCGCGCCTTTCTTCTCTGTCATCAGTTCATACGCCGAAAGAAATTTATCAACCGCATCGGTATGAAGAGCGCCGTTCTCTCCCGGCTGCCAGTCTTCATTCGATGCGTCATCATCACTTGCGGCAATATAGTGAAATCCCTTGTCCAGCACAAACAGCGGATGCGGGAAAACCGCTGCGGAATCCGATACCAGGCGCTGAACTTCTTCGTCATTGAACAGGTCCTGGTAAAGCTGCCGCTCCCACTCATCATAGAAATCAAAAATTCCCTGCAGGTACTGGTATACCTTAAAGAAGTCCGCTTTGTTTTTGATGATGATCAGGCAGATCCGGTTTCTGTAATTCTTGAGATTGATATGTTCTCCGATACAGACCAGAACCGCATCTTTCCCAATGCGGGGACGCTTCGGAAGATGGTCCGCTGTCGCAAGATACAGATGCTCAGTCAAAAACTCCACTTCGTTTTCCATGTAGAATTCCGGCCGTGATAAAACCAGGCGGTTTGTCCCTGTACCGTACATTTCAACTGTATAGTTCTTTTTCAGTTCATGATGGATAATATCAGCATTCAGCTTCATTCCGGCTCTGTCTCCAATACAAATTATACAGGAAAGCTGTCTTGGAGTGCCCGTCATTTTGTAGGTATTCAGGATACCGGAAGGCAGACGAAATACCGGCAGGATTCCGCGGTCCGGACTGTCTCCGTACACACTTTCCCTTCCTGTCTCTGTTCCGCCCGCCAAAAAGCGTATACTTCTCCCTGAAATTTCCTGTTTTTTCAGCATATTTTATCTTCCGTCCTGTTTTTACAATGAAGCTGTATTCAATCCCGGGAATACCTTTTTCATGATGAAAGATCACAGGAGGACATATGGCTTTCACACCTGCCGACAAGAAAATGCTTGAGGGTTATATCGCCGCTGCCCGTCCGTTTGCGGACATGTTTTCCGTAAAAGGCAAAACGGCGCTCGTGACCGGCGGAACATCCGGTCTTGGTTTTGATATCGCGCTCCGCCTGCTTCAGGGCGGCGCTAACGTCGTCGTCGCGTCAAATTCCCGCATCGAGGAGAAAGCCGCAATGCCGCTGTTTGCGGAACAGGGCTTCGGCGAGAGCGTATCATTCTGCTTCACCGACGTAAGAAATGAAGAAGAAGTCGAAAAACTGGTTGCGTTCACCGCAGACAGATACGGCTCTCTGGACATCTTCGTCAACAGTGCAGCGATCTGGAATTATGCAAAGGTCTATGACCTTCCGAAAGAAGATCTCGCACTTATTTTTGAGACGAATGTTTACGGCGCTTTCTTCGGTGTCAAACATGTCAGCAAATACATGAAGGAACATGAGATACCGGGCAAAATCGTCCTGATCTCCTCGAACAGCCCGATCGTGCCCTATCCGGTATTCGGAGGCTATCCGCATTACGCTTCCAGCAAGGCAGCTGTCATGGGTCTTGCGACCGAGTCCGCAAAGGAGCTCAAGCGCTACGGCATCATGGTCAATGCGGTAGCTCCGGGCGGAATGGTCACTCCCGGCGCGGCAGGAAATCTTGCCAGCGAACACATCACTGAAGAACAGCAGGATGAATTCTATGATGAGCTGATGGTCTGGTCTGTAGACGGCCAGCTTCCGGTCGACCAGGTCGGCATCATCGCCTATGCACTCTGCACGCCGATGGGCGACGGCATTACCGGCGAAACGATCATGGCCGACGGCGGCGCATCCCACAACATCGTGAAGTACCAGCCGCAGATCGATGCCTATCCGGAAGAGAATTGAGGTAACGGACAATGACAAAGAAAATTGACGGCAGAATTCCTGCCGATTCCGGCAATGAAGCCGGATTTACACAATACAACGCCGTGCAGTCCCCCTGGAACAAACTGATGTCCTACCAGGACGCGCTGCACTATGCATCGAGATTTGAGGCTGTGCTCAGCGCCGCAGTTGCCCAGGCATACCGCATCATTATTCCTGATTATGCGACACGTGCTTCCGAAATGTGCAAGGAAGCCTACGGAAGACTGTATTACACCGGCATCAACTATCCGGGCGACGACGGTTTCGGCATCCATCCGTTCATGTGCGGTTCCTATCCCGGCGCTCTGATCGGCGACAAGGGTGATGATGCCCTTCTGATGTGCGGCCGCTGCCAGGATTTCGGAACCTACCGCTGTGAAAAGGAACTTGATGTCTGCGACTGGGACATCTGCGGATCGGAACTCTGCCGGGCCACCACCATGTCCCTGCAGGGACAGGCAGATGCAACGGAAAGCCGTCACAGAAAAGGCAAGAAACTAGATTACCTGATGGTCGAAGCCAAGGGATGCGGCGACCGCCACTGCCGTATCATCGCGGAAAGCCGCGAAAAATATCCGGCTCCCGAGCATGAATTATGGCAGTCCTTCGGTCCGGCCGTTTCCGACGAATACAAGAAGTACACCGAAGAGGAAGACACCGTTGAAGAACCCATGATGTTCCGAGAGGAATGCGGCTACCGCTTCGTCAACGGCACAAATACCGAGACCGATTCCTCCAACCAGATGGTCAATCTCTCCACTGCGGCATCCCTGTATCTTTTGCCCGCGATCGACAATGCCGCAAAGCTCGGCTATACGACGGCTGAAAATGCAGAGTGGATCAAGAAATGCGTGCTGGAAGCTGCCGGCAAGGCAATGTTCGGCGAACGCTATGCGATCCGTGCCTGCCGCGAATGGCTCGGTGTCCCGAATACCGTTGGCGAAGACGGACGTCTGCTGGGCGGCGTCATTGAGATGCTGCTGCAGTCACTTGTCTGCCACTACGAGATCGAAGCCTTCAACAAGGATGAAGTAATCTATGTAATCAACCGCGGAGATCTTGCGATTACCGGTACACAGGCGCTCTGCGAAGCGCACCTGTACATGTGGCAGGGCATGGTCAAGACCCTTGTAAACGCACAGTGGTCGGTCTGGGAGGAAGATTCCCCCAAAGGCAAAATGCGCATCAAAATTGCCAAAAAGATCGACAAATTCATGTAAGGAGGACCTGACATGTATAAAAACATATTTATAGATGATGAATGGAAACGTTCCGAACATATGGCTGTCAGAGAGTGTGTCGGCTACTATCTGTTCACACATCAGCTGATGGAAGTCAGCGGACCGGACGCAGGCCGCTTCCTGGATTACATGTGTCCCAACAACATTGCCTCGCTTGAAGTCGGACGGGACCGCTATACGACGATTCTGAACGAGGAAGGTGAGATTGTTGATGATGTCGTTGTAATGCGTCTTGAAGAAGAAAAATACTGGGTATCCACCCTGTACGCCACCAAGATCGATGACTGGTTCTACTTCCATTCCGACGGATTTGACATTGACACCTGCGAAGTGACAGAGGACTGGCATATGTTCTCCGTTCAGGGACCGAAGTCGAAAGACGTTCTTAATGCAATTGCCGCAAACGGTGTCGAAGATCTGAAATTCTTCCGTCACCGCCCCGATACCGTTGCCGGAAAAGAGGTTCTGATCAACCGCGGCGGATTTACCGGTGAGAAATTCGGCTATGAGGTCTACTGTGCAGCCGATGATGCGGACGATGTGCAGGATGCTATCGACCTTGCTGTCAGAGAAGCCGGAGGAAAAGAAATCACCGAGTTCCAGGTGTTCGCCTGGACACTCCCGACCGAAGCCGGATTCTACTACATGCGCGACCTCAACCGCACCAATCCGTTTGAAGTCGGTCTTGATAAGAACATCAACTGGGACAAGGAGTTCATCGGAAAAGAAGCTCTTCTCAAAATAAAGGAGAACGGACCGGAACGTGAAATGGTCGGTTTTGAAGTCTGCGATGATAATCAGGATTTCTATATCCGTGCCAAGCAGTACGGCGGACCGGGCGAGCCGGTCTTCATCGACGGCGAGGAAGAGGAAGTCGGCCGTGTTTCCAAGCTAGTATACTCCTATGTGAAGAATGTGAACAACGGGTACATCCTTGCAAAGAAAGACAAACTGCATATCGGAGATCATCTGAAGATCCACGGTTATGAGTGTGTGATCACTGAGAAAAACTGGCTGAAATAGTCATTCTTCCCCTCTGATGCATGACGTTAAGCAAAAACGGCAGATCATTGCGGTCTGCCGTTTTTCTTTGCTTATGATAATGACTTTGTGCCGATTACTTCTTCAGTTCACGGACGAGTTCCGCAATTGCAGGATCCTTGCAGTCGCGGAAGAAGTATTCATCGAAATGTTCGCCGGCAAGTGCTCCCTTTACCAGTTCCGGGTCAAGATCCTTCAGGATATCCGCCAGCGGACGGAATGCCTTTGCACGGACGTCATCGAGAATCTTCTTGTTGCGCTGTTCCGGTACGGCGCGTTCTTTCGGATAGCCGCCGCCGAACGGTTCGCTGAATAATTTTTCAAAAATATATTCGAGATGTAAGTCTCCGCCCCAGCCGAAGCCAAGCGCAAACGGGATGGAAATGGCATTTCCGTCGTTGATCTGTGCGAAGGTATACGCATCCAGAGTGGTCGCAACATGACCGCAGATCACACCCGGGAACGAGTTCAGCGCCAGCATTGCGCCTTCGCCGGTTCCGCATCCGGTAACGACAAAGTCCGCCGCGCCGGAGTTGAGCAGAACCGCCGCAAGAATACCATTCTGTACATAGGTCAGCTGTGCAGCGTCATCTGCGCTGTACATGCCGTAGTTTACTACTTCATAGCCCTTCGCATCCGCAACCTTGCGAAGCGATGCTTCAACAATACTGTTCTTTGCAGCCTGTGAATTCTCATTGATTAATGCAATTCTCATATGTGTGTAGTTTCTCTCTTTCTGCCACTATTATAATTCACAACCCATCGATACAAATGAACAAAACATCCGGTTCTGTCAGATCCGGATCATCTGATAACCGATGCCGACATGCGTCTGAATCAGAGAGGCATTCTGCCCCTGTTTCAGCTTCTTTCGAAGCCCGGCCATATAGACACGAAGCGACACAATATCCGAATCAATTCCATTCCCCCAGATCCGATCAATGATGTAGGAATGTGTCAGCACCTTTCCGACATTTTTCGCAAGCAGGATCAGAAGTTTGTATTCAATCGGCGTCAGATGCAGTTCGGTTCCGTCCAGTGTCACAACGGAAGAGGCATAATCGATCCGCAGATTTCCGTTTTCAAAGATCACTTCTTCCAGGGAATCATTCCGGGAATACTGCAGGCGTCGCTGAACCGCACGGATTCTTGCGAGCAGTTCGTCCACCGAAAACGGTTTGGTCAGATAATCATCCGCACCGCTGTCGAGGGCATCAATCTTATCCTTATCCTCTCCCCTTGCGCTGATCACAACGATCGGTGTATTTGCCCAGGTACGGATGGTCCGGATCACCTCGATGCCGTCCATGTCCGGAAGTCCGAGATCCAGAAGGATCAGATCCGGATGTTGCGATGCGCAGATGGATACGCCGGTTTTTCCGCAGTCCGCTGTGAGATAGGAGTATCCGTTGATTTTCAGGGTAATGGAAATGAGATTCATGATGGATTTATCATCTTCCACAATCAGTATCTTGAACTCACTCATCGGAATTCACCTCCGCTGCTTCCAATGTAAAGCTGAACACCGCTCCATGCGGAATGTTATCACGCACCTCAATCGTCTGATGATGTGCATGCAATATCATAGCACAGAGATTCAGACCGATTCCCATACTGCGGCAGCTGTCGGACAGACTGTGCTTGCCGGTATAGTACAGGGAGAATACATGCGGTTTTTCCTCATCCGGAATTCCGTTTCCGTCGTCACTTACCGAGATATGCACCAGGGTTCCGATCTGTTCTTTTCGGATTTCAATGCGTGAGCCGGCCGGCGTATACTTGATCGCATTGTTCAGAAGATTTACAAGCACTGCCACAATGAGTTTTGCGTCCATCATCGCAAAGATGCTTTCATCCCCGTCCGCCACGATAATTTCATGTTCGCTGCTGTGAGGATCCATGTGCCGGAGCGCTTCCTCAATGACTTCATCCACGCTGACCGGAGAAAGTACAATATCCGGGTTATTCTCAAGACGGGTCAGTGAAAGAATGTTTTCCATCTGTTCGCTGAGCCACAGGGCGTCATCCTGCAGATCGGTATAGATCTTCTGTTTTTCCTCATCACTCATTACGGCACTGTTCTTGGAAAGATTTACCGCATTGCCATACATCGCAGTCAGCGGCGTGCGCAGATCGTGCGATACCGACCGAAGCAGACCTGAACGGAACCGCTCTGTTTCCGCATTGATTTCGGCAAGCTGCTTTTCCCGGCTGATTGCATCGTTGTCGAGTGCCATCGTGAATTCATTGACGATGGAAAGCAGAATGGATTTTTCAAATCCCGTAAAACTGCGGCCTGCCATCCGGATTGCCAGAACCCCGTATCTCCGGTCTCCGGCAAAGATACTCAGGTAGCGGTATACGCTGTCGGAATAATGATTTGTAAGTGCGCCCGCATGATGACCATTCTCCCACGTCCAGAGCACTGCTTCGCGCTCTGTCTCCGACAGGGTTTCCCTTCTTTGACCGTTCTGAGCCGCGTCATCCCCGCTCTCCATCGTGATCCTGCCGCCTTCCTCAATCCGGTAATAGCGAACCTCACGGTTCAGAAGACTCGACAGCTGTGTGCAGGTAATCTTTACCATCTCTTCACTGCTGCTGGCTTTCTGAAGCTGATCGGATGTATCCAGAAGCACCTTTGCCTGATAGGCATTCTCCGCAGATTCCCAGGCGATCGACTTCAGTCTTGCGGCGAGGGAGCCGGTAATCAGTGCGGCAATGATCGTCACAAAATAGGTGACCAGATAATTGGGATCATAAACCAGCAGCGTAAAGCGGGGCTCAATAAACAGAAAATTAAACAGCAGAATGTACAGCACTGCCGCAATCAGACCGTACAGCTGATGTGAAGTCAGCACGGAGGCGATCAGCACTGCCAGAATATAGATCGTAATGATATTGGAATTACTGAACGGTGAATGATAGAAGAGATATGCAAGAATGGTTGCGACTGCCATGATGCCGACGGTCATAAGCAGATCCCTTACATTGAACAGTCTGTCATTTCCGCGTCGGTAATCCTGAGGAATCGAAGATGATTTTGCGTCCGGAATAATATGAATGTTCGTGTCCGGAAGATACCGTATCAGCTGATCCGGAATACTGCGCACCGCAAAAAGACGGGGCCGTGCGCTTTCCCCGATGAAGAGATCCGTCACACCCGAACGCTTTGCATATTCCGCAATCGTCAGTGCGATCTCACCGGTCTCCATCGTATCCACATGCGCCCCGCAGTTTTTTGCCAGGGATATGTTTTCATTCAGTCTTGCATTTGCGGTTCCGCCGGCATTTGCATTACCGACATACAGTGCAAGAAATGTGTCCTCATTTCCTCTGCACATTCTGGCCGCTGCCCGGATCACCCGTTCATTGCTGGGAGACGCAGAGAGGCATACAAGAATCACGTTTCCGTTTTCGTTTGTTAATTCCATAGTTCTACAATCCCTTTTTTCGACGGGAATTGCAACAGATCAGTGGTGCAGTTCCTTCAGTTGAACCTTTGTACGGGCAGTTTCACTGTCAGATTTGAAAAACTGTCGCAGTTTCTTCTGCCGTGCATGCAGAAGCTTCCGGGACCGCTTCGGCAGACGGCGGATATATCTGTACCGAAGCGGCTCCGGAATGGCAAAATCAATCAGGACACTGACAGCCGCATAGACCAGGACTGCAGAAAGAATGAAGCAACCGATTATTTCAAGATTCAGCAGCATATCTTCAGTCCTCCTTACAGATAAAACAGTTTCTGAATACTCTGCGTCTTTCCGAGCACCAGCATGGTCTCGCCATACCGCATGACGGTATCGACGCCGATATTCATGTCCATCTTCCCGTTTTTCACGCCGAGAATATTTATGCTGTATTTATTCCGGATATCCAGTTCTCCGATCCGCTTTCCGTCCCAGTCTCTCGGTATTTCCAGTTCAAAGATGGAATATCCGTCCATCAGCTCAATATAGTTGTGAATGCTTTCCGAGCTGAACCGGATTGCGGTCCAGTT
>OCVV011169534.1_pt1 | contig 10119 bp, 9 predicted proteins | sample 1539721 | NCBI WGS metagenome assembly OCVV01 (sample SAMN02144230, study PRJEB22623) | gut metagenome | biome: sheep rumen | host: Ovis aries | place: New Zealand
AAAGTACGACCATATAAAACGTTTCCGCTATTCCTTTTCCTATAAGTCCGGCTATCTGTGCGTCCATTATGCCACCTCGCTCTTTTCGTTAGTGTCGATCTCCTCATACTTAAGGCTCTTGTCATCAAGATATTTTTTTATGACCTCAACAGTTTTATCATCAGGTCTTTCGATCAGCATCTGTCCGTATGCAACACCTCCGATATCCTCGGTATTTGCACCTAAGATATTGAGCTTTACGCCCGTTTTTAAGATAAGATCCGCTATGACCGGTTCATATGAGGATATGCCGTCAAATACTATCCTTATACATCTCCGGTCGGTCTTAACTTCATTCTTACCCTCGCCCGAAAATACGAGTTTACGGCTTGTCTCCGATTTCGGATTTACAAAGATCTCCTTTACATATCCGATCTCTTCCACAACGCCCTTATTCATTATCGCCACGCGATCACAGATCTGCTCTACGACCTTCATCTCGTGAGTTATGACGACTATGGTAACTCCCATTTCCTTATTTATCTTTTTTATAAGGTCGAGCACACCTCTTGTCGTGAGAGGATCAAGTGCACTTGTCGCCTCATCGCATAACAGGACTTCGGGGTCTGTCGCAAGCGCCCTTGCTATCGCGACTCTCTGCTTCTGTCCGCCGGAAAGCTGAGACGGATAAGCATTTTCTTTTTCATTAAGTCCGACAATATCAAGCAGCTTCCTTGCCTTTTCCTTAGCTTCAGTCTTATTTATTCCCGCAAGCTCGAGTGGATAAAGCACATTTCCGAGGACCGTCCTCTGCTCGAGAAGATTAAACTGCTGGAAGATCATTCCCATCTGTCTTCTGTATGTGCGGAGTTCTTTTGACGAAGCTTTTATGAGGTCATTATCATTAAAATAAACCGCACCGCTCGTGGGGATCTCAAGCAGGTTCATGCACCTTACCAGAGTGGATTTACCGGCACCCGAAAAGCCTATTATACCGAAGATCTCACCCTTATTTATCTCCAGGCTCACATCATTTACGGCGGTGACCGTATTGCCTTTTACCTTAAATTCTTTTGTCACATTTTCAAGTCTTATCATTTTATCTACCTGTATTTCGTATATCTATGCCGCGTTTGTCTGCTTGCTGTTTATTTCCAGCTTACATCACCGGAACTTACATTTCCGGCAAGCTCGGGAAGAAGTCTTAATTTCTCAAGCGCAGCCTCGAGGGTCTCATCTTTTTTTGCAAAATGAAGTCTTATATAATCATTTATATCCTCTTTGAAAAAGCTCGATCCGGGAACTGCGGCAACACCGACATGCTCACACATCCATTCACAGAATGCGTTATCGTCCTTTACCCCGTAATCACTGACATCCACCATCACATAATAAGCACCCTGCGGCTCTTTAAACTTAAGTCCTATATCCTTAAGCCCGCCAGAAAACAGATTCTTCATATGTGTATAATGATCTCTTAACTCCTTATAATACTGATCCCCAAACTTAAGTCCGACCGTAGCCGCTTCCATAAGCGGGGCTGCAGCTCCGACCGTCAGGAAATCATGTACCTTTTTAACCCTTTCCGTAACCTCCTCCGATGCTATGACATATCCCAAGCGCCAGCCGGTTATGGAATATGTCTTTGAAAGAGAGTTGCAGACGATCGTCCTTTCCTTCATGCCGGGAAGAGTCGACATATATACATGCTCATTTGGCTCATATATTATATGTTCATACACCTCATCCGTGATCACATATGTATCATACTTTATCGCCAGTCCGGCGATCTTCGACAATTCTTCACGTGAAAAAACCTTGCCGCAGGGATTCGACGGATTACATACGATAATCGCCTTTGCTCCCTGCTTAAAAGCTTCTTCCAGTTCTGCATCGTTAAATTTAAATTCAGGAGGGTTAAGTGATACATATATGGGCTCGGCTCCGGAAAGGATGGCGTCCGCACCGTAGTTTTCATAGAAAGGAGAAAAAACTATCACCTTATCACCCGGATTGGTGACCGACATCATTGAAGCCATCATAGCTTCCGTACTCCCGCAGGTAACAACGATCTCTTTGTCAGGATCTGTCTTCTGTCCCGAAAAATGCTCCTGCTTAGCCGCAAGAGCCTCCCTGAAATTCTGCGCACCCCATGTCAGTGCATACTGGTGAGGTCCGCTCTTTGCAACTTCGGCAAGCCTGTCCGTTATCTCTCCGGGTGGAGAAAAATCAGGAAATCCCTGCGACAGATTGACAGCTCCGTATTTATTTGCGATCCTCGTCATCCTCCTGATAACGGAATCCGTAAAACCTGCTGTGCGTGTACTTAATCCTGACATAACGATCTCCTGATCTTCCTATTTCATCCACCTGCAAGCAAGCTTGCGGTGTCCTTATACTATTGCCCCTGTTCTCAAATAATCCAGTAATTCCTCTTTGTTTAAATGACCTATTCCCAGATCATCGAGCGTGATACCTGTTTTGTAAAAATCCTTTCCGGTCATCACGGATCCGAGTGTTATCATGGAATCGATAACGGGGGTCTTAACGCCGAATTTTTTTCCGAGTTCATGATAAAGGTGACATCCTACCGGAACATCTTCCGTAACATATCTGTCCTGTATCGAGAACGGCCCCGTCCGGTATCCTGTTTCCCATTGCTCATCGAAAGGAACTATACAGTCATCGCCCATATACTCGGGTCCCAATATACTTGTTCTTGACAGGAAATTTTTCTTGGGATACTTTGCTATCCCTACTCCTATCGCATCGGCGAGAGCAACCTCTTCCAGGAAAAATGCATATTGCACTTCGGCTATGGATTCGCAGTACGCATGGCTGTAGATCGAATAAGTGTATTTATCGTTACCTCCGTATATCCTTCCCCAGTTCTCCATTACGCCGACTCCGAGGATCGTACCGGGGCAGTGGAGCACGGGATTTACATTTGAAAATCCGATATCAAGAACGGTATTCCCGCCCACAGCTCCGTCACCTTCGGTGATCGAATCAAAACATCCGAGAGCCTTTATGCTGTCCAGGAATATATCCTGATCCGTGCTGGGAAGAGCAGCTCCCCTTAATGTCTTGGCACGGTATACGAGCCACATGTCCGAAGTCTGGACTCCTCCTTCTTTCTCAACTCTGGTCCCGTAGGGTGCGCTCGACCATCCGCCTATTATGACCTTCTTGGTATTTCCGGCTTCCCTTAATCTCTTGCGGAGCTTAAGTGATCCGTAATTATCCGGTATGATGTGGATGATCATTCCGTCTTCAAGAACAGGTACGAGCTTTTCGAAAAACTTATCATGCGCCACGGATGGAATGGCAACAATTATGAGTTTTGCGCCCTTTACGGCTTCGGCAATGTCCGAGGTCAAAAGGTTTATAAAAGCTTTGCCCGTCCTCTTGAATCCATACTGGTTCTTCTGAATACCGCCGAGTGTGATTCCGGTCTTTGCTACATTCTTTAAGTTCTGATCGAAAAACTCGGGAAGCTCGAAGAGCCTTACATCTTTATTTCCACCTAATACACAATCAGCTGCGCAGGTTTTTCCTACGGCCCCGCCGCCGAGAACGGCGACGGGTGAATCTTTTGACAATCCTTCAAACATGTGACTTTCCTCCGGTGTTATTCTCTGATCTCTTTAGAATACGGGTACTACCGCTCCCGAATAAGTATTATTGATATATGTCTTTACTTCATCGGTAAGGATAGCTTTCTTTAATGCTTCGGATTTAGCGCTGGTTTCCTCGCCTTCTCTTACACATACATAGTTGGCATAGGTCTCAGCTGCAAGTGAATCAGCCGCCTCAACTGCGATAGCGGGATCAAGTCCTGCTTCTATAGCATAGTTTCCGTTTACTACAGCAAAGTCAACATCCTGGATAGACTTGGGAACCTGAGCTGCTTCAAGCTCCTGGATCTCTACATTATGCTCGTTCTCTACGATATCAAGTGCTGTTGCCTGGATACCAACGCCTTCTTTAAGCTTGATAACGCCTTCAGCTTCAAGTAAGAGAAGAGCTCTTGCTTCGTTTGTGGTATCGTTGGGAACTGCGATCTTTGCTCCGTCGGGAACGCTCTTAAGATCCTTTGACTTACCTGCATATACGCCCATGGGCTCGAAGTGAACTGCCGCTATGCCTACGATGTGAGTTCCGTTTTCCTTATTGAAATCATCAAGGTAAGGCTTGTGCTGGAAGTAATTAGCATCAAGGTCGCCATCTTCAAGAGCTGTATTGGGAAGTACGTAGTCGTTGTACTCAACTACCTGAAGATCCCAGCCGTCTTCTGCAAGGTTATCCTTGATCTGTGCAAGGATCTCGGAATGAGGTGTTACGCAGGCGCCGATCTTTATGACCTTATCGCCGTCAGCTGCCTTATCCTCTCCCTGCTCATCAGCTTCACCGTTTTCGTTTTCGTCAGCCGCGGGAGCCTCCTGTGTCTTCTCCTCTGCTTCAGGTACAGGTGCTGCAGTAGCTGTAGATGCGCTGCCGCATCCGGTTAACAGTGTTCCTACCAGTGATACTCCAAGTATCAGACTTAAAATTTTCTTTTTCATAACAAACATCCTCCTCACTTTACGTGCTATGTTTTTCTTATGAGGAAATCCTATCACAGGTATTTGTTATTGTATAATGCCAAAAATTTATTGTTGGTTATAGGCAAAAACTATGTGTAAACAATCCGCCATCCTTAAGTTCGCAAGCTACTTGGTCGCCTGCCTGCAATCCAAGAGATTCAGTTACCGTTTTTTTCAAATGACTTGATTTACCTACTCACCCTGAGGTATAATAGGCAATACATTATCATCATATTTTTTTCATATTACAGTCGATATATAACATGAATTATATTTAATTTTACACATAACACTTTCATGGAACAGGGGAAAGACAATGATTTCAACAAAAGGAAGATATGCATTAAGAGTTTTGATAGACCTCGCGGAACACGACAACGGCAATTTCGTTCCGCTTAAGGATATAGCCGAAAGACAGGAAGTATCCAAAAAATATCTCGAGATCATAGTAAAGGACATGGTCCAGGGCGGCCTTGTCACCGGCGCAAGCGGAAAAGGCGGAGGCTACAGATTAAACAGAAAGCCCGAGGAATACTCGGTCGGCGAGATAATCGAACTTATGGAAGGGCCTCTTTCATCGGTCGCATGTCTGGCCGAGAAAAAGAATACCTGTCCCAGAAAAAAGAAATGTCATACGCTTCCGATGTGGGAAGAATATGACAAAATGGTACATGATTTCTTCTATGGCAAAAAACTCAGCGACCTGATGTGAGATGTGACAGCGTACCAGGCACCATGTCACAAAAGCACATTATCTTTATATTTACTCAGCTCCTCGATATATTTCTCTCCGATCTCCGAAAGCTTCGAATGCTTTCTCGAAACATATCCTATCGTCATCTTCACATCGGTATCAACTTTAACGGCGCAGTAGCCGGTTCCGTTTAAGTCCTCGCAGATGATGCCGGAGCAGAGGGTGTAGCCGTCAAGGCCGATCATCATGTTAAGGATCGTTGCCCTGTCGCTGACGCGGATAAGACGCTTGTAATCATAAGTGCTTATGACCTCTTCCGCAAAGTAGAAGGAATTATGCTCACCCTGTGAAAAAGCAAGGCAGGGATAATCATCAAGATCCTCCATGGTAACGGATTTCTTTTTGGAAAGCGGATTGCTCTTAGCCATATAAGCATAAATGCTGCAGTCAAAGAGCGGAGTAAACTTAAGGCCGGTCTCTCTTATGATCTTATTTAATACAGCGGAATTGTAATCGCTCATATACAATACGCCGATCTCGCTTCTGGAATTCTTTACGTTTTCTATGACATTATAAGTCTTGGTCTCATAAATACCGAATTCGTACTCATCCATTCCGTATTCATTTACAACAGACATGAATGCATTTACAGCAAAGGTATAATGCTGCATCGACACCTGGAATGTCCTCTTTACATTTTCCTTTGAGATATATTTTGCATCGAGGATATCATACTGATCGATAACGGAGCGGGCATATCCCAAAAATTCCTCGCCCTTGGATGTAAGTGTTATCCCGGTATTCGTCCTTATGAAGATCTCAAATCCGATCTCCTGTTCAAGCGATTTGAGTGATGCGGTAAGTGAAGGCTGCGAGATAAAAAGTGCCTTAGCCGCATCGTTTATCGAATCCTGCCTCGAAATTTCGATCACATATTTTAACTGATTTAATGTCATATGTACTACTCCTTATCTGATGTCACATTTCGTTCATGATGTATTCTGCGGCGCGCTTTCGCGAAAGTCCGTTGTCCATCGCAAATTTACCTATGTATTTATGGGCCTCGTCTTCGGTCATGTGCTTCTTTTCAACAAGCGTGATCTTCACGCGGCTTATAAGACGCAGCTCCTCCATCTTTTCTTCAAGAAGCGCATTCTTTGCCTTATACCTGTCGATCTTTTCCCTTACCGCGGTAAGAAAAGTGATCGCCTTGTTTAAGTCATTTTCGCGAAGCGGCTTGGGGATCGCAAGTATTCCCTTCGATACCATAACTTCCGAAGATCCCTCGTAGAATTCCGAAGGCGCGACAATGAGCACCGATGCATCACTTTTTTCAAGTACATCAAGCGCAAGATGATCTCCAAGTTCGTCCGATAATGGCGCATCTATGACTACGATATCATATTCCCGCTCGGGCAGACTGCGTCTGGCCATAGCACCGCTCTTTTTTATGTCTATAGTGATAAAACCGTGAAGCCGCTTTTTTACAAGAGCGCAAAACTTATCAGATGAAGAGATTATCAATATGGAATTTTGTCTTTCATCTTTACGGGGCATTCCTATCCTCTGAATCCGGCTTCTTAGTTTGCGGTATATTCCCTTATGAGTTCTTCGGGTAAGATATCCTTTATAAATGCGCTTGACTCTGCGATGCCTGCTGCCTCTTTCTTCGAAGAAGGAAGCGCCTCTCCTGCGGCAATATCGGGAAGAGCAAGTTTTCTCTTTATCCCGTCAAGTCCGGCATGGATAAGGAGAGCATAAACAAGATAGGGGTTACTTAGCGCATCCGGCGAACGAAGTTCTGCTCTTGTCTTATTGTTAAATGTTTCTATATACATAAGGCCGTGATCATTCTTGTCGGACCAGTCAGCCTTATCCGGCGCAAAATTATTTCCGAGTCTGGAATAGGATTCATTCTTCGGATTTAAGAATATCGTCATATCCCTGATCTTTTCGATTATCCCGGCAGCCGCATATTTAACGACTTCTTCTCCGTTTGTATCGGTCGCATAGATATTGATGTGATATCCGTTTCCGGGCTTATCGGCGATCGGAACGGGCGAAAAATCGGCATATAATCCGTATCTGTTTGCGATCGTGCTTACGACCATCTTAAATGTGGTCATCTGATCGGCCGCCTTTAAAGGCTTTGCGTAATGGAAATCGATCTCGTTCTGGCCCGGGCCTCTTTCATGATGCGATCTTTCCGGGATAAGTCCCATCCTCTCTATCGTAAGATTGATCTCACGCCTCACATTCTCGCATTTATCAAGCGGCGCGATATCCATATATCCCGCATTGTCATAAGGTGTCTTTGTCGGATTTCCCTCATCATCGACAAGGAAGAGATAGAATTCGGATTCGGTCCCGAATTTAAATTCGATCCCCATTTCCTCAGCCGCCTTTACGGCATCCTCAAGGATCTTCCTCGTATCCGAAACATACTTATCTCCCGCAGGAGTATAGGTATCGCAGAACATACGAAGTACTCTTCCGCTGTCAGGCCTCCAGGGCAGAATGGCCATGGTATCGGGATCGGGCTTTAAATATAAGGAGGCAAAAGGACATTCCTTAAAGCCGGCGATCTCCCTTGTGTTTACCGGGATCCCGACATCGAAAGCTTTTTGTATCTCTCCCGACATTATCGAGATGTTCTTCTGAACTCCGTATGCATCCCTGAACGCAAGACGGATGAATTTAACATCTTCTTCCTCTATGAATCTTAATACTTCTTCTACAGAATAATCCATGTTATCCTCCTGATATAAAACTCTTATGGTTTGCATTTTTTCATCCGGCCATCTAATTATTTTCAAGCGCTTCTTTAACGAACCTTGAAAACAGCGGATGCGGCCTGTTCGGGCGCGACTTAAATTCCGGATGATACTGAACTCCCAAAAAGAAAGGATGATCATTTAGCTCGACCGTCTCCACCAGATTCTTATCAGGCGAAAGACCGGAAATCTTAAGGCCGGCGTTTGTTAAGACCTTTCGATAATCATTATTGAACTCATATCTGTGTCTGTGTCTTTCATTTATATGAAGAGATCCGTAGCATTCCTCCATAAGGCTTCCGGAAACGATATCACAGGGATAGCTTCCAAGGCGGAGCGTTCCGCCCTTATCAACTTCATCCGACTGACCGGGCATAAAATCAATGACCTTATGCTCGGAGGCATGTTCAAATTCTCCGGAGCATGCATCTATGATACCCGCAACATCTCTTGCAAATTCAATGACCGCGATCTGCATGCCGAGGCATATGCCGAAATACGGGATCTTATTTTCCCTTGCATAACGGGCCGATAAGATCATGCCTTCGATGCCTCTGTCGCCAAAGCCGCCCGGCACGATGATGCCCGAAACCTTGCTTAACTTTTCCTTATAGTTTTCTTCATTTAATTCTTCAGAATCGATCCAGCTTATATTAACATGTGCATTTAAATAAAATCCGGCGTGAGTTAAGGCCTCGGCTATCGAAAGATATGCATCATGAAGCTGAACATATTTACCGACAAGTCCGATATTTACTTCCTTATCCCTCTGCTCGATCCTGCGAACGACCTCATTCCACTCGGTAAGATCGGGGGCCGGTGCATCAAGCTTTAACTCCCTTAGCACAACACCCGAAAACCCGCTCTTTTCAAGCATGAGCGGCGCCTCATAGAGGCTCTCTAACGTCCTGTTTTCGATAACGCAGTCTTCCTTTACATTGCAGAGCATCGAGATCTTTTTAAATATGCTCTCTTCGAGTGGCTCGTTACACCTAAGAACGATGATGTCGGGATTAATTCCCATGCCCTGAAGTTCTCTAACCGAGTGCTGGGTGGGCTTTGATTTATGCTCCTTGCTTCCGTGAAGATAGGGCACTAAAGTAACATGTATAAAAAGGCTGTTTTCCTTTCCGACTTCAAGCGATATCTGTCTTACCGCTTCCAGAAAGGGCTGCGATTCGATATCACCGATCGTTCCGCCGATCTCTGTTATCACGATATCGGCATCGGTCTCTTTGCCTGCTCTGTATACGAAATCCTTTATCTCATTTGTTATGTGGGGGATTACCTGAACGGTGGATCCTAAATACTCCCCTCTTCTTTCCTTGTTAAGAACGCTCCAGTATACTTTACCCGAGGTAAGATTTGAATATTTCGTCAGGTCTTCATCTATGAATCTCTCATAATGTCCAAGGTCCAGGTCTGTCTCCGCGCCATCTTCGGTCACATAGACTTCGCCGTGCTGATAAGGACTCATCGTCCCGGGATCCACATTTATATAAGGATCCAGTTTCTGCGCCGTAACCTTAAGACCACGTAATTTCAAAAGCCTTCCGAGGGATGCGGCGGTGATCCCTTTTCCGAGACCCGACACAACACCTCCGGTCACAAATATGTATTTAGCCATTACATTCTCCCCCGTTTATTATATTCTCAAGATTTTTATCCGTCAAAACTTTTATCCTTCAAATTTTGCGTAAATGTTGAATCGCTCTAAAGGTTTGTATATCCCATCAGATCCTTATCGATCTGCCTTGCCGCATTTTTGCCTTCGGATATCGCCCATACGACGAGCGACTGTCCTCTGTGCATATCGCCGACGACATATACATTCTTCACAGATGTATTAAACTCTTCCATAGTAGGAGTCTTTACGTTTGTTCTGCCGTCAAGCTCCACCTTAAATCCGTCGGTTACATACTTTTCGCTTCCCAGAAAGCCTGCTGCTATAAGAACAAGGTCGGCAGGAAGTTCCTTCTCGCTTCCTTCGACGGGTACCATGTTCATCCTTCCCGTCTTTTCGTCCTTTTCGGGCTTTAAGCTTATCGTGACAACTCCTAGAAGCTCGCCCTTCTTATTCTTTTTA
>OCVV011338972.1_pt1 | contig 10119 bp, 8 predicted proteins | sample 1539721 | NCBI WGS metagenome assembly OCVV01 (sample SAMN02144230, study PRJEB22623) | gut metagenome | biome: sheep rumen | host: Ovis aries | place: New Zealand
TCTGGCGAAAGCTCAGGCCCAACGAGCGCGCGGCCTCGATCTGCCCCACGCCGATGGTGTTGATGCCGGTCATGAAGTTCTCCGAGCCAAACGACGCCGCCACCAACACGGTCACCACGATGACGCAGGTCTGCTCGCTCCACACGATGCCCAGGTACGGGAACGCGTAATAGAAGATGATCAGAAGCGATATCGTGGCGACGTTTCGGAAGATCTGCACGTAGAGGTCCCCCACCTTGCGCAACGGCGCTATGGGGCTCACGCGCGCGATCGTGACAAGAAGCGCCAGAAGCATCGCACCTACGTAGGAAACCACCGTCATCCAGAGCGTCGCCCCGTAGGCCTTGACGTACATCCCCCCATAGAGCGAGAAGAGCTCCTGAATACTCATGTTCACCCCCCGCATTGAAGGCGGAGGCCCCCGTGCGTGCACGGAGGCCCCCTCTTAGCACTGTCCTCAAGATACCCTCACGAACGCGCAGTCCACAAGCCAATATCAGCTTTGGAACAATCACGAAACGTGGGCGAGAAACGCTAGTCCTCGATCGCGGGCGGCTTCGGCGCGGTCTTCTGTCCGATGCGGGTGCCCATGCAGACCTTCCAGAGCTTCTCCCACACGCCGTCGTCCTCGACCTTCTGCAGCCAGGCGTTCACGAACGCGACGGCGTCGGAGTCCTTCGGCAGGCCGATGCCGTAGTTGTCCTTCGGGCCGATGAGCTGCTTCAGCAGGCGGTACTTGCCGGGGTTCGAGATCATGGAGCCCATCTGCATCGTCTGGTCGATGATGTAGGCGTCCACGCGGTGCTGCTCAAGGGCGGCACGGGCCTCCTCGTCGGTCTTGTACTGCTTCTGGATGGCCTTCGGCGCCTCCTCCTTCACGATGCTCGGGCCGGTGGAGCCGGACTGGACGGCGACCTTCTTCCCGGCGAGGTCGTCGACGGAGTTGATGTCCTTGTTCGTCGCGAGCACCATGATGCCCTGGCGCGCGGTGAAGTACGGACCGGCGAAGTCGATGAGCTTCTTGCGGTCGTCGTTGATGCTGTAGGTCGCGAACACGGCGTCAACCTGGTCGTTCTGCAGGACGGACTCGCGGGTGTCAGAGGTGACCTGCGTCAGGTCGATCTTGGAGGAGTCGCCCAGGATGTAGGCCGCCAGAAGCTGGGACAGGCCGGCGTCGAAGCCGCGGACCTTGTTGTCCTTGTCGTCCAGATAGCTGAAGAGCTCGGAGGTCTGCACGCCGCCAACGCGCAGCTTGCCGGCCTTCTTCACCTTGGACGCCCACTTGTTCGCCGAGATGGTGGCGTCGTCGGCCTGCTTGGAGCTCTCCTTGATGAGCTTGTCGTACGCATCCTTGTCCAGCTTGCCGGAGGTCTTCTTGGCGCTGGCGCCAGAGGCGGAGCTGCCGTTATCGGAGCTGCCACCGCACGCGGCAAGGCCCATGGTTGCGAAGCCGCCAAGGCCAAGCGCAACCGCCTGGCGCCTGCTGACGACGATCTTGTCAAGAGGATTGTTGATAGACATGTGGGTTCCTTCCTTCGGGGCTACCCGTGGGAGCGGGGCGAGACCCGCCCGACAATGAGACCGGTGCGCGCACCGGGCCGTGCACTAACTCGCTAAATCCTATCTATTTGCTAGGAAATGTCAACAGAGCCGCGCGCGACGTGCGCAAGACGTAACACGACTGCCGCGACCTGCCATTTCAGCATAGCGTTGGATTGTTTCTACCCACTTTTCAGCTCAATTTTCCGCATGCGCATTTTCGATAGAACGCTATTGCCCAAAGCGATTGCCGCGGGGCGAGAAGAGCCGTGGCGCACCGCTCGCACTACAATGGCAGGCTGTGGCACATCTTCGATAGAGGGACTCTCACATGCAGGGAACTAATGGCTCGGCAGCGTTCTGCCCAACCGTAATGGCGCAGGTCGTCGTGCTTGTCGTCGTAACGCTCGCATACGCGCTCGCAAGCGCCGCCGTCGCGGCGCATCACGCAGGAGAGAAGGGCACCCAGGCCGTCCTTGCACGCATCCGTCCCACGATCATCCTCTGGGAGCTCCCGTTTCTCGGTGCGCTTGCCTTCCTCTGGGCCTGGTGCGCGCGCGGCCTGTACTCCGGCGGCATCGCCTCCCTCCGGACGAACACCCTCGTCGTCCTCGTCGCAGGGCTCGCCTGCCTCCCCAGGCTGCACCTCTCGTCCCTCCTCGCGCGGCGCATCCCCGCCAACAGGCAGGCCGTATGCCACACCGTGGCGACCGTCGTCCTTCTCGCCCTTAGCGAGGAGGCATCCCGCGCGGCGCTCGAGGTCCCATGGAACGACGCGTGGCTCGACATCGCGCCGCAGTTCGTGGCGATCGAGGCAACCATCATCGGCCTTGCGCTTCTCGCCCTGTACTTCCTGTTCCAGCGTCGCGGTGCCGGCGTCGCCCTCGGAGTGGGATTCATGCTCTTCGTCGGCATCGCGCAGTACTTCGTCTTCCTGTTCAAGGACGCCAACATCACGCCAGCGGACCTCCAGGCCCTTGGCACCGCGGCAGAGGTCAGCGGCGGCTACGTCTATGTCATCACGCCAGCCGTGGTACGGGCCTTCACGTTCGCGGCGGCCGGCATCGCGTGCGCCGCGTACCTCATGCCGCCGGCACCGCAGGCGCTGACCCAGGGCCGGCACGTGCCCGCCCACGCGGAGCCCGTGCGGCGCGGCGCCCGAGCATGGCTCGCCCACGCCGCGTCCGTCCCCGCCGTGCGACGCACCACGCTCGGCCTTGCCTGCGTCGTCGCGCTCGCGCTCTTCGTTACGGTCCCCGGCTACGGCGCTGACTTCGGCGTCAGCCTCAACCACTGGAACTCACTGTACAGCACGTCCCTGCAGGGCTTCTTCCCCTGCTTCGTGAAGGAGTTCCAGGCGCGTCTCATCCCCGTCCCGGAGGGCTATACGGAAAAGGCCGCGAAGGCGGCCGAGAAGAGCCTGGTCAGGAGGTATCGCAAGACGCTCGGCAGCGGTGCGAGCACCTCGGCCGGAAAGGCGCGCAAGGCAGCCGAGAAGCAGTTCGAGGACACGAAGCCGTCCGTCGTGGTCATCATGAACGAGTCGTTCAGCGACCTGTCCGTCTACAAGGCCATCGCGGAGGCCGGCTACACGGGCCCCAACTACGTGAAGAACGGCACGACCGACGCCATCCTGCGTGGCGACTCGTACGCCTCGATCTTTGGCGGCGGCACCTGCAACTCGGAGTTCGAGGCGCTTTGCGGCGTGAACCTGCACTACCTGGGATCGAACAAGTATCCCTACACGCAGTGGGACTTCACGAACGTCGACTGCATGCCGCGGCAGTTCGAGCGGCTCGGCTACCAGACGACCGCGATCCACCCCAACCTGGGCACGAACTGGGACCGCGAGCGCGTGTACCGTCAGATGGGCTTCGACAAGTTCCTCACGATCGACGACTTTGACGGCGCACAGACGTACCACAACGGCTACGTGAGCGACCGCTCGACGTACCAGCGCGTGCTCGACGTCCTGGCCTCCAGCGACAAGCCCCAGTTCATCCACGACGTCACCATGCAGAACCACGGGCCCTTCACCACCGGGACGATACCGACCAAGGACCGCACGAACTTCTCGCCCGCAGGCGCCACCAGCCTGGACAACTCGAAGCTTAACGAGTACCTGGCGTGTGCCACGGAGTCCGACCGCGCCATCGAGTGGTTCATTGGGGAGCTTCGCAAGCTCGACCGTCCCGTGGTCGTGCTGTTCTTTGGCGACCACCAGCCCAAGCCCGCAAGCCCATACGCGACGATCGGCTACGAGGGAGAGTCTTCCATCACGACCGCGGAGCGCATGTTCCACTCCAGCTACTTCATGTGGGCGAACTACGACGTCGCGGGCGACGAGCAGGCGGGACAGACCCTGGACGAGCCCATATCCGCCTTGGGAGACGAGCTCATGTATCGCATTGGCGCGCCGCTCTCCGCGCGACAGAAGGCGTCCCTCGCGTCGCAGCTCGACCTGCCCGTGCTGAGTCTCATTGGCTACAAGGACGCGAGCGGAGAGTGGCACGCCTACGGGGACGACGAGCCCCTGGCGTCCCCTGACTCGACGAGGGGTTCGGACGCCGCCACCCACGCGGACAGTCTCATGGGCTACGTCAACTACCTGGAGTTTGGCAGCATCGTGAACTAAGAGTCCCTAGCAGCCACGCCTACGGACACGCTTCAGCCCGATCAAACAGCCGTCCGGCGTGCCGCGTTGCACGCTGGCGGCATGGTGGTCCTAACCTTGTTAGACTTCGCTAACATTTTTGTTAGAAAACGCTTACTTATGCTTCGGACAGACCCGAAGACATCCCCCGCAAGACTTGGAGGTCGGGCTGGTATGGTAAACCTCAAGATCAAGCCAGACTCCGTACAGGAGACGCTCGTCATCCCACTCTATGGAAGGAAGCTCTGCGCAGAGCAGTTCCCGAGGCTCTATCAAGACGAAAGCGCAGCGCGCGCCTGTGCCCAGATCGACTACGATTTCTCGGACCTCGACCGCCAGGCCGCAAGCCCACTTTGGCAATTTGGCGCCCTCGAGGCGGCCATGCGTCAGCTTGACATGCAGTGGGAGGTTCGCGACTACCTGGCATCCCACCCACACGCCGCAGTCGTGAACATGGGCTGCGGCCTTGACCAGACGGGACGCGCCTGCGACAACGGCAGGTGCAAGTTGTACAACGTCGACATGTCTGATGTCATCAACATGCGTGAACAGCTCTTTCCCACGGACCGGCGCGAGACCGACATCATGAGCGACCTAAACGACCACGCGTGGATGGAGAAGGTGGACGGATCGGATGGCGCCGTCTTCTTCGCGGCGGGCGTGTTCCACTACCTCACCACCTGGCAGGCGCGGTCTCTTGCAAGCGAGCTAGCTCGCCGCTTTCCGGGAGGGAGGCTCGTGTTCGACACGATTGGAAGACTAGGTAAGCTTTTGATGCGCCGAACCTTCAAGAACTTCGGCATGGAGAACTATCGGGAATGCCTTTGCGTGCAGGACCCCAGGGAGCTCAAGGGTTGGGTAAGCAACGCAACGGTCTCGAGCAAGGGCTATATGCTCGGCTACTACGCCATGGACGACCCTGCCGTCACGGCCCTTCATCGCTTTCTCGCGCGTCGCTGCGACGGAATGTTAGGGATGCGCGTCAACCGCATTGACTTTCCCGGCACGCCCGATTCACGTTCCTCGGCCGCCCCTAGGGAACCGGAAGCGTAACACTGGCGGCGTCGACGGCATTCATGCAAGCCCCCGCCTTGCTATATAAGCCTCCGACGTGGACGCCTTTCAAGCGGGCCTGCAAGCCTCATCCGGTTGCCGTCCCGCTCGAGCACGCCCTCGTCCACCATGCGTCCCATCTCGCGGGAGACGGCGCTCCTGTTGCCGCCTATGAACTGGGCCAGCGCCGTCTGGGAGAGGGGAACCGTCACCCAACCGTCGACGTCTGCGGCAAGCCCTCCCAGGTAGACCACGATGCGGTCGCGCAGGCTGTGTTGGCCCAGAATCCTTACCTTCCGATTGAGGAAGACGCTCTGCGTCGAGACGATGCCCAAGAGGTTGCGCAGAAGCACCGCCTCGAGTGCGTCCGGCTGTCCGCCCGTGCCCAGCACGCCCACGTCCAGCAGCACCACCTCAGTCGAACGCAGCGCCACGAGCTCGATGGGACTCTCGGGAACGCGGGCGCACGCGAACGCGGCACCATACATCTGACCTGCGGTGAAGCGATTCACGTTGATGCGATCGAACCGCTCGCTGTCGAACGACCCCTCGACCTCGCCGGACATGAGGATTCCCACGTAGCGGAACGGCTCCCCAAAGCCCTGCAGCACCTCCCCCTTGGCAAAGGAGTGGCACCTCGCACGCATGAGCACGAGCACGCGCGGAAGGTTCTCGCGAGAGACCCCCGCAAAGAGCGGGCTCTTCGCCAACATGTCCATACAGTGCGCGAAGCGCTTGTTCACGCCATTCGTCTGCATAAGCCGCACCCTTCCCCGTTGCCATTGCAACATAAACCTAACACCACTCACACTCACGCGCAAAGCGATTACGTTCGTCAGCGCAAACGTCACGCCCGCATAACGGCTTTGTCAGCCAACAAAGACCACGGCGCCACATGGACACATTGCCCTAGACTGTGCACGGAAGAACGCAAGGCACCGAAAGGCATTCGAGAAGGATAGGAACGAGAGAGCATGCAAGACAAAGACGCCGAGAAGGACGAGTCGCGCGAGCAGGAGCCGGACTTCGAGCCCCCATACCACCGTGGCCCCGTCATCATGCGTGGCAAGATGATTCCGAAGGAAAGCACGAACTCCCACCTCCTTGCGCCCGACAAGGACACCTCGTGGCTCCACACGGACCCGTGGCGTGTGCTTCGCATCCAGGCGGAGTTCGTGGACGGCTTCGGCGCGCTCGCGGAGCTGGGACCCGCGGTCTCGATGTTCGGCTCCGCCCGCACGAGCGAGGACAGCCCCTACTACAAGGCTGCACGCGCGTGCGCCCAGGAGGTCGCCCGGCACGGCATCGCCGTGATCACCGGCGGAGGCCCTGGGATCATGGAAGCCGCAAACCGCGGGGCGGCGGAGGTGGGCGGAACCTCCGTGGGGCTCGGCATCGAACTCCCCCACGAGAGTGCCTCAACAACTGGATCAACCTCGGCATGAACTTCCGCTACTTCTTCGTACGCAAGACCATGTTCATGAAGTACTCCCAGGGCACGGTCATATTCCCCGGGGGCTTTGGGACGCTGGACGAGGCGTTCGAGGGTCTGACGCTCGTTCAGACCGGAAAGTCCCCGCGCATACCCCTCGTACTGTTTGGGACCAGCTACTGGCAGGGCCTCTTCGACTGGATCCGCGGGTCCATGCTCGCCGAGGGCAACATCTCGCCCAAGGACGTCGACCTCTTCACGCTGACCGACGACCCCAAGGAGGCGGCGGACATCGCCATGAGTCAGATCCTGAACGGCTAGACGCGAGGGTCTGTGAGCTGGGACCGCATCGGCAGACATGCGGTCCCACACCCCTACCCCATCTTTACTCCCTCGAGCGCAAGGAGCCTAGCCTTCACCTCGATGCCGCCGGCAAACCCCGTCAGGCTCCCTCCCGAGCCCACCACCCGGTGGCACGGCACCATCACGCCGATGGGGTTGTGTCCCACGGCACCTCCCACGGCACGCGCGGACGTGCGCCTTCCCGTCTGGGACGCGACCCTCTTCGCAAGCTCGCCGTACGTCACGGTCTGTCCGTAGGGAATCCGGAGCAGCTGCCCCCAAACCACCATCCTGAAGGGCGTCCCCACAAGCCCGAGTGGCAGCTCGCTAGGGTCGGGCTTCTCCCCCGCGAAGTACCTTCGCAGCCAGTGGCGGGCAATGTCGAACACGGGCAGGTCGTCCTTGCGGACGTACGTCTTGGCGGCATCCGCATCCCAGTTCCTGTCATGCTCGAACCAGCAGTGCAAGATTCGCTCCCCGTCGCTCGCGAGCGTCAGGGTACCTATCATGCCCGTCTCGAACGTCGTCACATACGTCGCACACGCGCCAGACCCAGCAACATTCCGTGGGACAGAGTCCCCCTTCCGCGCCGCCTTCCGGGCCGCACCGCCGCTCTTCTCGCCCGCCTTGCGCGCGGGCCTGGCCTTTTGTGCAAGGTCGCGAAGCTCCGGAAGCGCGCCTCCGGCCACCTCCCACAAATACAGGCTCGCGACGCTGCAGTACGGGCTGAACCGGCGGCGATATCTCTCGAAAAGCTTCCGCGTGATCTTGCGGTGGTGATAGAGCATGCGCAGGCCGCGCTGGATGGCAAGGTCGTCGTACGCGAACACGTCCGGGCGGTTCAGGCAGAAGGTCAGGATCATCTCCGCCGTCCACCTGCCGACGCCGCGAAGCGACGCAAGCGCCTCTATGGCCTCGTCGTCACCCATGCGCTCCACCGCCGCGATGTCGAACGAGCCATCCTGAACGCGCAGGGCGAAGTCGCGGATGTAGCCCGCCTTGCCGTATGTCATCCCAAACGCCTGCAGCTCCTCGACGCTCGCGGCCGCAACGTGCGCCGCATCCACCGTGCCCAGGCCATCGCGCATGCGTGCCCACACCGTCGCCTGCGCGCGCGTCGAGATCTGCTGCCCGACGATGCTGTGGACCACCGCCTGAAAGAGGTCGTCGTCGCGCACGCGCCACACGCGCCCGATCCTGGCTATGGCCTCCGCCATGCGCGGATCGCGCGCCGACAGGTATGCCACGGCATCGTCACCGTACTCGACGTACCTGACCTCGCCTTGCACCAGCCTGTCATCCGCTTGCGTCATGGCCATCGCCACCCTCGTGGGCCTCGAGCGTTTGGTCAGACCAGCATACACCGCCCAGGCGAGAAGAACAAGTGTTCTGTTTCGCTTTTACTCCCGCGCCGTAACGACGACGTGGACGGTGTCTCCCGGCCCCTTGCCCAGCTGCGTCCGGATGGCCTTCAGCATCCCGACGATGTAGCACACGCTTCCGTCCGGGTTCTTGACGCCCATGTTCACCACGCTCCCGTCGTACGGGATGCCGTCGAACTCCACGTGCACCTTCACGCGTCCGCGGCCGAACTCCTTCCTGATGTCCCAGGGAAACGGCACGTAGGCACCGCCCTTGCCCTGGGCCTCGCAGATCGTCGCGTCGTACTCGTACGCGTCTTGGGCCATGTCTCCTCCAAACCGATTCCCAAACGCAGGGTGGCGCCCGGCAGAGCGCCGAACGCCACCATCATACGCGCAGGCGCAAAGCCGCCTGCCCACGTTTCGACACGCCCTACACCAAAAGCGCGGCCCCCACGAGCCCGGCGTCTTCCCCGCACGTCGCCTCGCGGAAGAGCAGCGAGTCCGGGTCGAGGACATAGCGCTTTGCCTTCTGGAACACCAGGTCCATGAAGCCCGGGTTCTTGAGGGCTACCGACCCGCCAAACACGAAGACGTCCGGGTCCACGACGGCGTTGATGTTGTTCACGCCGCGGGCAAGGCACTCCGCCGCGTGCTCAAGCACCGCCAGGGCAACCGCGTCGCCTCCGTCCGCAAGCGCGAACACCTCTGGCGCGGCAACGTCGCGCCCCATGCGCTGCGACGCCATGCGCGCGATGGCCGTGCCGGAGCTCTGGTCCTCGAGCGCACCGGGGTTCATGCCCAGGCGCGCGCTCGGCGCGTCGCACACGATCATGTTGAAGACCTCGGTCGCAAGCGAGTGCGCCCCACCCACGATCTGGCCGTCGGCCACGTACGCCGCCCCGACGCCCGTGGAGACGGTCATGTACACGACGGACGCGAAGCCCCTGCCGGCACCCACGCGCGCCTCCGCCAGACCAGCGACGTTCGCGTCGTTGTTCAGCAGGCACCTGTGGCCGCAGCGCTCGCGGAAGAACTCCGCCACCGGGAATCCCTCCCAACCGGGAAGGTTCGGCGGGTTCAGGATCTGCCCGCCCGCAAAGTCGAGCGGACCCGGGCAGCCGATGCCGATGCCCTCGTATTCGAGCCCCCAGCCCTCGATCGCGTCCGCAAGCCTTCTCAGGTTCTCGCGCGGTCCCACGTTATGGTCGTTCGAGAAGGACTCCCTCCTCAGGATGTGTCTCTTCTCGTCCAGCGCGGCAACGCGAAGCTGCGTCCCGCCGATGTCGATTCCCACGTGCACGGACATGGCGCGCTCCTCTCGTTTATGACGAGGGCCGCCCGCGAACACGAGCGGCCCCTGCGTCGACCTTGCATTTGAATGTCCTAGCCCTCAGGCCAGCTGACGATGAGCTCCATCTGCCCCTCGAACGTAAGGTCGCCGGAACCCGCCGGCGCCACGAAGTGCGACCCAAGCTCAAGCTCCCAGCTGCCGGCGCCAGATGTGACCTTGCCGCCCTTGCCGTGCACCACGGAGACGCACATGAAGTCGTGCGTCTGAGGCACTCTCGCGGGCGCGCCCGGCGCCACGCGCACGCGTTCCACCTCGAAGTTGGGACACGTGCCCAGGATGGTGACCCCGTCCTTCTCGGGCGCCGTGACGTCGCCGCTCTTGGGAAGCGGCAGGTCGAAGTCGACCACGTCGAGCGTCTGCGGAATGTGCAGCTCGCGGCGGGGGG
>OCVV011118104.1_pt1 | contig 10117 bp, 9 predicted proteins | sample 1539721 | NCBI WGS metagenome assembly OCVV01 (sample SAMN02144230, study PRJEB22623) | gut metagenome | biome: sheep rumen | host: Ovis aries | place: New Zealand
GTCCGACTGGTGCTACTGGTCCAACTGGCGCAGACGGCGCAACAGGTCCGACTGGTGCTACTGGTGCAACTGGCGCAGATGGCGCAACAGGTCCGACTGGTGCTACTGGTGCAGATGCTGAATTCACTCCGGCGGCAGCAGTGGCAACGTTGCCTGTAATTGCTTCCGTGCCTACTGTGATTGCTAAAGTCAATGAGATTATTACCGCATTGAAGAACGCTGGTTTGATGGAAACTTAATTATTTTAATCATCAGCTCGAAAGAGTTCTTACTCTTTCGGGCTGTATGATTGTAATTGTTGTGAAAAAAATATATATGGTTAGCATCAAAATGCTTGACATTTACTACAAAGATATGGTATAATAGTTGAAAATTCATAGGGGGAATGTCGATTGAAATTATTTACCAAAGAATTCACACGTACCATTCAGAAAGCTTTCGATTTACATGAAGACACGGCAACTCATGAGGAAATTCAACAGAGAATTCTCAGCGGCGGACAGGTTACGGGTACTAATATGTGCGTTCTCATCTGCGCTATTTTGATTGCTTCTGTCGGTCTTAATACCGGTTCGACGGCGGTCATTATCGGGGCTATGCTGATTTCGCCTTTGATGGGAAGTATCCTTGCAATGGCTTACAGCACGGCGGCGGCGGATTTCGTGCGTTTCAGACGGCATTTTTACGGTTTTATGATTCAGCTCATTATTAGTATCTGCGTTTCAACAGTCTATTTCTTGCTCTCGCCTATCAATGCGCCAAGTTCGGAATTGCTGGCAAGGACTCAGCCAAGTGCTTATGATGTCGTGATTGCTACTGCCGGCGGTCTTGCTGGTATCGTCGGAAGTACCCGAAAAGACAAGGCAAACAATATCATTCCAGGGGTTGCGATTGCTACCGCTCTCATGCCTCCGGTCTGTACCTGCGGTTATTCCATTGCACATCTGGAATGGCAGATGTTAGCCGGAGCGACATATTTATTTATGGTCAATACTTATTTCATTTTCCTGTCGGCTGTCATTATTCTCGAAATTCTCAATATTCCCAAAGTCAACACCCTGACAGAAAAACAGTGGAAACGGCTCAGAAAAATGATGATTCGTAATACCATTTTAATTTTACTGCCGTGTATTCCACTTACCATATTCATGCTATCAAAATAATCAATCAAAAAGGGCATCCCTTAGCAGGGGATACCCCTTTTTATTTGCCATTATTTCAGGTAACTATACAGCTGACAAGAAATCATTCCATTATAAAGCTTTCTGCGTTTGTCCGCTTTCTTGCCGAAACAACGTTCAAAATCAGGGTCGCCACAAATTACGTGCAATGGTGCTGTCAAAACTTTTCCCATTATTCTGTAAATCTGCTGTGCTTCTCTCTGCTCTAACATTCTTTCACCATAGGGCGGATTGCAGAATGTGACTGCATCTGTGACGGGATGGAAATCTCTGATGTCACGCTGTTCAATGTGCAAGAATTTTTCTACTCCCGCTTTTTTTGCGTTTTCCATTGTCAGGCGTACCGCTTCGGGGTCAATGTCCCATCCCCAACCTTCAAATTCGACATTCCGGTCGATTCTGTCAAGGGCTTCTGAACGTGCGCTTCTCCATGCAGAATCTGGTACACATTCCCATTGCTCTGCCTGAAACCGGCGGTCAAGTCCGGATGCTATCTGACACGCTCTCCGAGCTGATTCAATGAGGAATGTTCCGCTTCCACAGAATGGGTCACATACCAGTGTATTACTCCGTAATCTGCCTAAATCCAGAATTCCGGCTGCCAATGTCTCACGGATGGGCGCAAGGTTCGAATTTCTCCGATATCCTCTCTTGTGCAAGCCCTCCCCTGATGTATCCAGATAAATGCTAACTTGATTTTTCAGGATGGTGAACTGCAATTGATGCAGGCTTCCTGTTTCCGGAAGAAAACTATTCAGGTGATAGGCTTTCTGCAACCGCTTCACGGCGGCTTTTTTCAGTATCTTCTGACAGGCTGGTATGCTGTGCAAGGTCGAATTCACTGAATGTCCTTTGACAGGGAATGCATCTTCTTTTCCAATGAACTGCTCAAGGGGTGCTTGGTACATCCCTTGAAACAATTCCTCAAATGTTTCTGCTTTGAATTCGTTCAACAAAATCTGCACTCGCTCTGCAACTGAAAGGTTAATGTTCGCTCGGGCGAGCGTGTCCCAGTCTCCTGACCAGTTCACACGTCCGTCCTGTACGGTAATGTCTGTACCGCCGATTCTGGTGACCTCAAAACGAAGTACTTTTTCTAATCCAAAATGACAGGGGGCCGAAAATCGTATACTCATGAAGTCACCTCCCTTAGTTCAGTGTGATTCTGCCGGAACTTCCGCCACCGCCACCAACTGAAACTCCACCGGAATTTCCGCCGTTGAGCGTGATTCCGCCACTGCTGGAACTATTGGAAGAACTGTTGGAACTGCTGGAACTGCTGGAACTATTGGAAGAACGATTGCTGGAAGAACTGTTATTATTGTAACGAACCTTCGGGGCTGTACAGCTGTCGCAGTAAGGCGCATTTGTCGATTTCCAATAGCCTGTTTCGCCCTTCGGGCAGTACTGACCTGCAATCTGTCCTGTATTGGTGCACATGGGTGCTTCAATGACTGTCTCACAAACAGGGTAACTTGCTTCGGATTCAATGTTATTTGCATATTCTCCAATGATATTATACCACATCTTGGCGGAATTGATGGAAGTATCCAACATTTCACGCTTCGGATACCCAATCCATACGCCGGAAACAAAGTCCTCTGTCAAGCCGATAAACCACAAGTCTCCCCATTCCTGCGTTGTACCTGTCTTTCCGACAACTTCCTTATTGCTCAGCTGTGCTGCGCCGGCTGTACCGTTGGGAGATACTACATTTTTCATCATACGATTCATGACATATGCCGTTTCAGGGTCAATAACATCATGCGGTTTTCCGTCACCATCATATACAAGCTCATGATTTCCCTGCTCAAGACGTGAAACTACATGTGCTTTGTAATAAACGCCTCCATTGCCGTAGGGGACGTAGGCATTGACCATGTTTTTCACAGTAACACCATAGGTCAACGCACCTACGGAAAGCGGTGACAGGTCAATATCTGAATTGCCTTGTCCGTCAACTTCTGTCAGTTTCAAGCCCATTTTTTCAGTGGAATAGGTGTAAACTGCTTCCGGTGTCAATGCATCTACCAGACGGGCGGAAATCGTATTCAGGGATTTCATCAGTCCATAATACATATACAGGTCTCCGCCGGAATAGTTCAATGAAGTGGAATTGGATGAATAGTTGTGAGGCCATAATGAACCGTCCGGCATGGTCAGACCATAGTCACGGATTTTCGAACCCCAATGGAACTGGTCAGAAAAGATACCGAAACCATAGCCTGCTACGGGCTTGATGGTTGAACCCGGCTGACGTGTTTCCATGGTGGCATAGTTCATGACCAGAGAATCCGTCTTTTCACCAATTGCCCCGACACAAGCAAGCACTCTGCCTTCATAGTCCATTGCAATAAATGCACTTTGCGGATATACAGGCTCATCATTGTAATCAATAACACCGTCTTCGTTTGTGTCGTTCTGGTAACGTGCGGAATTTTTTGTATTGATGAGATTACTCAAATCCAAATATTTCTCTTCTACATATTCCTGCATGACGGGGTCAATGGTCGTGTAAATCTGATAACCGCCTGTATTGATACGATGCAGGGCTTCTTCCTTGCTGATGGCATAGGTTTCCATCAAATATTCCTGCACTTCACGGAGTGCGGTTTCTACTGTCCAGCTCATGACCGCTTTGTCGTCATCAACTTCCTTTGCGACAGGGTGCGCCAGCTTGTATTCTGTCATATCAGTGAAAACAAGTCTTTCATTGAGTGCTTCCTGATATTCATCATAGGTCAGTGCGCCGTGGTCATACATCTGCCAGAGTACATACTCCTGACGTTCACGGTTTCTTTTTCGTCCGGAAAGTACCTTTTCACCTGTTTCATCATCAATATAATAAGCGAATGGGTTGATTGTCTCCGGAGACTGCGGAATCGCTGCCAATACTGCCGCTTCGGCAACTGTCAAATCTCCGACATTTTTCCCGAAATATTTGATTGCTGCCATTTCAATGCCGTTCGCTGAACCACCGAACCCGATATAGTTCAGGTAGGTTTCAATGATTTTTTGCTTGGAATAATTTTTTTCCAAAGTCATGGCTCGGAAAATTTCACGGATTTTACGTGAAGGAGATTCTTCGTCATCGCCTGTGACATTCTTAATCAACTGCTGTGTAATGGTCGAACCACCACGCTCAGAATCCCAGAAATGCAATACTAAGTTGACACATGCGGCAATGGTATTTTTGTAATCCACACCATCATGTGTGTAGAAACGCTCGTCTTCGGTGTATACAAAGGCATCCAGTACATGCTGTGGAATGTCTTCAATGTGGACGGGAATTCTCTGCACTTCGTTGTTGACCTGATAAAGGGTTACCAGATTGCCGTCTACGTCTGTGCCGTATACGTTAGTATTATAGGAAAGTTCCATTTCTTCCAGCGTGATGGAAGAAGCATCCTTCATGAAATCCAGTACATAAACTGTCGTCGCTGTGGCAACAATCGTTCCTGTGATAATGGCAATCAGGAATATGGAAAGAATCGTGGTAAGCAATACTGAAATCAGTCTCTTAATCACTTTCCACGCTTTTGAGGGTTTCTTTTTCTTGGCTCTGGAGGAAACCACTGCTTTTTTGCTTTGCTCTTGCATAGAATCTGAATCCTTTCTTTTAAGGGGTGAGGGGTGAAAAATAGCGTTGTTTTTATTATAACACACATTTTGGATTTTGTTAAGCCCTTTTTTGAAAATTTCAAAATTTTCTGGAATCCTTTCACAAAATGCACAAAAATGAGAGAAATTGTCTCGTTAATCTGCTTCTTTTTCTACGGTGAATTCGTTTTCAATTGCAAATGCATGATTCATAGGCCCTGAACCCTTGCCGAGGTCAAGCATTGCTCCTAATGCCCCCGAAATGTAACGCTTCGCACGCTCAATGGATTCCGGCAGGGAAAAGCCCTTTGCAAGATTTGAGGCAATTGCACTCGAAAGCGTACAGCCTGTGCCGTGGGTGTTCGGGTTCATGATGTGCTTCCCTTCAAACCATTCTTTTCCATTTTCCCAATATAAGAAATCATTTGCATCATTCAGGGAGTGTCCGCCTTTCAGCAATACCGCACAATGAAATGTTTCATAAATCATTTTTCCGGCTTCTTCCATGTCAGATGAAGTCTGAATTGACATTCCTGTCAGTTCTTCCGCTTCTGGTATGTTCGGGGTGATAATGTCCGCTATGGGTATCAGTTTCTCTTTCAGGGCGGAAATTGCATCTTCTGTGATGAGCCTTGCCCCACTCGTTGCAATCATGACGGGGTCAAGGACAATATTTTTCGCTTGGTATTCCGTCAGGCGGTCGGCGATTGTTTCAATTAAGGCACTTGATGAGACCATTCCAATTTTTACCGCATTCGGGAAAATGTCTGTGAATATGCTATCAAGCTGTTCGGCTAAAAATTCCGGTGTCACTTCCATGATGGACGTGACCCCTGTCGTGTTCTGGGCGGTCAGTGCTGTGATGGCACTCATCCCATAAACTCCGTTCGCTGTCATGGTCTTTAAATCCGCCTGAATTCCTGCCCCTCCGCTGGAATCACTGCCGGCAATTGTCAGGGCTTTCCGCATTCTGTGATTTGACTTTTCATAGATGGTCTGATATTTCCTTTTCAGGTCGGTGTATTCGTAGGGGGTGAAACGGAATCTTTGTGCTGGGTTATCCGTCCATGTGTGCATCTGAATTTTTGTGCTGTTTGTATCCCTTCTATTTGCAACATCCATACAATAATTTTCATCTAGCTTGGAACAAATTTCATAACAGCCATTTTGGGCTTCTTTCAATTTCCATAGCTGTGACGGACTGCCTGTGAAATCACGAATCATAATTTGCGTGCCACTTTCTCCATTACCTGCATCAAGGACTTTCATGGTTCTTTTTTCCGTGATTGTGAAATATTCGTCTTCAATGAGGGTGATAATAAAACGCTGGTTGTCGTCGCCATGTTTTGAATAAATGGTAAGTCCGTTATTTCTACTACAGTCTATGTCAAATACTCTGGCTGTATATTCGGGGGCGATAAAATAGGGAATTCCTTCTATCAAAGGGAAATTCATCAAATCATTCCTTTCATCAATTTTTGTCTGTCTTCAAATTAAAGCCACCAGAAAAGAGCGTCTATGGCATCATCTACTACATCTCCGACAGTATCGGCAACGTCAAGAGCTAAATCAATTAAATCATAGTCACCACTACTGCTATTATTGTTATTTTTATTCTTGGGGTGTTCCGCTTTCCATTGTTCATATAAGGGGCGGTATTCCTCTTTGAGGTCGATAATTTCAGCATCGGGGCAAGGGGTCAATCTGAATCTCTGCGCAGGGGTGTTATTTCGCTTGAAAAGCTGGATTTTTACCCCTGATTCCGGACTTTGTTCCGGAATGTCAATGCAGTAATCAGGGTTGATTTTGGAACAAATTGTGAAATATCCGTCTCCGGCTTCTTTCAGTTTCCAAAGTTGCGCCGGTGTTCCATTGTAATCCCAAATCTGAATTTTTGTCCCGTCGGTGGCTTTGCCGTCGCTCACATCTACTACTTTTCCACTGTTTTCCGCTGTGAGGACAAAATATTTTTTCGTGATTTTCGTGGCTATGAACCTCTGATTGTTGTCACCGTGATGGAGACTGCTGATTATGCTCGCCCCTGCATCAATATTGTCGCCTTCTACTTCCAGCACGTTTTCCGGCGCACATTCGGGGGTGATGAAATAGCTCATTCCGTCTATCAATGGAAATTCCATTTTATCATTCCTTTCTATGTTATTTTTTCAGAATTTTTTCGGATAATGCAAGCAGTTCCCTGCATTCTGTCTCAATGTCATCAGCGGAAAATATCGCTGATACCAGAGCGAAACCATCCATTCCCAATCCTGACAATTTCGACATATTGCCCTTATTGATTCCGCCAATCGCTACAACTGGGATTTTTACCGCTTCGCAAATTTCACGGAATACATTATAATCAATCTGTCTTGTGTCCGTTTTGGTTGAGGTTGCAAATACTGCCCCTACTCCTAAATAATCCGCTCCCATTTGCTGGGCGGTCAATGCCTGTTCTACCGTTTTCGCTGTCACTCCAATAATGCTGTTTTCGCCTAATATCTTCCGGACTTCTATGGGGTTCATGTCGTTTTGTCCTACGTGAACGCCGTCTGCTCCCGATTTCAGGGCGATTTCTACATTATCGTTAATCAGCAGGGGGACGTTATAACCGTGACAGAGGGATTTCATCTCAATTGCTTCCTGCAAAAATTCTTCTGCATTTAGGCTCTTTTCACGGAGCTGAATACACGTTGCACCGCCTTTCAAGGCTGATTCTACTTGCTGTAACAGGGTCTGGCGACTTGTCCATGCTCTGTCTGTGACCGCATAAAGCTGTAAACTTTTTTTTGTAAAATTCATCGTAGTTCTTCCTTTTCATTCAATATGCTTTAGTGTTTTATTGTAACAAATTTATATGGATATTTTATGAATATTTCATGTCTAAACTGTGAAACGTCATATATTAAAATATAGCTCCATACAACAAACGCTGTACGGAGCTTTTTCTTTACGTTTCATCAAATTGGTTCAGAATCTCGATTGCCTTTGTTACGTCTTCTTCCTCTAAACCTAAACGGTCAGAACCGTTTTCAGTTTTTCTTCTGGTTTGTACCAAAAATGCTTTCAGCCACTGCCAATTGAAATCATCGTCATCCAGAATCACAAAACTTTTCACATTCGGCTTATCTAAAAGAAATCGCCTGATTTCTAAGGGTCTGCCGTTTTCGCCGAGAGTGCTGTAAGGAGTGAATGTCATAATTTCTAAATCATACTTTTTCAGAATCGTTTCAAAATATTTCAGGCTTTCACTTTCGTTCGGGTCGGCATATTCCATCAGATTATTTTCTTCCAAAAACTGAGAATAGCCAAACCGCCATGATGATGACAGCACTAATTTCGCACCTGTGGCATTGACAATTCTTTGCAGTCGCTTCACTCGCTCTTCCTGTACAATTTCATCTCCGCTGTAATTGTGCATCACTCCGTCAATATCAAGAAAAATTACCTTGTCATATTTCAGTTTTTTTTTTTCGGTGACTGCCTTATCCAGTAAATCTGCATTTAAATATTCGCTCATTTGTTCCCCTCCTAAATGTATTTTAATATTTTATTATATCAAATTTATATGGATATTCTATGAATATTTTATGTTAAAACTGTGAAATGTGTTTCCGGAATTTTTTCGGAAAATTGATTGACGGATTTGTCATACCATGGTATAATTAAAATATCAATTTTGATGGAGGCAATTGTATGAGATTGATTTTTGTAAGACATGGTGAGCCTGATTATGCTAACGACTGCTTGACTGAAAACGGCAGATTGCAGGCGCAATGCACTGCTGAACGCTTGCAGAAAGAACCCTTGAAAGCTATCTATTCTTCTCCTATGAGGAGGGCTGTGGAAACTGCTTCCTATACTGCGAAAAAACTGGGGCTTGAAATTCATCAGCTTGATTTCATGCATGAAATTAACTGGGGAAGTGCTGACCCTCAAAACCCTCTGGAATATGATGGTCATATCTGGACTCTTGGCTATCAACTGCTGTCTGAATATCCTGAATTTGTGGGCAGCCCTGAATGGAAATATCATCATTTTTTCAAGGATAATGTGTGCATGGAATACTATGACAGGCTTTCCAATGAGGTTGATTTCTGGCTCGCTCAATATGGGCTTGTACGGAAAAATGGTCTGTATGAAAGACAAAGATATTGTGACGATACTGTTGCTTTATTCGCTCATGGCGGTTCGGGGGCTATTTTTTTCTCACACGTTCTTAATCTGCCGTTGCCGTTCGTCCTCACTACGATGCCTTATGGGGTTTGTTCCGTTTCTGTTATCTCCTTCGACACACAGACGGACAAACTGATTGTTCCCCGTCTGGAATTGTTCAATGATATGGGGCATATCGAAAACGCTAAAAAAGAAAAACTGCACTTTGAAAAATGAATCACCCCCATGATAGAATATTACTTGCTTGTCTTGCATAGGATACACCAGATAAAATTTTTCATAAAGGTGATTCACAATGCATAAAAAATATATTATTAAAATTGTTGCCGGATTGTCTGCTGTTGTCCTCACGTTTGTGGGGGCATGGTATACCGCCGGAACGGTCAGGGAAAATCATTATGTTTCTGTCAGTACCTCTCAACAGGATAAACAGGTCATTGTGCTGGATGCCGGACATGGGGGGTGTTCTTAAACATGGTTCAAAAATACAGCTTTTCCTTTTGGAGTGAAAGGAAAAGCTGTCGTTTTTATTCTGCTAAAATCTGCTTGTGTAGCCATTTCCCCCGAACGGTACGGACGAGGAGCATCAGCCCTCTGCAACATAATTCAATACACATTGCAAGCCATATGCCAATTAAGCCCATTTTCGAAACCAGTATCAGGGATAATGTAATTCTCACGCCCCACATACTTACCAGATTGATGATACTTGGTGCGAGCGTGTCACCTGCTCCACGCAATACCCCTGAACATACGATGGATGCCCCATATAATGGCTCTGCGAATGCTTCAATCCGCAAAACCTGAACGCCTAATTCCTGCACTTCTGATACGTTCGTCAATATTGCAAACATCCATGGTGCGGTCAAATACATCAGTATTCCTAATATGAACATGATTCCCATTCCTGACAGAATTGTTATCCATGCATAGCGTCTGGCAAGGTCTTGACATTTCGCCCCAATGCTTTGACCAATCAGCGTTGTAGAGGCTGTTCCAATGCCATATACTGGCATATAACAGAAACTCTCCGCTGTGACGGCTAACGAATTGGCGGCAATGGCGGTATTGCCAAGGGGGGCAATGATTTTTGTGGCGGCTACATATGCCCCACAAGTCGCCGTGTGTTCCAATGCTGTCGGTAATGCTATCTGAACGGCTTT
>OCVV010000101.1_pt1 | contig 10114 bp, 9 predicted proteins | sample 1539721 | NCBI WGS metagenome assembly OCVV01 (sample SAMN02144230, study PRJEB22623) | gut metagenome | biome: sheep rumen | host: Ovis aries | place: New Zealand
TTTAGTTCAATATGAATAGAATTGCAATCAACGGTTTTGGCCGTATCGGTCGTCTGGCATTCCGTCAGATGTTCGAGGCTGATGGTTACGAAGTTGTCGCCATCAATGACCTCACAAGTCCTAAAATGCTCGCTCACCTTCTCAAGTACGACACCGCCCAGGGTGGTTTCGCAGGCAAGTTCGGTGAAGGCAAGCACACTGTAGATTACAAGGACGCAGTCCTCGCAGAAGACGGCAAGACCGTTGTCACTCCCGGTTCCATCATCGTTGACGGAAAGGAAATCACCATCTATGCAAAGCCCAACGCAGCTGAACTCCCTTGGGGCGAACTGAAAGTCGACGTTGTTCTTGAGTGCACAGGTTTCTACACCTCCAAGGCAAAGGCTTCCGCACACATCGAGGCCGGCGCAAAGAAGGTCGTCATCTCCGCTCCTGCAGGCAATGACCTCCCCACCATCGTCTACAACACCAACCACAAGACCCTCACCCCTGCCGATACAGTTATCAGCGCAGCTTCCTGCACCACCAACTGCCTCGCTCCCATGGCTGACGCTCTCAACAAGTACGCTCCCATCCAGAGCGGTATCATGAGCACCATCCACGCTTACACCGGCGACCAGATGATCCTCGACGGTCCTCAGCGCAAGGGTGACCTCCGCCGCAGCCGCGCAGGTGCTTGCAACATCGTTCCTAACTCCACCGGTGCTGCCAAGGCTATCGGTCTCGTAATCCCCGAACTCAACGGCAAGCTCATCGGCTCCGCACAGCGTGTTCCCACTCCTACCGGCTCCACCACCATCCTCGTGGCTGTAGTAAAGGGTAAGGACGTTACCGTAGAAGGCATCAACGCTGCTATGAAGGCTGCTCAGACCGAGTCCTTCGGCTACACCGAGGATCAGATCGTCAGCTCCGACGTTATCGGCATGAAGTTCGGTTCCCTCTTCGATGCAACCCAGACCATGGTCTCCAAGATCGACGACGAAACCTTCCAGGTTCAGGTAGTCTCCTGGTACGACAACGAGAACTCCTACACTTCTCAGATGGTCCGCACTATCAAGTACCTCGCAGAGCTCNAAGTAAGTCTGTGCGATAAGCAAATGAAAAGGGATGGCCGGCCGGTCATCCCTTTTTGTATATAGACTCCTTCGGCAGCACCCTGTCCTCCCATCTCTGTCCTCCCATCCCGGCCTTCCATCCCGGCCTTCCAGCCCGTGCATGCTGTCCCTAAAACCCGGACAGTATGCACACTTCCCCGGTCAAAACGTGCATGCTGTCCTTAAATCCCGGACAGTATGCACACCACGCCTGCCGGGCTAAAGACCGCGCATATACCGGTAGTCCGAAGTACTGCCGTTGTAGCGGATGAAAGCCCTGTCGACGATTTCCTCTCCGCAGTTGACCTCCATCCAGATAGTGCCGAAAGCCGTCGACCAGTTGTACCCGCTTTTTGCGGTCTGGTAATTGATCGGGCCGTCTGTCCAGAACTTGCAGCCATAGCCCTTGCTCTCGGTACGCGTGCCTTGCGCGCTGACTTCCCAGTCAAAGTGGAAGTTCTCGCCCTTATGCATGCGGAGCGTGATGCTGTAAGTGGTAGGGTAGCTATGGCCCGACAAGGAGTAATCGTCGTCCCTGGTCATCGTCCAGGTGCTGTCTGCTGCGTCTTTGCTTATTTTCACACCTTTTATGGACGTTACCGCGTTGACTGTCCATTCGGCTCCCGGCTCCCACAGGTTTTTGTCATTTGAATGGTAGGAGGAGGTCCTGCTGTTGGAAACCGAACCGAAAGAGTTGAATTCCAGCGCATTTTCCAGCGCACGCATATTGTCTACAAGCAATTCGTCAGCTATCGTCTGAAGATAATTACTTCCTGCTGATGTGTTGTAGCTGAAACTTCCGGTGAATTCATCGTTATATGATTCTTTGCTGCACGCGCACAGCGTCGCGGCCAATGCAAACACAAAAAATAATCTTTTCATAGCACTAGAATCTGTATCCTATTCCAAATCTTACCCCTAAAGCCACATTGCCTAAATAATAATCGAAAGTCGCGTAGATTTTGTCCCCGACTCTCATGCCGATCGGAATGACCTGAACGGCAGGCATAACATCGAAAATGCTCTCCGATCCGTCTTTGCCGAACTGAAGAGCGGCTCCGGCCGAGATTCCCGAATGAAGCGAGAAATACCTTCTCAAAAGGTATCTGTATTTGACGCCGGGCATAAGGGCAAACGTATGCTTCGAGAAAGTGCCGATGAAAGCGTCCGTAAACGGATCGAAATAATCCTTCCCGGAATGGGAGTATGCGGCCTCCAGCCCAATGGAAAAGTTCTTCTTGAGCTTGTATTCTCCCATTATGGATAACACGGGAGTGTAGGTTGCATTGCGTTCCTGGGGGCCGTAGATTGACGCCAGGTCGGATGATACTATGTAGTAATCAGCGTCGCCGAATGCCAGATCGGAAGGTGCCCCGGAGATGTTGGCGCTAAGTTCCAATTTTCCCTTCCATCCCTGCTGCGCATGCAGCATGAACGGTAGCATCGCCAGCAGGACAGTCAAAAGGATTGTTTTTCTCATATTGTCGTTTTTTCTTGTAAATCCGAGATTCGCTTAATCTTGCGCAGAGACAACCCTTTTTTAAAAAAAACAGCAAAGCTATCCCTTTGCTAACGGACGCGTCTTACACCTTTGGGGAGGCTTATGTCGCTTATTGTTTTGCCGTCTTCCGTCTTGCGTGCAGAAACATGTATCATGCCGTTTGGCGTAGGGAAAGTGCCTTCCGCCCAGTCGAGATGCCCGAGATGGGGCTCTATGCGAACTTTCTTGAATCCGGGCTCAATCGGTTCTACGCCTAGAACGTGCCTGCTCATCCACGGGGCGGGCCCGGAAGCCCAGCCGTGGCAGAAACTGTGTCGCAGGCCTTCGTAGCAATATGCCCCGCCATCCTTATGTATGTCGTAGACATCTTCCGGCACGAAGTCGTCGATGCGTCCGGCTTTGGCCAGATCGGAGTATTTCAGGTCTTCCCAGAACGAAGTCGCCCCCAGGTCGAGCATCCCGCCCCAGTAGTCGGAAATGATCTGCATGGCATCGTCATATCTCCCGGCTGCGGAAAGTGCTTCCAGCATATAGTATCCCGTGAAGGTGGCAAACCCGTCAGGACCGCCCTCGGCAATCGTCTCTGCCCCTTCCGCTTCGGGAAGGATTCCCGCCAGTGTCATGAATGCGGCAGCCTGTTTCGTGGCCGGTTCGGAGGGCTCGTAGGAAGAAAGCTCCCGTGCGCAGGCGCTGCAATCTTCATACAGTGCCTTGTCTTTCAGCGCGGCGGCGATATCCATCCCCGCCTTCATCGTCATGCTCATCATCGCCTGCAGGCACTGGTGGACAGACTGCGGATTCTCCGACGTCGGCCAGTCTATGAAGCGCCCTTCCTTGAAATTCTCGCGTGAGCCGTCTCTGCAGGATGCGATTTTCCTGAGAAGGGCGGAGATGTATCCGTGCTGTTCCTGCAGATAAGCCAGATTGCCGGTATATAAATAAAGGTCCCGCTGGATTATGCACCACCACATGGAGTAGGAGCAGATGCCGTTCATCCATTCGTCCGGACCGGTGCCGTCGCGGGCGAAATCCAGGCTCTTCCGCACGACATCCTGACTGCCGAATACTGTGTTTATTGTCATGACCTCCGGATGCATGTCGCCTATCCAGACCAGGCGGTCCCGTTTGATGCCGTCCCAGACATAGTCCTGCATGTTGAGGTGCACTGTATATGCGGCGGTCTGCCAGATGGCGTTCAGCCTCTCGTCGCTACATCGGAAAGAACCGAGGTAGGGGAGATCCCGGAGGATGCTCTTCGCTTCAACCGCGACGATCGGCAGGGGAGAGCCTCCGTCGTCCAGAATGTCGATCCGCACGAACCTGAATCCTGTATTTCCGGTCTCGAAGGAGCCGAGCCAGGGGAGGGATGCTTCGAAATCGCGCAGGGAGTGCTCGTTGGTGGCGGTAGTCGTCGCCACGTCGCTCATCGCCTCGGAAACGGATTCCCCGAAACGGATGCGGACCCGGGGCGTCGCCTTGCTGCCCCGGATGGCGCCCGTGATGCGCAGGCCCCCGTGCAGTTCGCGGCCGAAATCGAGCAGGACGGCATCCCCTGAATGAAGGGTGCAGACTTCCGGCTCGTTTACCGCAACTTGCCCGCAGAAGGCTTTGAGAAGCTTGCCGCTGCCTTCCGGCGCGCCTGCAGTCCAGAGGATTCTTGTCGCGGGCAGATATTCGGTCGTTAGGGGAGCGTCGGTGGAAACCATGGCCGCATCGCGGCAACATCCGCATGAAATTGCGAGCAGGAGACTGAACGCAAGGTGTCTGAGGTCCATATCAATAATTGTCCAGATTCATTTGGGTAAGGATGTCCATGTGGACGAAGTTGTTCCTGTTTTCCGGCTTCTTGTTCCGGATTATGCAGTCGGCGAAGGTCGTGAGCGCGTTATATGCCTGCATGGAGATATGACGCGTCACCAGGCAGTCGACGAGACCTTCTTTCAGGCAGGCGAGATTCTTCTCGAGATCGTCGAAGCCGACCACTATCCGTTTCGGGTCCGGATGCTTTCGCAGGAACTCTCCCAGCAGGAATACGCGAGAATTGGTCATGGCGATGTGATGCACCGACGGATGCGCGCGGAAAAAGGCCTCGAGCGTATTCAAGGTGGCGGCATCATCTTCAGGATCGATGAATACCGTGTGTATCCTGCACGCGGGGAAATGGTCTTCTATGTAATCGGTGAATCCGTGGCGGCGGGGACGGTTCGGGTCGGCCTTGTGGCTTGGGTCGCGCAGGAGTCGCACCAGGGCGATTTCCCCGATTTCCATCCGGTTGGTGAGAAGATAGGCTCCGAACGCTCCGCTTTTGTAGGGATCGATACCATAATATATGGTGTAGCCGAGCTCGTCTATTTTGTTGTCCACGAAGGCGTAGGGTATTCCCGCCTGCTCGAGAGCGGAGGTGAATGTGGTGACTTCTTCGCGGAATACGGTATTCATTATGACTCCCGACGGCTTCGAATCGAGGATGGCCTCGCTTTCCTTTATGAACGAGCGGATGTCGTTCTGGTCGTAGTACCTTATTGTGAGATTGATGCTGTAGGAAGAGTAGTCTTTGGCCGCGGCGAGAAAGCCCTTGTTCATTTCTTCCCAGTAGTCGCCCTTTTTGAATTCGGGAATGAGGCAGGCGAAGGCGTATTTCTTTTTTGATGCGAGCTTGGATGCATTCGTGTTGGCGGAATAGTTTAGCTCCGCTATCGCCTTGTGTACTTTGTCCCGTGTCTGTTGAGACACGCGCCCTCTGCCGTAAATCACGCGGTCGACGGTTCCGCGGGAAACTCCCGCCTTGTCGGCCACATCGAATATCGTTGCAGTCTTATTGTTGACTTTCTGCATCTTATGCCAATTCTCTGTAATGCTGGTTACAAAAATATGAAAAAATGTTTGCAAATAAAAAAAATATCTCTAAATTTGCGGTGTGAGTGCACGTGCACTCACACTAAAAAAACTTATGAAAAGAAAGATTACCATTATCGGAGCCGGTATGATGGGCTCCGCCCTTGCATTCCCGGCAGCCGAAAACGGCAACGAAGTCCATATAGTTGGAACTTGCCTGGACGACGAAATCATCGACGGATATATCAAGACGCACAAACACGAGAAATTCTGCCGTCCCTTCCCGGACAACGTGCAATATCATTATTATAAGGAATGGGAAGACGTTGTGAAAGGCTCGGATTTCGTGATCGGGGGAGTGTCCTCCTTCGGAGTCGACTGGTTCCTTGAGGAAATCCTGACGAAACTCGACCCGTCAATGCCTGTGCTGTCGGTTACCAAGGGGCTCCGCGCCACGGAAGACGGCACGCTGCTCTCATATCCGGGCTACTGGGAGAGCGAACTGGCAAAGCGCGGAATAAAGAGGACTGTCTGCGCAATCGGAGGCCCCTGCACTTCCTACGAACTCGTGTTCATGGATCCTTCCGAAGTCGGATTCTGCGGCAAGGACAACGAAGCGCTTCGCATGATGAAAGAGGCCATGCAGCGCCCTTACTACCATATTTCTCTGACGAACGATGTCATAGGCCTGGAGAGCGCCGTGGCCCTCAAGAACGCCTACGCCATGGCTGTCACCCTCGCCGTAGGCCTCAACACCCGCTGGCACGGAGAAGACGAACCCCAGCACTACAATTCGCAGGCGGGCACGTTCACTCAGGCTGTCCGCGAGACTCATGCGCTGATGCAGATGCAGGGCGGCACCTTCGAGAGCGAATGCATCGGGCTCGGAGATCTCTATGTTACGATATTCAGCGGCCGCACCCGCAAGTGCGGAGTGCTGATGGGGCGCGGTCTCAACTACGACGAGGTTACCGAGGCTCTCGCCGGCATCACCCTCGAGAGTCTGGTGATAACACGAGTCATGGGGCAGGCAATACGCCGCAAGGCGGAACTCGGGCTTGTAGACCTTAAGGATTTCCCTCTGCTCATACACATAGTGGATATCCTCGACAAGGGCAAGGCCGACGCCGACATGCCTTGGGAAGCTTTCACCTTCGACCATCTCGGGAAGTAAACAATAATAGGGTATGAAGACGAAGCACTCATTCAGGTACTGGCAGTGGCGGGTCATCATCTGTTCGATGATAGGCTACGCGCTGTTCTACTTCGTGCGCAAGAACTTCGCCTTCGCGATGCCGTCCCTCGGGGAAGAGTACGGGATAACGAACACAAGTTTCGGTATCATCCTCAGCCTGGTGGGCATCATCTACGGAATCTCCAAATTCGTGAACGGCATCATCGCGGACAGGACCGTCGCCCGCTGGCATCTGGCCATCGGGCTCGCCGCCTGTTCGGTGTTCAACCTGCTTTTCGGCTGGTCCGACAAGCTCTCCGTCATGATTACGGGCCAGGCCGGAGGTGCAGAATTCGTCAGCACCATGGTCATCATCATGGCCACGCTGCTCGTGCTCAACAATGTGTTCCAAGGCTGCGGATTCCCTCCCTGCAACCATCTCCTCGCCTGGTGGGTGCCGCCGAAGGAACTTGCCACTAAGACTGCGGTGTGGAATACCTCCCATTCGATAGGCGCAGCGCTCGCCGCGGTTTTCTGCGGATATATAATCGCCCGTACCGGCAACTGGCGCTACTGCTTTTTCGCACCGGCGGCGATAGGCTTCGCAGGAGTCGTATTCATCGTCCTGACTCTGCGCGACACTCCCTCTTCGGTGGGCCTTCCCGACCTCCCGGACACAAAAACTGAAATAGACAACGACGATACCCCTGAAGCCTTCAGGGCGTTCGTAAAGAGAAAGGTGTTCCTCAATCCGGTAATCTGGCTTCTCGCTGTCACAGATCTCTTCGTTTATATAGTGCGTTTTGCCGTACTGGATTGGGGACCCACCTTTTTACAGCAGAGGCAGGAGCCGCTGTCTCCGGAGCTTGCCGGCTGGACCATAGGAATATTCGAGATCGCAGGGCTGCTCGGGATGCTGGCGGCAGGATGGATTTCAGATCATTTCTTCCACTCCAAGACGCACCGCGTCTGCGCAGTGGAAATGCTGCTGACAGGGGCGTGCCTTCTCGTCCTGCATCTCGTAAGGAATACAGCGTCTCCTGTTTTGATTCTCATCCTGCTCGCCCTCGCCGGCTTCTTCCTTTATGGCCCGCAGGCCCTGCTGGGAGTGACCGCATCCAAACAGGCCACCAAGAAAGCCGCGTCGTCGGCATTGGGCATAATTGGGATAATGAGCTATGTGTCAGTGATTTTTACCGGTGCAGGTCTCGGCTGGTATTCGGACCATTTCGGATGGGACAGCCTTTACCTTCTCATGGCCGGCGTGTCGGCGGTGGGATTCGTCTTCGTCGCAGTCCTTTGGAATATCAAGGATGACGGGTATTTGAAAGAAGAAACAAAATGACAGACCATATGAAGAAACACTACGAAATTCCAATTACCGAAGTGCTGAAACTCGAGATTGAGTCGATGATTCTCGAGGGCTCAGCCAAAGGCGAAGACATGATTACAAACGATCTTGGGCCTGCAATGGTTCTCGTCGACTGATGAAGATGGCAAAGTTCATATCATTATCTTTCGCTGCAGGCGTCCTTGTGTCCGCCTGTTCCGGAACCGTTGCTGACGAGGGGGTGCTCGTACCCCCCCCATATGACACTTTTATCGCCGCTTCGGCCGAGGCGGCATCGTCGAAAGCCGTTCTCGACGGAACCTCATTCCGATGGAACGACGGCAAAGACAAGGAGCATATCGATGTCTGGACGTCGGAAGGATTCAAGCGCTTCGACAAGACGGAAGACACCAGCGGAAGCCCCAAGGCGGCTTTTGCCGGGCTGCTCGACGGAGCCGTGCCGTCCACCGTGGCGGTCTATCCTTCCAGAGCCTACAAACTTGAAGGGAAGAAACTGACTCTTTCCCTTCCGGAGTCATTCACGCATGATGCATCTTCCTGCCTGCCTCCCATGGCCGCGGTCATTTCGGACCCTTCGCAGGTGACAGGGGAGGATGCGAATCTGGACTTCCGGCATATAGCAGCCATGTTCAAGGTCGAATACTCCAATGTGCCGGTGACGGCGGCAAAGTTCGTGCTGACTGCCGACAAGCGCATCTGCGGAGATTTCGAAATCGCCGATTGCACCGTGCCCGGGGCCGTTATTTCGACAGATGCTTCAGGGGATGGAAAAAGCGTTACGGTAAACTTTGCAGCTCCGGTTCTTCCCGGCGAATCCATAACTTTCTATGTCCCGATTCCAGCCGGCACATACGGATACTTCCAGATGAGGCTGAAAGACAGAGCGGACAAGACTCTTGCAGGGCATCAGTATACAGGCCCTTTCACTGTAAGCCGTGCGGAGCTTGCATCGGGTAATGCCGTTATCAGCCTGACGCCCAAAGCAAGGTCCCTTACGGGAGTGGATGCAGCATTCTCGGAAGAGAATATCTACGACCTGGGCCACAAGCTCACCCAGAACTGGGGCATTCAGCAGTTCGGAATCGACAAGGACGGAAATATCTACTATGCCAGCGTGAACGGAAAAGATACGCGTATCGACAAAGTCACTCCGTCCACTTCCAAGGGCGGCTCACTTTCATTCAAAATGGACCTGAGTTACAGCGGCCACCTTACCGGAATGGCGGTTGAGGATGCGCCCGACGGCACTTATCTCTGGATTCCGGAGTACTCCGACAAATCAGGTTCGTACTATGGAATGAAGACCATAGGAAGGGTAAAATACACGTCCAATGCATCCTATGCCCCGAACGCACTGGAAATCGAGCATTATTATCTGCCTACAGATGCCCGCAGCACTATGAACGTGGCAATAGACCAGGAGCACGACCGTCTGGCGGTCTGCTTCTGGGAAGAAGGGCACAATGGCAGCAAAGCCAATGTTTTCGGGCGAAGGGTGCGGGTGTATTCCCTGAGCAAAGCGAAGGCTCTGACTCCCAAAGAGTGTATTTTGAAATCCAACAACATAGCGGACGGACTGTCGACCATCATAATGGCAAAAGACCTGAGTGATCTTACTCCTCTTGCCGAGATCGGAACACCGTGGGGAACGGACGGTACTACATGGCCCGATCGTATTTGTTATTACGGTTGGCAGGGCTTCGACTATCACGACGGAAAGGTTTATTTCCTGGAAGGAGCTCAAAATGCCGGCAATGGTCGTAGTATAGCCGCCTTGACCACATACAAATGCGAAGACGGATATTTTCCCTCCGATGCGTCACTCCCGGAATTAGGATTCTGGCCGGATGCCGGCGGGGTGCTGGTGGAACCGAGAGCTTTCGTCCGCGTGATATCCGAAACGGAAACTCTTGACACATACGGTATTACATCGACCGGGGTGGCTGAAGTGGAAGGAGTGAAGGTAATTGACGGGAAACTCTATCTTGGAGTTCTTTCCAAGGGCTTCAAGGGCGAGGCCACGCCAAGAGCCAACGTGCTTGTGTATACGATGGGGAAATCCGGAGAAAATATGGATCCCTCCGGCCTCGGCGACTGTGAAATCATAGAAATATAACTAATAACATTATCGATATGAAGAAAAACTACTTGCCACCCGA
>OCVV011278016.1_pt1 | contig 10114 bp, 12 predicted proteins | sample 1539721 | NCBI WGS metagenome assembly OCVV01 (sample SAMN02144230, study PRJEB22623) | gut metagenome | biome: sheep rumen | host: Ovis aries | place: New Zealand
CAATTAAAAACCCGGCAAACGCATTTTTGCCACAGCCGCAGACGGAAGAGCCGGCAGAAGCACCACAGGAACAGCCGGAAGAAGTGAAAGCCCAGCCCGCTGCCAGGATCACAAAGGCACCAAAGGGCTATAAGATCAACCCGGAGTTTTTGGAAGTAAAAAGCCAGCGCGTGCAGCTTGTTTTGCAACCCAGCGTTGTAAAGCGGTTAAAGAAGGCAGCGGCAAAGAAAAAACTGTCTATGAATGAAACAGCAAACACCGCCATTATTGAGTTTTTGGAAAAGGAGGGATTTTAGACCATGAAGAAAGCCGGCACACAGATAAGCCCAGATTTAAGGATTTACACCGCGCCGGAAGTGTGCGAGATCCTAAAGATAGGGCAGCGGACATTATACCGTTATATTGCTGATGGCAAAATAAACGGGTTTAGAGTTGGCCGCAATTATCGCTTTACCGAAGAGGATTTAAAAGACTATATGGAGCGAACCAAGGGCAAACGCCCATATAAAAAGCGTGATACAGAGTATTGGGACACTTTCGACAAATAAAAAAAGCAGCGGCCGCCATAATCCGACCAAAGACCAGCGACCGCATAAAAGAGGATCACAGGCAACCAAAACAGCCCGCGCCCATAGCCTTATTATAGACGGCGTGCGGGCATATTTCAAGAAAGGAGTATAAAACCATGCGCAATATAGAAAAGGCCGTAGAACAGTACAAGGAAAAGTATTTCAGAAAAGAAAACAGCCATAACCGTGGAAGTTTTTATTTTTCAGACTTTCAGCAAATAAAAGAATTAGCAGAGAAGAGGAACGGAGGAAAGCCGGAGCTATCCACCGCCATAAATATTTCTTTAATGGCGGGTTATATGATAGGCTATCGAACCGCAAAGAGAGAAGACAGGGAACGGAGGAAGAAGAAATAGTGGACGGTAAAGACCTGGAAAAGGACATAGAAGAGTTAAGGCAAGGCGTTGAAGATCTGCCCGCCATAGACCTGGACGCGATCCCAGCCATAGAGCTGGACAACCTGGAAGGGTTGGAAGCGTTGGAGCTGGACGCCATAGAGCTGCCGGACGTTGAAAGCCTGGACTTTCCGTTTTTGGAGGATCTGGAAAAACTGGAGCTGCCACCCTGGAAAGAATAGCAGCGGGACAAAATGAAGTGTATGTCCGTAAATATACATTAGCGGACATAGAAACAACGCCACCTTTACACCATAAAAAGCCAGTATTGTATTACAATATGACAGGCCGTTAAAGAATAACGCCCAGGAGGGTAAAAGAATGATAGTTAGTTTTTTAGAAAAATATCTGAACGAAGAAGACCGCGAACGCCGGGGAGATCTGAAAACACAGGCAGACACCGCCGCGGACGAACAGACGCGGGAGAAGTCACAAGCCGAATACAAGGCAATAGACGAAAAGGCAATAGCGGCATATTTGAAAACATACCCGACTCCGGAAGCAATTCTTGATGAATTACAAGAAACCCTTAACCAGGTGGAAAAGAAGGACTTCACAGACCGAACCGCGCAAGCCGCTGCCATAGCTGAAAGATTAATGCATTATGATAAATCCGGAGAAGACGGAAACCCCGCCGACTTTGACGCCAACGGCGAAAGCCTAAACCCTTTTATTGCATATTTTCAGGGGGCAGCGGTTGAAAATTTTGATAATTTTGAGTTTTTTTTAATGTCAACCGTTATATTTTTTAGGCTTTCAGCATTGGGAACCTTGCGACACCCGGACATAGAAACCTTGCAATTAAGCGAAATATTGCAAAATGAAGAAAAAATCCGGGTTTCCACCATGATAGCAAATCTTTACACGTCTTTTTATCCAGACGCCGAAGACATACCACCGGAGTATATCCAGGGAAACAGGCCGCCTATACTCGCTAAAGACGGCAAAGCCAGCTACTTACCTATGTTTCACGGAAAAATCACGGACGCATTGACCGCATTTTCAAAACACCCGCCACAGCTGGACAGGATCACACAAAACGCGACATTTGAAAAAGAGGACATAAAGTTATTAGTAAAGGAATGGGCTAAACTAAACGCAAGTTTAAGTATTAACACGCACAAACTTTTATCTGTCGGAGTAATGCTTTTCACTATGTTAAATAGCAGCGGAGCAAGGAAAACGGGGCGTATAGAATACGGTGTAAGCATACCCCTGGAAGAATATATAAATTTATCCGGCCGTGACCTGGAAGCACTCGAAGAGAACGAGAAAAAGCGGCAAGGCGCACTAAAAGAAGCACGCAAGAAAATACGCAAAGACCTTGCTATTTTGGCAAATAGTGAATTGACCGTTAAAGAGAAAAACGGCGAATTTATTAATGTTAAGTTGGTAGGCACCCACGGAATTAAAAACGGATATATCCTTTTAACGATAGATCCGGCGTTTGCAGCTTGTCTTTTAAAAATGCCTATTATGCAATATCCACTATCACTACTTGGAATAGACGCCAGAAACGCCAACGCTTACATTTTGGGGCAAAAAATGGCCGAGCATTTCAGTATGTACAACAACCAGGTAAAGGGCACAGCTTGCCTTTTAACCGTCAAATCATTACTGAAAGCCACCCAGCTGCCGACCATTTCCGAAGTGAGAGCAAAACGGAAGAGTTGGGAAGAACGCATAAAAGAGCCGTTTGAAACAGCACTTGACCTATTAAAGAACAACGAAGTTATTACAGATTGGGAATATTGCAAGACGAAGGGGGAACCGCTAACAAACCAGGAAGCAGCTTTCACAAATAAAGGTTATGACGATTGGGCGGCGTGCCTGGTTAAGTATTCAATGATTGATAAAGATAATATGGCAAAGAAAATTATTGAAAGCCTGGAGAGATCCCAGGAGCGGCAGCAAAAGCGCATAGAAAAGAACGCAAAGAAGAAATAACAGCGTGATGGCTTGCCAGCTTGCGAAACTTGCCTTTATCCTGGAGGATCTGACAGCCCGCAACCCACCACAATGGCAGCGGGCTTTTATAAAAGGCCGTTAAAAGAAAATATCCTAAAAGCAGCGGCTTAACTGTCGATTAACTGTCGAAAAAAACAAAAGGGGGCAGTTAGTGGTGCAAGAGCCTAAACAATCCAACCCAAACCCCTGGTATTTTGAAAAAATTTTTTTCACAAAATATTGTGTTTGAATTTTAAAACATACCCGCGAAAACAAAAAAAGGGGGTAGTTAGTGGTGCAAAAGGGGGTAGTTAGTGGTGCAAAAGGGGGTAGTTAGTGGTGCAAAAGGGGGTAGTTAGTGGTGCAAAAATTTTTGAAACCCGCATAAAATAAGGGTTTGCGAGGGGTGTAAAATTTCAGTACGTTTAGTACGTTCAGTACGTTTAGGCGGCCGCGCACTTTCAGAGTGACGCGCGGCCTATGATATAATAATCCCAGGTTATTGCACCCACAGCTATTTCTTTAATGGCGCAGCCTTAAAAGGCTTTTATTTTATTGAAATGTCCGTCACAGCATTACAGCCACCGTTCTACCATGTTGGCACGGAAGCACCAGGAAGGCGGGGGGACGAACCACGAAAGATAAACGGAGGAATACAGGCAAATGGAAATAAATATAAAGCCGTGCCCGCATTGTGGCGGCACCGCTGCCATAGATCACAATTACAGCCCGAAGACAGATTGTTATTTCTTTAAGGTCAAGTGCGAATTGTGCGGAGCCACAGGAAAAGCCGCCAGCGCAAAACCTGGAGAAGAAGGACAGCCAGCCAAAGCCGTGCGGCGTGCCGTGCTGGCCTGGAATATGAGAACACCAGCAGCGGTATAATTTACAATTTTAACACCATAAAAAGACAGGAAGAAATAAACAGAATTTTCAGAAGCCTATAAAAAAGAGATCCTGGAAGGGCAGCGGGACACGCCCCCGACACTCCAGGCACGGAAAAAGCATAAATGACTGTTAGCGAAGTGTTTAAACTGGCAGAAGCCTAAAAATTGATATTTCCGGGTGGAAAAAATCGGAAAATCTGAAAAGTGATTTTATAGGCACGGAAGAAAACAAACAAAGAGCAAACAAAGAGAATGAACGCCGAAGGAACGCCGAAGGAACACCGAAACGAAGCACGGAAAAAACAGGAAACCGGCACGGAAGGCACGGAGCTGGAAAGCCCGCACTTTCCAGCAAGCACGGAGCGACACCATAAAAGCATTATCTTTATGGGCTTTATTGCTTCGGATTTACAACAAACCGTATACACACTACGGGAAGAAAAAAAACAAATTGTATATACACACTATACTTTGTGAAAAATTGGGAGGTTTACAAGATGGAATTAACCAGGGAAGAAGCAACCCAGGAAATAAAAAGAAACATACCTTGCGAAGAGTTTTTAGAGAAGGCGCGCCACGGCGGTTATATCTGCCCGGATTGTGGAAACGGAAGCGGAAAGACCGGCACCGGCAGCGTTAAAATATACCGTGATACAAATACATGGTATTGCCACGCTTGCAGCAAAACAGGGGACGCAATAGACCTATACAAGAAGAAAACCGGGGCAGATTATAACACGGCAATTATGGAGCTGTCCCAGCGGCTTGGGATCACTATAAAGAGATCCTACCAGGAAGGACAGAAACCGGCACCCGCTGCCATAGATCAGGAGCCGAAGGAAGGCACAGAGCCACCAAAGGAAGCCGACCAAACAGCCTTCTTTTTAGCGGCCGCTGCCAACATTGAAAAGACAGACTATCACAGGGGCATAACGCTGGAAACATTGAAACGTTTCAAGGTGGGATATGTGGAAGCCTGGAAGCACCCGAAGGCACCAAACGCACCAGCAAGCCCGCGCCTTATTATCCCTATATCGCGATATACTTACATAGCCAGGGACACCCGGAGCAACCTAACAGAAGCCCAGGAACCCTATAAAAAGCAAAAGGCAAAGACATGGGAAAGCGTACAGGCAGATAATTGGATTTTTAACAAAAGAGCCGTACAGGAAGCCCACAGCCCTATAATTGTGGTGGAAGGGGAAATAGACGCGCTGTCGATCATAGACGCCGGCGGGGAAGCTGTCGGCCTTGGAAGTATTGCACACGTTGGCGCATTTCTGGAATACGTGAAGAAACACAAACCAGCCCAGCCGCTTATTTTATCCCTGGACAATGACAAGAAGGAAGACGGAAGCAACCCAGGGAAAGAAGCAGAAGACAAGCTGGCAGCGGGACTTACAGAGCAAGGCATTGTATTTTATAGGCACAATATAGCCGGGGATTGCAAGGACGCAAACGAAGCGTTACAGGCAGACCGGGCAGCCTTTACCAGGGAAGTGGCAGCGGCCAGGGAAATACCGGCGAAGGATTACAGGAGCAAGACGGCAACAGCGGCTTTTTTGCAATCATTCATTGACGGCATAACAGGAAGCGCAAACACGCCGCCTATATCAACAGGTTTTTCACAGTTAGACGCGGAGTTAGACGGCGGGTTATATGAAGGGCTTTACACCGTTGGAGCAATAAGCAGCCTTGGAAAAACCGCGCTTATTATGCAAATAGCTGACCAAATAGCCGCTGCCGGGCATGACGTTTTAATTATATCCCTGGAGATGGCACGCACGGAGCTGATGGCAAGAAGCATTTCAAGGCATACAATAATTGATTGCATAGAAACGGGAGAAGACACCAGAAACGCAAAGACCGTTAGAGGAATAACAGATTTTAGCCGCTGGAGCCATTACAGCGAAGAGGAAAAGAAACTAATAACCAGGAGCATGGACAAATACGAAAGCTATGCAGACCGCCTTTTCATTGTGGAAGGCGTGGGAGATATTGGCGTTAATGAGATCCGGGAAGACGTCAAGAAACACACGGATATTATGGGAAAACCGCCGGTTGTTATTGTGGATTACTTGCAATTACTCGCACCGGCCAACGACAGAGCCAGCGACAAACAGAACACGGACAAGGCTATTTTAGAGCTTAAAAGGATCAGCAGAGATTACAAAACGCCCGTTATAGCCATTTCATCTTTTAACCGCTCGAATTATTCAACACCGGCAGCCATGGAAGCGTTTAAAGAAAGCGGCGCGATTGAGTATTCAAGTGACGTTCTTTTTGGTATGCAGCTGGAAGGCGTGGGAAGTAAAGAATTTGACCTGGAGAAGGCGAAAAAAGAAGACCCCCGCAAAATAGAGCTTGTTATACTGAAAAACCGCAACGGAAGGACGGGAGGAAAGATCAGTTTTGATTATTACGCCATGTTTAACTATTACAACCAAGGAACCGCGCCAGGTTGGAAAGGCAGCGGCAATTTTAAAAGACGGTAAGGGGGTGTAGGTTTGTTAGATTACAGCAAACTACTTGGAAACGCACCAGAATGTGAAGAAGTGCCATTGGACAACGTAGCCGGGTGGATAAGGGAACACGAAGACCGAAGAGCAAGGGCGAGGCTGGAGCAATTACAAGCAACCGCTGCCATACACCGCGAAGGTTGCAAGGAATACCAGGACAACATAAAACGCGCCAAAGGATTGCGGGAACGCATAAACCTGGAAGCCAGGGACGGAGCCGAACCAACAGCCCTTCTTTTATTGGCCGTGGAGTGCATAGCAGCCATGACGGGGGATAACTATTACTTGGATAATTTCAAGGCTATTAGAGAATGGGACACCGTAGAAAACGCACAGAAGGCGTTTTAAGACGTTTTGAAACATTTTAGTACAAATATAAGGGGTAGGAACTAAAAAGCCCTAAAAACGCCCCAGAATGAAATTTAACGCACATATAAGCAACCAGCAAGGCAGCGGGACAGGATAAAACCACCGCTGCCGTTATTTTTGCGGACATATCCGACAAAAAGAAGCTGGCACCGCTTAACCCCCTTTTTAAATTTGTTAAAATGTCCGTCACAGCATTACAGCCGCCATTCTACGATCTGAAAGCAACCGCACCAGGAAGGTGGGGGGGAATACCCGGAGCCGCTGCCGATCCTGGACAAAGAAATAAAAGCCTTTTATTGCCATAATATGACAAAAAGTATTGCATAGAATAACGATATATGTTATTATGGAATTGGGGGAAGTTATACACACAACAACATACACAACACGGATTACACAACAGAAAACACACAATAAACCATACAGAAAGGGGCATTATTATGAATACATACACCGCAACAAATACAGCTTTACAGATAGCAAATAACACAAATATTCAGACATTTACAGCCGACCTTTTCAGCCGGTTTATTGAATACTTGGACGCAAGCCCAAAGACCATAGAAACATACACCAGAGCAATAAGACAGTTTGCAAAATGGACGGCAGAAAACGAGATCACACAGCCAACAAGGGAAGACGTTATAGCATACCGCGAAGACCTTAAAAAGGATCACAAGCCCAGCACGGTGCAAAATTACATCATAGCAACACGCCTTTTCTTTTCCTGGACGGAGCAAGAAGGACTTTACCCAAATATTGCCGACCATGTAAAGGGCGCGAAGCTGGACAGGGAACACAAAAAAGATTACATGACACCACGCCAGGTAAAGAAGACGCTGGCAGCGGTTGACAGGACAACCAGCCAGGGCAAAAGAGATTTTGCAATACTTGCGTTAATGTTTACAGGCGGCCTTCGTACCATTGAAGTGGTAAGGGCAAACGTGGAAGACCTGACAACAGCCGGAGAAAGAACGGTTTTATATGTCCAAGGCAAAGGACACCAGGAGAGAAGCACAGCCATAAACATACCGGCAGAAGCGGAAGACGCTATCCGGGACTATCTGGCAGACCGCGGGAACGTAGACGGCAAAGAGCCGCTTTTTACATCACAGAGCGACCGAAACGCCGGGCAGCGAATGACAACAAGAAGTATTTCAAGACTTGTTAAAAACGCATTTATGGCAGCGGGTTTTATAAGTGATAAGCTGACAGCCCACAGCACCAGGCACACAGCGGTAACGCTTGCTTTATTGGGCGGGGAAACTTTACAGGAAGTTCAGCAATTTGCACGCCACGCCAGCATAACAACAACACAGATTTACGCGCATAACCTGGAAGCGGCTAACAATAAATGCAGCAACGTAATAGCTGGAGCAATATTTTAACAACTTCAATATATCATACTAAAAACAATATACACATAACAACATACACAACACGGATTACACAACAACGGACGAGGTAAGCGGGGCAACCCGCTGCCGAAGCCATGACGAAGCCGAGAGGAAAGGAGGAAAAAGCGGACGTTATGACAGTAGGGCAAGAAGATATTTTAAAGTTTATTGCAACGCATTACAGAGGAGCCACCGCCACCATTACAGGAAGCGCAACCGTTAAAGCAACAACCCAGAACGGCAAGGAAATGTATTTCACTATGAATATTTACGAAGACATTTTAGACGCCACCACAATGGAGGTTGTGGCCGTTTCCGATCTGCCGCACGACCTGGACAAGATAAGGCTTTATGCACGCCCAGGAAGCTGGACACTAAACCCCGCATATAATGGGGGCAAGTATAGCAGCAAACTACTTTATAACGCGTTAATTGTTAAGGATTACACGGAAGCCGAAGCAGAAGAAGCCGTTATAAGATATGAAAACGGTATGGAGCAACCGGAGGAAGTGGCAAAGGATATAAAGGACATAACAGGAGAGTAAAACGGAAAAATAAAGAGGTTGAGAGTATGACGGACGCACTAAGGGACATACAGGAGCTAAACGAAGGAAAAATAGATTTTGCAGAGTTTAGGCGGCGGCAATATATGCGCGTAAAAAAAGAAAACCTTCCCATTTTGTACGAAGCCTATAAAAACAAAGCTTGGGAAGAGTTTGTAACGATCAGTTTAACACGCTATGAAGTTATGCCGGAAGCGTTTCGGTTTTACAAAGAAGTGCCGGACAGTATGAAATATGATTTTGCTATATCGGCATACATAAACCACGGGGACAGCATACCAGCCGTAAGAAAAGCCGTGAGAAGTGCAACTCAATACGGCGCGCCTTCTTTTCCTAAAGATCTGGAAGTGCTGGAAGTCTTCACAGTATACAGAGCCGGAGAAGAGCCGATAGACAAAGCAAAATATAGAATATCATGGACGCTAAACAAAGAAACGGCGTTGTTTTTCTTGAATAAATACGGCGGCCGACACGCAAGCCACCTTTACCGGGCAAAGATCCGAAAGGAAGATGTTATAGCATACTCCAACGACCGCGAGGAAGAAGAAATCATGCAATACCGTAAAGTTTACGACATAGAGGAAATAGAAGCATAAAGGGGGTGTATTTACAACGGAAACAATAGCAATCATTAACCAAAAAGGTGGAGTAGGAAAGACCACCACAGCCCACAATTTTGGCATTGGCCTTGCTTTAAAGGGCTATAAGGTTTTATTTTTGGACTTAGACCAGGGGAGCAATTTATCTTATGCGCTGGACGTTCTGGAGCTTGGAGAAGCCACAGGAAGCGACACCAGCCAGCTATTTACCGGGGCAAAGGTCAAAGACCTTATTATTAAAACAAATAAAGGTTGGGACGCAATCCCAGGCAGCGGAACACTTGCCACCCTGGAGGTAGACAAGGAAGACGAAAGAAGAGCGCATAAAGTTTATGACGCATTACAGGAAGTTAAAAGCAATTATGACTATGTAATCATGGACACGCCGCCGGGGTTGGGAATAATCACAATAAACGCCCTAACCGCTGCCGATAAAATAATAATCCCGGCATTAGCTGCCGTATTCAGTTTACAGGGTGTTGGCCAGCTGTCCCAGACGTTAGACGCGATCAGAGAAACCACAAACCCTTCTTTATCGGTTGAAGGCATATTATTGACGTTATACAAAGGGCGCAGCACGCTAACACGGGAAGTTACGGCCATGATGGAGCAAACAGCCAGCCTATTACATACAAAGGTATTTAATAGCCGTATAAGGGAATATATGAAGCACCAGGAAGCCCAGGCATACCAGGAAAGCACGCTGGAATACGCACCGAAGACCGCGGCCGCTGCCGATTATATGGCATTGGTTGAAGAGTTTTTGGAAGGCACGAAATAAAACGAACCAAGGACGAAGCAAGGAAAAACGGAGGTTTTAACCATGAAAAAGCAACCCATAAAAAACCCGGCAATTAAAAACCCGGCAA
>OCVV012884684.1_pt1 | contig 10114 bp, 8 predicted proteins | sample 1539721 | NCBI WGS metagenome assembly OCVV01 (sample SAMN02144230, study PRJEB22623) | gut metagenome | biome: sheep rumen | host: Ovis aries | place: New Zealand
GAAGGAGACCCGCGGCGTTCCCGATAACGATGCCTTCAAGAAGATTGAGGAAACCGAACCCAACGATCGCCCGAAGTACATCAGCCGCGCTAGCGATACCGACCCGGTGGCTGCTGAAATGATGCGCCTGTTCGTGAAGATGCTGGCCCGCTTCGCAAGCGATGCCGCCACGCTGTTCCTGCCCCTGGGTGGCCTCTACCTGGCCGGCGGTACGGTACAGAAGGATTTGCGCTGGCTCGAGCGCGACAACCTGTTCATGAAGTATTTCGAAAAGAACTACAACCCGAACATCCGCCCGCTATTGAACAAGATTCCGGTGTATATTATCAAGGATTACAGTATTAGCCTGTACGGTGCGGCCAACGCAAGCCTGAACTTGCAGAAGTAAACGCTGCCCAATATGCTTTTTTCAGAACTTCCTCTGGCAAACCCTCTGCAGCGCGCCATCCGTGCCGTAGGCTACGAAACGCCCACCCCCATCCAGGAACAGTCTATCCCGAGCCTGCTCGAAGGTAAGGACCTGCTAGGAATCGCCCAGACGGGCACCGGCAAGACGGCGGCATTCGCCCTGCCGATTTTACAGCTGCTTCTGGATTCCGGAAAGTTCCGTGCGCCCAAGACCTGCCGGGCCCTGATCCTGCTTCCTACTCGGGAACTTGCCATCCAGGTGGAGGAGTGCTTCAAGCAGTATGCCCAGTTTACGGCTATTTCCAGTACCTGCATCTTTGGCGGTGTGGGGGACGCCTCCCAGAAAAACTGCCTGGTTCGGGGTGTGGACGTGCTGGTGGCAACTCCGGGGCGTCTGCTGGATCTTATCGGCCAGAAGGCGGTTTCCCTGAAGGCACTGGAATTCTTTGTGCTGGATGAGGCCGACCGCATGCTGGACATGGGGTTCATCCACGATATCCGCAAGGTGGTGGCGCTCCTTCCGCAAAAGCGCCAGAACCTGTTCTTCAGCGCCACCATGCCCGACGACATCACCAAGTTGGCATCGACCATCCTCCGGCCGAATCCGGTTCGCGTAGAGGTCGCGCCCCAGAGTACGCCCATCGAACGCATCCGTCAGGAACTGTACCGTATCGACAAGCGCCGCAAGGGAGCGCTCCTGAAGGAGCTGTTGCAGGAACACACCGAGATGAAGAAGGTGCTGGTATTCAGCCGCACCAAGCACGGCGCCGACAAGATTGTCCGGGTGTTGGAAAAGGCGGGAGTCAAGTGCGCCGCTATCCACGGCAACAAGAGCCAGACCCGCAGGCAGGAGGCCCTTAAAAATTTCAAGGACGAAAAAATCCGGGTGCTGGTGGCTACCGACATCGCCGCCCGCGGTATTGACGTGGACGACGTCTCCCACGTGTTCAACTACGATTTGCCCGACGTTCCCGAGACCTTCGTGCACCGCATAGGCCGTACCGCCCGCGCGGGCAAGGACGGCATCGCCATCTCGTTCTGCGCCCCCGACGAGGAGCAGGATTTGCGGGCCATCGAGAAGCTTACCAGGATAAGGATTCCCGAAGGAGACAAGGCCATATTCGAGAAACTCCCGCCTCCGCAGAAGGAGACTCCCGAAAGCGAGATGCGCAACGCCCGGGGCCGCGGCTTCCCGAAGCCTGCGCGGCAACAAAAACCGGTGCAGTCCCCAGAACCGTCACAGGCTTCTCCCAAACCCCCAAGGCAGCAGCCTCCGAAAACGGCGCAGCCCGCGCAGCATGCTGGGCCCGGGACGAAATCCGAACAGCCCCAAAATTCCGGTCATCACAGGCACCGCCGCAACCGCCCCGGCTCAAAGGCCCGCCGCCGTATGCGGGCGTCGGGCAATACTCCAAATTAGAATAATCCGGTTTATCTTTTGAAAATGTGACAAAGGGCATAATTTTTGCCCTTTTATCTTTTTGTAGGGAATATTCGTCCTTTTTTTGATTATTTTCATACTGTTATGGATTGCAATACGCTGTATTGCGAGTTTGGGTTAGTATCAAGGAGTGACTTGTGCAGAAAGAATCCCGTTCGGTAATGTTTTTCGCCCTGATGTTTTTTGTGGTCGGGGTCGGTTTATCCTTTGCGGCTTGGGACGGAAAGTCCACGGAAAAGCCCGCTACGGAGACCATAGATAAAAAGGAATTCTACCTCATCAAGAACGAGGCCAACCTGGCATGGTTCAGAGATTCCGTAAACAAGGTGAAGGGGGTTTCTTCAATAAACGCAAAGTTGACAGCGTCCTTGGATATGGGCGGCAAGCTGTTTTTGCCCATTGCGGCAGGCTCCAATGAAGCGGGCTTTGGTGGGATATTCGATGGCAACGGATTTACGGTTTCCAACCTCTACCTCCATTCAGAAGAACTGGGAAAGATTCCCAACGAGTTCTGCCCAGAGGGCAAGCCCCAGTGCAATGCCCAGAACGTGGGTTTTGTCGGGGTTCTCATGGGAGGTACCGTCAAGAACCTGAATCTGGAAAACGTATACATAGCGGCGTCAGCAAGTATTGGCGTGGGTAGCGGGAATACCAATCCCGTTTCCGTGGGGCCGGTCGTAGGTTTTTTGCCGAAGGGTGTAGTCGATAACTGCTTTGCTTCCGGGACTATCCTTACCAGCGGCAAGGGAAACGGTATCGGAGGCCTTGTTGGCAACGCCTGGGACGCTAAAATAACCAACAGCTTGAGCACCATCGATATCTGGGTGAGCGGTGACGATTCCTATGTGGGCGGTGTTCTAGGATACGCACGGAATACGGGGAAAGTTTCCATCGATGCCTGCGTGTATGACGGAAGTATCCTTATCAATAGCGGAAACGGTGTGGCCGGGGGAGCTATTGGATTTTTTGAGGCTGGTGACCTTTCTACCTCTAGAATCTATTTTGACAAGGATGTTATCGAAACCGGTGTAGGGAAAACAAGTGACGGATTGTCCATGGAGGGTTCGGTTTCCGGCGTCAAGAACGCCAATATCGGCAAGGTGGTTTGCGATCTGAATGGCGGACAGTGGTCGGGTTCGGAATGCTCCAAGGATGGAATATGGAGCATTGGCGCTACCCGTATAGTCCACAATGGCGTGAGCCTGGATGCCGCCGGAAACGTGGTCTACGAGATCCTCTTTGATGCCAACGGCGGTGCGTTTTCTGGCAACGACAATTTTAAGAAGTTTCTCAGGCCGGGAGACCTGATTACCGCCGACGAAATTTCGACACCGATCCGCAGCGATACAGTCTTTGGTGGCTGGGCGCTGGCACCCGATGCAGCGGAGCCTGTAGAGAACTTGGGTACAATTGACGGGCCAAAAACTATTTACGCCTACTGGAAAAACATGTTTGAGATTACCTTTGACGCCAATGGCGGTACCTTCCCGGGCGAAGGAACGCCTGCGACGGTGACCAAGAAGGTGGCGGAAGGTGAGGCCATTGACGTTTCGGGAATAGACCTGCCCACCACATATACCTCCGGCGACGAGACGTTCTATTTTGCAGGGTGGGCGAAATCCAGCGAAGCTACGACGCAAGAAGATTTGGGGAATGCGACAGCAACGTCCACTTTCTATGCCGTCTGGACAAAGCTTACCACATACACTGTAGTTTTCAACACGCAAAGAAATTCCGGAACAACGGTTGCCTACGTGCAAGAGGGCAGTAAGGTCAGCAAGCCCACCAATCCGGTAGCCGAAGGCTATACATTCGGCGAATGGTACGGAGACAAGGACTGTTCCGAATCCCAAAAATTTGATTTTGGCACAGAAATAACAGGGAATGCCACCCTCTATGCCAAGTGGACACCCGAAACGTACAAGATTGCCTACGAACTTGGTGATGGAGCCAAGAACAACAAGGCCAACCCGGAAACCTATACCGTAGAAACAGAGACGATTGTATTGAAGAAGCCTTCCCGTACGGGCTATACCTTTGAAGGCTGGTATTACGATAAAAAATTCTCCATGCCTGCGGTACAGATAACCGAGGGCTCTACGGGGGACAAGTCTCTGTTTGCCAAATGGTCCGTCAAGACATTCCCCATTGTCTACATGGCAGGCTCCTATGGTGTAGAGGTGGTGCCATCGGATGTCAAGCAGTACGACGTTCCCATCAATCTGAGGGGGGCCTCCTATACTAGGGAAGGATACCTTCAGGACGGCTGGTCCACCAAGAATGGAGGCTCCAAGGTTTATGAGCTGGATGCCGTCTACAAGCAGAACAGCACCTTGACCCTATACCCTTATTGGGTAGAAGACCCGACATATAAAAAAGACCCCTCTTCTATAAGGGACTTCGCCTCCGTGAGGATTCATGGTTTCGGCATTGTGGTCCAAAACCGCGTGCTGGAAATAGTCAACGTAAGGCCCGGATCGGCCGTATCCGTTACGGACATGCAGGGTCGCCTGCTTCAGAAAGGTGTTGCCGGTTCTACCGGGCTTAGGGTGACCGGTCTTGTTCCTGGGAATTACGTGGTGCGGGTAAACGGAGTGGTCCGCCAGGCCCGCATCCGTTAAAGCTTCTTGCGGCTCATCCAGCTGAGCACCAGGTTTTGCCAGACCACGTAGCAGGTGGGGGCAAGGGCCACCACCGGGCCTGCGTACAGCGTAGATATCCAGATGACCAGGGTGGTGTTCTTTTGACCCATGCTCTGGGAACCTTCGATGGGCCGGCGGTTCCTTTCGCAGAACCAGCCGAGCCAGAACAGCAATAGACAAAGGACTAGTGAAATTCCCGCCATCCACGGGAGTTTTCCGCTGTTCCACAGATCCATAAATCCCATTTCGCGAATGTCGTAGCTGGCCTTTGCAAGAATCACGAATACGGAGAAGGTCCACACGAACATGGTGTACTTCTGGAACTTGGCCGCCCTGTCGGCAAGTTCCGGGTAAAAGGCCCGGAGCCCCAACGCAAAAGCCAGCGGGATGCTGATGATGGGCTGTATGGTATTGAAGATTTTCCAGGCGATTTCAGAAAGGCTTGCGTCTGCTCCGGTCAGGTAGCCAAAAATGAGGGGGATGGAGAAGCAGGCGATCAGGTTGCCGCTCAGGAATATTTTCAGGGCCAGAGATGCCGAACCGCCCAGCATTTTGGCCATGGCGGGAGCTGCGTTTGCAGGCGGACACAGGGCGATGATGGCCCCTCCCAAGAGTACTTCCCGCGGGAGGTTGAACGCAGTAACGATGGCCCACAAGATTCCGATGAGAATCAGGCTTGCCACGAAGGCGCGAATCTCAATCTTGAAGGTGTATCCGTGGGTCTGGGGCGGGATTTTGGTCACGAAGGTGAGGAACATCATGGTCCCGATCAAAAACGGCATCAAGGGAGACAACACATGGGCCTGGGGAATCAAAATTCCGAGTAAAATGGCTACGGGCATCAGGATGGCGCGCAAGTTTTTCATGACGGCGCCAAATTTAGCTTTTTAGTCGAAGGCTGGTTTCCATCAATAGAACAACTCTCAACTCATAACTGACAACTATTTGCTATATTCCCCCCCATGTTGCGTTCCAAGTACCAGGGCCTGCGTTTTGCCGACGGCCCCGCCGTCAAAAAGAAACAGACAAACCCCATCACGCTGGTGGTGCTGGGTTACCTGTTGCTGATTCTTGCAGGCGCCATTCTGCTTTGGCTCCCAGTGTCACTCCGCAGCCCTATTTCCTTTCTGGACGCCCTGTTTACCGCCACTTCTGCCGTGTGCGTCACTGGACTTTCTGTGCTGGATATCAGCAGTACGTTTACCCACTTTGGCGACTGGGTCCTGCTGGTGCTGATGCAGCTGGGCGGTCTTGGAATCATGACGGTATCTACCACCTTGATTCTTTTGGCGGGCATGCACCCCGGCTTTAACCACCAGTCCGTGCTGCTTTCGGCTTTTTCCCAAGAGGGAAACATCGACCCCTCTAAAATCCTGAAGGCGGTTCTACCCTTTACCTTCATCCTCGAACTGATCGGGGCGGCGGTCTATTTTACCCAGTTCTCTGGCGCAACGCTCTACGACCGCATATTCGTTTCGGTGTTCCAGGCGGTAAGTTCCTTCTGCAACGTGGGCTTCACTCTGTTCCCGGATTCCCTGGTGCAGTTCCAGTTGAATCCCCTGGTGAATATTTCCACTTGCGTCCTTGCCCTGGCGGGGGGATTTGGTTTCTTGGCCGTGACGGAACTCCAGTATGTGTTTGACTTTAAGCAGCGCAAGGTCCGGAAAATTTCGCTCCATACCCGCATCGCGACCTTCGGCACCCTGTTTGTGGTGGCGGCCAGCGTGCTGGTGTTCTCGCTTACGGAATGGAACAATACCCTTGGCGACCTGAGTGTTGGGCAGAAGTTTGAATCCACCCTGTTCATGGCCTTTACCAGCCGCACCGCTGGGCTCAACACGGTGGATGTTCCCGGACTGTGTGCCAGTTCCCTGTTCTTCTTTATCGTCATCATGTTCATCGGTGCAAACCCCGGCAGCTGCGGTGGTGGCGTCAAGGTGACTACCGCTGCGGTGATTGGGCTTTTGGGGTTCAACCGCCTGCTGGGGCGCGAAAAGACCCAGGTTCTTGGTCGCACCATTCCCGAAACCACCGTAGATAAGGCGGTGCGGATTTTCGTGGTGGCCATCGTGGTCATTGTGCTTGCAACCTTGATTCTGCTCTGTACCGAAATCCCTGGAGGGGTGTCCGGAGCCGGACAGTCTTCTTTCCTCAAGGTGCTGTTCGAGGTGGTGAGCGCCTACAGTACTTGCGGTCTTTCTATGGGACTAACGGGTGAGCTTTCTACCGTTGGCCGCGTGGTTATCTGCTGCGTGATGTTCATTGGCCGTATGGGCCCCCTCTTCTTGATTTCTGCCGTGGCGGGTCGTGTCCAGAACACCACCTGGTTCGCCGAAGAAGATATCATGGTGGGCTGATGCGCCGATGGCGCAATTCGGATTTCGGAAGTATGAATTAGGAATTTTATAAAAAAACAATTCCGAACTCCGAACTCCGAACTCCGAATTATCTATTATTAATCCATGGCTTCTAAACAATTTGTAATTATCGGGCTCGGGAACTCGGCCATCTTTTTGGCCAAGCACCTGACCTCCCTGGGTCACGACGTGATGGTCATCGACTGCCACCCCGACAAGGTGCAGGACATTTCCAGTTCTGTTTCTCAGGCGATTGTGGCGGACAGTACCCGCTTAAAGCAGCTTTCGTCTATCCCCCTGCAGAAGGCGGATTCCGTTATCGTCTGTATTGGCGAGAACCTGCAGGCCTCGCTCCTTACGGTGCTGAACCTGAAGGAGTTGGGCGTAAAGCATATCATTGCCAAGTCCAGCAGTGCGGCCCATACCAGCATCCTCGAAAAGCTGGGGGTGTCCGACATTTTCCACCCGGAAAGGGATTCCGCCATCAGCCTGGCCGAGCGGCTCAACCGCCCCAACATGCTGGACTTCTTGCCCTTCATGGAAGGCTTCTCCATTATCGAGATCGTGTGCCCTGAAAAGTTCCAGGGCAAGACTCTTAAGGATTTGTCCCTGACCCACAAGTACGGCATCCAGGTGATTGCCATCCGCGACCCGCTGGAGTCCAAGCCCAAGATCGGTAACATCGCCGACTACGTGCTCAAGGAAAACGATGTGCTGTTCTTGATCGGCCCCAACGAGGCCCTGGACAGTTTTAAGGCCTAGCGCTCGCATTAAAATTCACACACCAACCCCGCTTAGGAGCGGAGAGGAGACACAGTATGAAAGTATGGGTTTGTAAAGTTTGCGGCTACGTGCACATGGGACCGGAAGCCCCGGATGAATGCCCCCAGTGCAAGGCCCCCAAGAGCAAGTTCTTCGAAAAGGTAGAACAGAGCGCTGGCGGCAAGATTGTCTGGGCCGACGAACACAAAATTGGCGTTGCCCAAGGGCTGGATGCCGAGGTGGTTCAGGGTCTCAGGGAAAACTTTGCAGGGGAATGTACCGAGGTGGGCATGTACCTGGCCATGAGCCGCCAGGCCGACCGCGAAGGGTTCCCCGAGGTGGCCGAGGCCTACAAGCGTATCGCTTTTGAAGAGGCCGAACACGCCGCCAAGTTCGCCGAACTGCTGGGCGAGGTGGTCTATCCCGATACCAAGAAGAACCTGGAGCTCAGGGTTGCCGCCGAAGCCGGTGCTACCGAAGGCAAGCTCGCCCTGGCCAAGCGTGCCAAGGAATTGGGCTACGACGCCATTCACGACACTGTTCACGAGATGTGCAAGGACGAGGCCCGTCACGGATCTGCCTTCCAGGGCTTGCTGGGCCGCTACTTCAAGTAGTAGAAATTCAAAAAAAAAATAGAACGCAGGACCGAAATCCTGCGTTCTTTATTTTGAGATAGAATACTCTAGAAACTTAGTCTTTGAGGGTTGCCCAGTCCAGCACGCCCTTGCGGAACACGTAGAGGTAACCCGCTTCCAGGATGACCAGGAAGCCCAGAAGCACCAGCAAAAGCTCCCAGCCGCCGGCCAGGAACTGCACGGCCCAGGGGTACAGGAACGCAACTTCTAGGTCGAACACCAGGAACAGCATGGCCACCAGGTAGTACTTGACCGGATAGCGCTCGTTGGCCGTACCCGAAACGTGGGCGAGACCGCACTCATAGGACGTGCCCTTGATGGCGGTGTCCTTGATTTTGCCCGGGTGCAAGAACCAGTTGGCCAGTAAAAGGGCCGTGGGGATGCAAACCGCCATGATGACCAGGATGGTCACGGCGAAAGTAGTGTCAAAAACCTCTACATTGCTCATAGTGGCCAAAAGATAGTATAATTTTACGTGCTTTTTTAGACTCCAGAGGTTATATTTAGGCTATGAGTGCATTAAAAACGTGGATTCTGTTTTTTGGCGTGGTGTTTTTGCTTGCCGCCTGCTCTGACGACAGCAGTCCCCACAAGGTAAATATCGAAGAACTCGGCGATGTCGATTCTTCCGCTTCGGGCGATGATGGTTCAAAGCCCGATGGCTCGAATCAGACCGCGAAGAGCGGCTCCTCCGCAAAGCCCGGCGATAAGATTGTCATTAACGGTGGCAAGGACACCATCTATGTGGCCGATGCCGAAGGAAGCCTCTATTATAGCAGTGGCGTTTTTTGCTGGACCGAAGGCTGCGAAAAGAATTTTGCACCTAGCTCGTCTGCGGCAAACTCGGGATCTTCTGCAACCAATCCATCGGGTCCAAGTAGTTCGTCCGCTTCTCAGCCCAAGTCTTCGGCGACCACAAAGCCGTCCTCCAGTTCGCAAGCCCCTGTGGTTAGTGTGGATTCCCGGGCGCCTACGGTAGACAAAACTGCCATGAAGCTCACGGACAATAGGGACAACAAGGTGTATAAAATAACCCAAATTGGTTCAGTGTATTGGATGGAATCAAATCTCGGGTATAGGCCGAATACCGGGTTCTATTGCAAAACAACCGAAGTCGTTAAGCCCGGCCCCGGTGAAGAAAAGGAAACGGTGGATGTTTGTGACCGTTTCGGTGTTTATTATGCCTATAGTGTTGCCCAGGTTGTTTGTCCTTCGGGGTGGCGCCTGCCTACGAAAGCCGAAGTTGATGCTGCGCTTGAATCCATGGCCGAGAAGCCCCGCAAGGAGAAAGATGACTGGTGGGTCTTGGGTGGTCGCTTCAAGTTAGAAGGCGAAACGACTTTTGGGAACAATGGTAATCAGGGGTACCTCTGGATTCAAAAGAGTAGTGCCAATGAAGTTGTTCTGCAGGTTCAGGACTACGGTTCATTTGAAAGTCAGTTTCTGACGACGGGTGCAGACGGCAGAGCCTACAACGTCCGCTGCGTAACTACGGAATAACTTCGCTCCAGCTGCACAACATGTCATGCCCGGCAGAGCCTGTCCTGAACGACAGTCGAAGGAACCGGGCGTCTTTTTTTAGTTCGCCGGCGCGCCACAGTCTATGCGAATATTTGCATAAATGCATTGACAAGGTATAGTCTTTTTCTATATTTGCCTACCGAAATGATATGCTAAAGCCGTGTTTCGAAAGACTGAATGGGCTAGAATTATCTCTCGTCTCTCGTCTTTCGTCTCTCGTCTAACATACCTCACTATCTATATTTGGTTTTGAAATTAAACAAGAGGCAAAAATGTCCAAGATCGAAACTTTGTGCGTACAGGGCGGCTGGCAGCCGAAAAACGGCGAACCGCGCGTCCTTCCCATCT
>OCVV011206454.1_pt1 | contig 10110 bp, 8 predicted proteins | sample 1539721 | NCBI WGS metagenome assembly OCVV01 (sample SAMN02144230, study PRJEB22623) | gut metagenome | biome: sheep rumen | host: Ovis aries | place: New Zealand
CCACCGAAGATCAGAGCTTCTCAGAAGCAAGAAAAAATACTATACAGAAGTAAACGGAGAAATAATCGTGAGGATAAAAGGTAAGGGCGGTAAGATCAGATATTCAAAAGTGCTGCCGCAGTATAAGGAGTTTGTAAGATCAAGACTGCAAGGGTTAAAAGATGAGGACAAAGTTTTTAAACCGTCAGAAGTTCCTGTCAGAACACCTTGTCACGCATACAGAGCCAAATACGCAAAGGACTATTACAATATGATAGCAAGACCGCTCAATACTCTTACAGCAAAAGAAAAGTACATTTGCAGAAATGACAAGAAAGGGACGGTCTATGACAGACAAGCCCTTGCGGTAGTCTCGAAGATGCTGGGGCATAACAGATTGTCGGTAATAGTGGATCACTATTTGTATTAAGTATATTTAAAAGAAAGGGGACATTACTATGTCTAAGTTAAAGATAATCCAAAACAATAATAATCTGGCAATAGCATATTATCGCTATTCGTCACACTCGCAGAATGAAGCGTCTATCGACCAGCAGCGTGAGCAGGCACAGAGATATGCGGAGGCTCACGGACTGAAAATCATTAAAGAATATGAGGACAAAGCACTTACCGGAACCAATGATAACAGACCTGCATTTCAAACAATGATGTCTGAGATAAAGAAAATCAAGCCGGCAGCCTTGATCCTTTGGAAGAATGATAGACTGGGCAGAAACAGATATGATCTTGCGATAGCAAAGAAAACTATTCGTGATGCGGGATGCACTGTACATTATGTTGCGGAAGCAATACCACAGAATACACCCGAAGGTGTTTTAATGGAGGGACTGCTTGAATCAATGGCGGAGTTTTATTCAAAGCAGCTCAGTCAAAATGTTATCAGAGGTATGACATACAATGCAGAAAACGCTTTGTATAACGGTCATAAAATGCTCGGGTACAAAAAGGGCGATGATAAAAAATACGTCATTGATGAAATAACAGCACCGATAGTTCAAAGAATATTCAATGATTACGCAAACGGAAAGCCTATCAAAAAGATCGTAAAAGAGCTGAACGAACAGGGCGTGAAAACCTCAAGAGGCAAGGATTTTACGATAAACGGATTACGCAGTATACTTAAAAACAAGTTGTATACAGGGCTTTATAAATATGGAGACATAGAAATACCCGATGGAATGCCTGCGCTTATATCAGAGGAACTTTATGAAAAGGTTCAGGATCGTTTCAAGTTGAATATGTACAAAGCTAAGACAGATGATGAGGAAAAACCCTTTTTCTGGCTGACGGGCAAGCTGTTATGCGGAGAATGCGGTTCAACATTTCATGGTGTGAGCGGGACTTCAAAGAAGGGCAAAAAGTACCATTACTACGCCTGCAAGGAATACAGAAAACACAAGTGCCCTGTAAAAGAAGTCCCGAAAGACATATTAGAGTTTCTGGTAACAAAAACATTGGAGGATTTCCTTCAGGATGATGAGCTGCTGACATATCTTGCAGTAGAACTTTCATATTATTATGAAGAAATGAGAGCCAATAACAGCTATATAGAAAGCCTGAACAATCAGCTAAAGGATACAGAGAAAGCATTATCAAATCTTGTTAAAGCGATAGAAATGGGAATATTCTCGGAAGCTACTCAGGCAAGATTACAGGAGCTTGAAGCACAGAAAAAAGCTGTAAAGGAAGCAATAGAAACCGAAAAAGCCAAAAAGGCGCTCATCGAAGATGACACCAGCATACAGAAATTCTTTGAAATGTACAAGCACGCTGATATGAGTGATCCAAAGGTCAGAGACATGGTGCTTGAATTCTTTGTTGATAAGATATACGTTTATGATTACTATATAGTGATCACCTGCTATATGAAGAATTATGACTACTATGAAGATTACGGTGCTATCCTTGATGCTATAGAAAGAGATAAAAAGAAAGATAAAAAGAAAGGGGGGAAAGGTGTTCGACAAGGGTGTGCTCAGGCGCACCATATATGGCGAACGAAAAAGATGTCCGTCACGAAAAGCGCGTATTTACGCGCTTTTTTGTTGCCCTGAAGCTGATATTTTTTATACAAAACCGAAGATGACATTTGCTGCTTTTGAGGGTAAAACAGGAGTTGAACTCTCACATATGGAGCTTATTGGAATTATCAGAGGGTTTATCGACTAAAGAATCACTGCTTTTAGTGGTAGAATAATCAACAAACTTTTCAGCCCGGATTTGGTGCTTTTCATGAAATGTGAAAACACCGAGTCCGGGCTTTTTTGTTGCAATAACCTGGATACATATTAAAAGGACGGAGGTGAAACCATGGCTGGAAACTTTGACGGCATCAAGACGAGGCGGTTCGGAGTTGAGATCGAGATGACAGGCATCATCCGATGTGCGGCGGCAAAGGCTATCCAAAAGGTGCTGGGCGGTTCTATTGATCATGAGGGTGGAACTTATGATAAATACACTGTCGGTGATGAGAAAGGCAGGAGGTGGCAGATCGTATATGACAGCAGTATCTATGCCCGAAAGAAAAACGGAGATCCTGCCTCAGACTACTATAAGGTTGAGATGAACTCCCCTATCCTTGAATTTGATGACCTTGATCTGCTGCAGGAGGTCATACGAGCTTTGCGTAAGGAGGGAGCAATTACCGGTCCGCAGTATGACTGCGGTACTCATATTCACATTGACGCTGCCGACTACACCCCGCAGCAGATACGGAACCTTGTTAATCTGTGGTCGAGTAAAGAAGATTATCTTTGGGATGCTCTTCAGGTATCCTCTGCACGGTCATATTACTGCAAGGAGATCAACAGGACTTTTGTTGAGCAGCTTAACAGAAAGAAACCCAAAACTATGGAAGGCATCAAGCAGCTGTGGTATGCAGAAACAACAGACAGTCCTGAACGGCACTATAACCCCACCCGTTATCACGCTTTGAACCTGCACAGCTTTTTTCAGCATGGTCACTATGAGATCAGAGCCTGCAATGCCTCGCTCCACGCAGGCGAGGTTAAGGCACAGATATTGCTGGTGCTTGCAATCAGCAATGCCGCTGTTACAAGAACAAAATGCTCTCCGGCTGTATCGCATTCAGATAATATGCGGTACAGCTTTCGTGTTTTTTTGCTGAATTTGGGTTTTATCGGTGATGAGTACAAGAACTACCGTTCTCACCTGCTCAAGCATCTTTCGGGCAATATCGCATGGCGACACCCCGAAGATGCTATAACTGTCAAGACTTTCTCATTGCAATATACCGCCGTTTGTGCTTTGATCGGGATATAGAGCAGGCACACCGATCATGTGTGCTGTCAAGCGAGGAAAAATGATAATTACTGCTGACCAGTAAGAGCATACATGATTTAAGTTCGGTATTGTGACTTTGAAACAGATGATTTGATATAATTTGCCGTTTTCTGTTGAAATGTGATTGAAGGTGTGGTATAATATAGATCGGAACTTTTTTACTAATAGAAGTATAAACCAAAGATCAGGAGATCACCGAAGAGACACTGTCACTGTATGCAGAGCACAATAACCGGGACATACAAGGCTGCGGCAAGTAAGCAATGAAAATGCAATTAAAGTTTGGTGGGGCATAATGATGATCGACTGTCTGACAGTGATATGATATAATATCAGAAAGCATTGCGGTGGTTCGAGTTTTAGATATGGGAGAAGCCTATGAATAATACACTTAAAGACTGTAAGCTGAAAAGAATACGCTATGAATCAAGCGGCGGCTCTATGAATTATCATTCCGAGTTTGAAATAGAGGCTGACTCGGAAGAGATGATCCGCACAGCCTACTGGGACGGGTATTATTTCGGTGCAGAGGAAAGAACAGAGAAGGAAATGCTCACTGAGATCGACAGTAGCTTTCGCACATCTGGCGATGATGAAATGACCGTCAGGGAGCATATCCCGATGAACAAGGTGCTGTGGGATGCTCTGACCGAAGAGATGGAATATCTCAAGGAGCAGCTCAGGCCTGTGAAAAAAACTGCTCTTCCGATATTGCCTGACCCCGATATGTTCGCGCTTGACGGCGGAGACTACCAGAGGCTTTACCTCACTTGGGAAAATGACGGCACTGAGCAGACCGTGCAGTATTATAGTCCCTCGGGAAACAGATGGTATTCCGTTATGGCGATACTGCATGAAATGGCTCGTCCTGTGGGCAGAGACCTTTGCAGGATAGGTGAGACTGTGATGACAGAATTCATGCTGAAAGCTCCCAAATATTCTTATCAGATAACGCCTGTCAGGGACAGCGATGACTATTATTTCTTTGTCCACGGCGACGAGTCAGACAAGAGCCGCATCACCCGTGAGCAGTGGCTGACAGTTCGTGACTTCCTGAATGGGCTTGATGTTTCGGACTTTGGGACGGGAAAGTATAAGGACAAATACTATCTTCGATTGAACTTCAATGACAGTATCAATAAGGGTCTGGAGATAAACAAAAATGTCGCTGAACAGATCAGAGAGTACATACGCAAAAGCATTATAGAATGATAATATGGTCTTGAGCCGGACAGGAAAGCCCGGCTCTTTTTATTATGGGAGGATGAGCAACAGTTGACACATTATCCTAAATATGCTATAATTTTTACAGAAATATGAACTGAAGCCGACGCACCGGGTACAGGGCAAAAACAGATGTCATCTGAGGGTCAAGCAGACCGTTTGAGACAAAAAATGCTGCCCGGTCAACCGGGCAGCACTGCTGCTGTGATTCAGAAGAGATCTCGGCCAAGCCTTCCGTAGCTTCGCTCGTTACCTTCCTCTCGGCAAGTGACGCCCCTCATGGGGTCGTTTAAGCTGTTATAAACTCCTCTGTCACTCTTATCGTTGTAGGTCCTGAGTATGGATTGTGCATCTTTGCCATCTTCGGTGTTGCACTTGGCTGTCTGCATAAGGGTGAAGTAGTCTGAATTGTCGATGTAGCCGCCGTTTACGATGGCGCTCTTGATGCTTGCAAGTTTACTGTTCATAGTGAATTTCTCCTTAAAATTTGATTTGATTATTTTGTTTTTACTTTGGGTGTGTTAGTTATTATATGAGCATTAACAGGCTTTGAATGACTAAGTCTGATATTACTGCTTCGACATTTACAAAGGATATGTAGCTGCCTTCGATGGACTCGGATATTTGCAGTATTATTGCATCGTCGAATATTAGAGTCTCGTTCTCGAATACGCTGCCGGTGACCTTCCGCACTATATCAAAGCCGTTGATGTGGAATATCCTGTTAGCATCAAGCTCCTCCATAGCATCAGTCACAGTGGATATCATCTGGTATGTGGCGAGTAAAGGACGGTCCGTTCCGTCAAAAAGCCCAAGATTTTTCAACTGTACGATCATGCTGTCAAGGCAGATCTTAGTTAATTGATAAGTCATAGTTTTATCCTCCAAATATACTGTTGATCGTGTTCGTGTGCGCCGAAGGAGCTCCGGCTGCTGTTTGGAGGCCTTGCCTCGAGGGTAGGCCAGCTAAAAGAATTCTTCATATGTCACCCCTCCTTACACCGCGAGCTCATCGTATGTGAGCTCGTAGTCTATGTAGTCCTCGATCACTTTTATCAGCTGCTTGACCATCGCGCCCTTGAGGTTTCTGATGCGGATCCCGTTGGAGCTTGCCTTATGATAGTTCCAGCGCTTCAGCTCCGAGAAGCTTATCCCGCTGCCTATCATACCGTAAAGGATATTGTTGCGGCGATGGGTAAAGATGAAGTTGCGCTGTCCCGAACAGATAAGGTAAACGGAGATCTTCCCGGAGGAGTCGCGCTCTCCCTTGATGATGGTGTTGGGGTTTGTCTTGATCCTGTTTGTCTTGTCCTTTTTCATAGAGCATTCTCCTTTTTTTGATATTCCTTCGCCTCAAGGACCTCTTGTCCTTTGGTGTGATTATATTTTAACATTTCGGGAGCACCTCTGTCTACGGGGATATCCAACAGTTTTTTCAAATTTTATATTTGTATTTGAAGTTTTTATAAAATGGCCTTAAAAATTATGGATCTCGGCTATCCGACTGCCTCTCACCCAAAGAAAGGACGACTGAAAACAATGGCAAAGATAAATTATGTCAACCTGAACTTCTATAATATCTTCAAGAAGTTCTGCTTCACAGATAATACCGTCACTAATGATAATATCAATTTGATCTACGATAAGCTGTTCGTTGAAGAGGAAAAGGACAGAGAGAAGCTGCCCAAAGAAGAACGGATACCTCTTTTTGATGAGCGCGACAGGAACAGAAGGCTGCGGTTCCGCAACGGCTCCTACAAATCCCGCCAGGACCTCAGCAAGCTCGAGATAGATTTTCTTAACGGCCTTGAAGGATATCTCATCCGTCCCTCGGGCAGAGTTGACCCGGAGCGTTTCAATATCCTCCTGAAAAGGCTCGTAGCAGGGATCAAAAAATGCATAGAGCTGACCGACCGCCGCAAAGTCGGCGGCGAATGGGACAATGATCTTGACATGATCCTCAGGCGTGACAAGAAAGCTCTGCTTGCATTGATCTCCGACCATCGCGCCCTTGCATATGGGGTACGCAGGCTGTTCGACAAGGGCCTTGCAAAAGAGGCGCTGCTCTGGCTGGTGCTTTTTTCGTTTTATCCCGAGATCAGAGAGGATGCCGCTGAGATCAGATCGGAAAAGCGGAAACAAATTGCCTTGTCAGAAAAGCGCAGCCGTCCTTTCAATATCACCTATACCAGGTTTTATCAGGCTCTTCTTGCCCGCGAAGACAGCTATTCGCTTTTCGGCGACACTCTTGAAAATGATGAATACACAAGTGATGACCTTGCCAAGAAGCTCTCAAAGCTTTCCGATGAAACGATCACCGACAATGTTCTCGAGAATATCCTAAACGACTATTACAGAAAAGGCAGCGAGATCCGGCTGCCGGATATACTTACACAAAAAACACTTCATGATAAAGCTAACAGAAATCGCATCCTTTTTGTGAGGTTCGTTCTGATGAGGGCATTTGAGCTCTACAGCAAATATGACAGCCGCAGTTGCGGTGCCGCTCAGGACCTTTGCAGATTGATACTCGATCTTTATACGGCAGATGATGAAAACGACCCCATATACTACGACACGCTCAAGGCTTTGTATCTTCTTGCGCTGACCTTCTGGAAGCTGAAAATGTTCTCCGAGGAGGAAAACCGGCTCCTGCTGCTGCGTGCCAAGCTGCTCGGTCAGGAGGTCTTCAGGCCGCAGTATCATGAACTCGCACACTATATGTTCACCGCCTTCGGAAGAAGAGCCAACAGAGTGCTCGAACTGGGCGATGCCATAAGCAGCTATTCTGCCGCTTTCATCCTGGCAGACCCCGACGACTTCAAGAAGATCTCAAGCGTGCGAAATAACCTTGCTATCGTATACAGAAAATTTATGAAGCTGGACAGTTCGTGCTATGCATACGAGATGTCCTATAAATTCAGAAAGATCGTATTCCCCGAGGATTCCGAGAGCACAGCACGCCTTTTGACCAACTATTCAAATCCGCTTCGCTTGAGCAAGCAATATGATAAGGCCATTGAAAAGATAAAGCTTGCATTCAATGTACGTCTGAAGATCTACAATGAAGATCCCTCAAACGAGGCTCTGATCAACAAGCTCAACTACACCTCCATGAGTTACGCGCTCATATATGTCTGCAAGGCGGAGGATAAGCTGTTTTCCAAGGGCGTCGGCGCAGATATTTCCGGTGAGCTCAAGTCTGCCGGCGAAAAGCTGCTGACTCTGCCCAATTACACCTTCACAGCTGACAGCAACAGCCGTATGATGCAGCTGGCCTATGCCAACCGCGAAGGGATCTGGGGCAAGATCGCCTTTTTGCAGTCCTTTAAGAAGCTCGGACGCTCCGATGACAGCCTCAAGGCCTTCGAGAATGCAGCGAGCCTCCTGTCAGGGTGGAAGAAGAACGATAAGACCTTCAGCACCATCTATGGAATGTGCAGATTTGCTCAGGCAAAGGTCCACCTGCTGCGCTTTGAAAAAAACAGCAGCTCGTCACCGGATGAAGTGATAAAATGCGTGCTCGAAGGCTGGGACAGCATCAGCTCGGTGAACAGCAGCTTGAATGACAGAGACAGCTACAGATATTACTATGCCGCTGCCTGCTTTCATGCAGGTGCTCTGATCGAACTGCTCATCGACAGCGGCAGGCAGGAGCTTGCGGAAAATGTCCTTGGCGCTGTTGGTCAAGTGAAACAAATGCAGCTCATGGCAGCCGAGGCCGCTAAGAAGCTCATTGCCGATTCCTTGAATATGATACACTACTGCCAGCTGCCCGACCTCAGTCTCCCTTACGAGAGCGAGGACATCCTGTGGCGCTTCCTGAACAGAGACGCTTTTTCAAGTATCGAAGCGGCAGCAGCGCAGTTCTTGCAGCTTTGCGGCAATAGCTCTGCACACTCCGAGAAAGCCGAACTTTTTATGAAATACCACGTTGATCTCTATCTGGCATAACTAAGGAGGAACAATGATACCCGACCGTGACCTTAACAGCATTTTCAAGATACTGAACGATACACAGATCGATGTCATCGAGATGCTCAATGACACCAACACCGAAGCAAAGCAGCAGTTTATGAATGACCCTTCGGCTCCCGTACCGGCAAGCCGCTATGATAAGCTTGAACCCGAAAAGCTCGTGCAAAGCATTAAGGCTCTTGAAAAGCTTACCGCAGAGCTGCCTTCTCATACCGATAGCACCTCGCTGCTCATCAAGCTGCTTGCCGAAGATTCGCTCGCACGCAACAGGCTTGCATACGCGTCCTTCAGATTCAATTCCGGCGAAAGCTCTTCCGAGGCGGAGCACAGAGAACTCAATGCCAGGATCTACGGTATGCCCGACAAGGAAGTATATATGGATATCCTGTCACATCTGCTCAAAGTCATACGCCCCGAAGATATGCAGAGCAGGGAAGCCGAGGACTACAGCCGCCTGACAGAGCTGCTGCCCGAGCTGCCCGAGGACGGCAGAGATCTGTATACACCCTCGCAAGAGCTGTTTTCAAGGGTGCATGATGCAGCCTTGGAATTTTACGCTCCCTTTCTGCGGCACATTCCCGAGGGAGATACCTTCGGTATGCAGGATATCTGCCGCATCAGCGAGGAGATCTTGACTGCCGAGCTGGGCGGTGCAGCAAGCAGATGGAGCGTCGTATTTGACAGGGACCGTGCATATGCCTGCGTAGATCAGCTGGCCCGCACTATCCGTTTCCCGGGCAAACGGAACGTCCCGGCCTACACCCGCGAAAAGCTGATATCTCTTATCATCCACGAGGTCGGCGTTCACGTCCTCCGCGAGCTCGTCTATGACGACATTACGATAGAGCCGCTGCGAACAGGGCTGCCGGGCTATGAGGAGATAGACGAGGGGATAGCCAAGGTCATGGAGCAGGCAGTCACAGGGCGCTTTGAGCATTCCGGGCTTTACCACCATGTCAGCATCGGGCTGGCAGTGTTCTATGGCCTCGGCTTCCGTGAGATCTATGAGATACAGCGGCGCATTTTCAGACTTGCAGGCCTTACCGAGGGCGCCGCATACGACAGCGTGCAAAGAGCTCTGCGCGGCACCAACCGTCTGCCCAACTGCAAGGATCTGGTCTACTTCAACGGCACTCTGAAGATCTGGGATCACATTGCTGCGAATATCGACAGCCCCACCCTCTTTGACGACCTGCTGCTCTCGGGCAAAACAAACATTTTTGATCCGGACCACCGCAGGCTCATATATCATCTGAAGGTCGGCTCCGCGCCGTGAGGCTCTGTCCTACGGGGCATTACAAACACAAAAAGCGACTGTTGCAACTGCAGCAGCCGCTTTTTGTAAAAGGGACGCAGTATTATCATGTTTTGGCATTTTCGTGTTTAGTCACGACTCTCCAAAGCATGATCTTTGTATTGATATCAAAGCTGCTCGGGATCCCGAGCAGCTTTTTTATAGATCAATTTATTGTGATTTCTTCCTGGCCACGGAGCGAGTGCAAAAAGCAATAAAGTTAGCCCTGTGGGAGACGTGATACAAATTCATCACAGTTGGCAAGCTTAGCCGCACGCATGATCTCTTCATCAGACGCATTCTTTTTACCG
>OCVV011226176.1_pt1 | contig 10110 bp, 13 predicted proteins | sample 1539721 | NCBI WGS metagenome assembly OCVV01 (sample SAMN02144230, study PRJEB22623) | gut metagenome | biome: sheep rumen | host: Ovis aries | place: New Zealand
GATGTGAAGAAACTCAGCCCACGTTCTGTAAAATATGTTCACAGTGTTTTGAAAACTGCGTTGAATTATGCCGTAAAAAACAAAATAACAGAATACAATGTATGTAATGATGTTGAACTTCCAAAAATAAAGAAATACAAATCCAAACTTCTGACGCAGGAACAAACAAGAATTTTAATCAAACACATCAGCGGCAAAAGATATGAAACTGAAATAACACTTGCACTTGCTTTGGGACTTCGCAGAGGTGAAATACTGGGCATCAGAATTTCAGATATTGATTTTGATAATCATGTTTTAACTATATGTAATCAGGTGACAACAAATAAGGTCAAAGACACTTCAACTGCTGATGAAGTATACTATGGACTTAAATGTGTTAAGACAGAATGCAGCAACAGGGAGCTTTGTATATCAGAGCCGATAGAAAAACTTTTAAAAAGAAAGATTATGTACAATGATATGCAGAAACATATTTTTAAAGAAGATTATCATGATTATGATTTAATATGCTGTAAGGATAATGGTGAGCCTATGAGTCCGCAGACTGTTTACCATGCCTTTAAACGTATTCTCAAAGAATGTAATCTCCCTGATATAAGATTTCATGATTTAAGGCACATTTATGCAACTATATGTATTGACAAGAATATTCCTGTCAAAGTTTTATCTCAGGCTTTAGGTCATTCTTCAACTGCTGTAACTGACAGAGTATATGCTGATTCAATTCAGAAGAAAAGAGAACTGCCTGATATAATTTGCAGTGCTATTAATCTGAATGATTAGTCTTTATAGTATCAGAAAGCATTTTTGGTTCTGAATTAGCAAATAAATTAGCAGACAATAAAATCATAAAAAACAGCCGTTTACAAAAATTCTTGTAAACGGCTTTATTCAGCGGACAGAGAGGGATTCGAACCCTCGATACGCTATTAACGTATACACGAGTTCCAGCAGATAGAACGACTTTTCGTTATTTTACTGGAACTTGTTTTTATTTTTACTTTATTGTGTATTATGTGAAGAAAACGAAAACAAGTTATTCTTCACTGTATTTTTGTTTTTATTGTCGTCGTCGGCTACGTCGTCACGTCGTCGGTAGCAGAACTGTATTTACAATTCTTCCTGTATTATTTTTATGCTGTTAAGTAAGTGTACCACTTCATCATCAGGTATGTTTAATTGTCCTTTTTGCCACTGCATAGCTTTAAAGTAAGAACGTGCTTTAATGATGATTTTTGTAAGCTCACAATAGTTATCATCATGGTGGTACATATTTCCTGTTGCCGCATAGTTAGCACCATAACAAGTAGGACAAACGGATTGTGCAACACATTTAACGCATTTTTCTTCTATCAATTCTTTCGGAATTTCTTCGTTGTAGAATTTCAGAGAAAGTGATTCCTTTGCTTTTTCTTCTCCGACAGATAATGGCATGAAAAATTGACAAGGGTATTCTGTGCCGTCAATGTGGTATGCTACTGTTGAAACACCTGCTCCGCAATAACGAATATATTTACTTTCTTTGTCAATATATGAAATATTTGTAATTGACATATCTAACATCATGCATGGTTTAATTTCAGGGTGTTCAAGGTAATATTCAATCAATTTCATCAATTCTCTTTGTAAAATCTCTTTATTAGATTCAGCAGACCAGTCAATATTATAAGCAAGGTTACAAGATACTTCAAAACCTTTTTCATGCAGAAAAATTACACCTTCTGCAAGATTTGGCAAAGATTCGTGTGAAACAGTCATTTTAATATCCTGCATGGGATAATATTCTGCGAAAAAGTCAAGGTCAATTTTATCTGCTGAATTTGAACGATTGATATTATGCATTTCAGGTGTTCCGTCATAACTCAACCCACAAATAAAAGTATCTTTGTTTTCAATGAGCCATTTTTTGATTTCTCCATGAACAAGAGTTCCGTTTGTTGTAGCAAAAAGAACATAATGTTTATCAGAATCAAGAGTTTTTATGTATTCAGCAATTTCTTTTATTTTGTCAAATTCAAGAAAAGGCTCTCCTCCAAATAAGTCAAATTCAACATTCGGAAAATCTGTTTCTGTCGTCATTTCTCTTTTTACAATGTCTTTTAGTGTTTCAATTGAAATTGTATTTTTAGATTTATGGTTTTCATAGCAGTATGTACAATCAAGGTTACAGGCTTCTGTCATAGCAATTGTAACATATCTCCTATCGTTTGATTCATTTTCTATCATCTGTGTATTTACCACCTATATCTCTTATTAATTACAAACAGATACCACAAGAGAAAATTTCTTGTAGTATCTGTTTCGTAAATTTTTTATCTGGAATTTCTTTGGCAAGAGCGTGTGCAAGTTCCTCTGCAACTACCAGCACATGAACCAGTACAAGCACTTCCGCAACTACCAGTACAAGCACCTCCGCAACTATTTGTACAAACCCTTCCGCAACTGTTAATGATGTTTAATCCCTTTCCTTCTGCCAAAGCAGGTGTGTTGACTGAAAGTATTGACTCTATTTTAGCCATAAGTTCTTCTGAGATTTTGAACATATTCTCACCTCCCTTCAACGTAGTAATTATTTTTTCTCTTTACGAAAAACACTGTAAGAAGAGATGCTCTTTTTGAAGTCATCATCTTTTAATGGCAAGACGTAGATATTAGCATGGCATATTCTTGCATACTCATTCTCTGTTAATTGTTCAACAGAAAAGATTGAACCACTGTCATTTTCTTTTCTAAGACACTGTCCTATGCGTTCTTTTAATTTATTGCTCCTGCCGACATAGAGAATTTCATTATTTTCTGTTGTAAAGACAAAAATGCCCTTCTTACCAGAAAATGCATTGAATTTTGATAGGTCATTATCCCCGTCATGAATAACATCAATGGCATTGCATATATATTGAAAGCCTAATATTGAAAGAATATCTTTTATTTCTATCACCTCGGCTTCAATTATAACACAAACTTTACTATTTGTCAAGTATTATTTCTATTTTTAAGGAAATAATTTTTTGAAAGATGTTATTATATGCTTAAAGAGGTGGTATAATGAGTGAAAAACTTATAGGTGATAAGATTCGTGAAGCGAGAAAACGTGCAGGGCTTACGCAGTATCAGCTTGCTGACAAAATTTTTGTCAGTGAGAGTTATATTGCCCTTATTGAGAGTAACAAGCGTAACCCCAGCACTATTGTTTTAAGCAGGATTGCAGAGGTTTTGAACCTTACAACAGACCATATTCTCTTTGAGACTTCCTCACGTTCGGCAGATTCTTTTACTCAGGAATGGGAAAATATTATTGCAGACCGTCCTCCCGAACAAATTGAAACTGCTCTTAAACTTCTCAGAAATTATTTTGAATGTCTTGATGATTTAAAGGTTTGAGTATTTTATGCTCACAGAAAACATAGATTGCATAGCCGTCATCAATTATATGACAACTCTGATAGCAGATTTCTCCGTTATCGTCTTTAAGCATACTGACAAATTCAGGTTCAGCCGTTTCGATTCTTTCAGTCATTCCTGTCTCCCTGTATCTGTCGAGGTCACTTTTATCCTCAATGTAGAAGAACGCACCGAAGCTTCCTATGTCGTAAGTCAGCCATTCTTTACAGAGTTTTAAGAGTTGTTCCTCCATACTGTCGGCTATGTACTTCGGGATTTTGTTGCTTTTCCAAAGGTCAAGCAGGTTTGTGATTTTTACCATTGTTTTTACTCCTTTACACAAAAATAGGCGAACGCTTGTTAATGCGTTCGCCTTTTATTTTATCCTATTTTTGAGAACAATTCGTCATCAAATTTATCTGCAACTTCTTCTTTCATTTTTAATGTAACATGGGAATATGTGTCCATTGTTACTCCTGTATTCGCATGACCTAAGTTTTCACTCATTACCTTTATCGGTATGCCGTAGGACATCATCAAAGTTGCGTTTGTGTGTCGTAAGTCGTGATAGCGTATGTGTCTTAGTCCGAATTTTTTCAGAAGTTTAGAAAATTTTGTTGTGAATGAACCTGTATTGTAGTAGCTGCCGTCACTTTTACAGCACACAAGATTATTTTCCTGATATGCTTCACCGATTATTTTTCTTTCAGACCATTGTTTTTCTCTGCGTTCTCTGAGGGCTTGCAGGACAAAAACAGGAATCTTTACTTTGCGTTCACCTGATGCTGTTTTAGTTGTGCTTACTATTGTCTGACCTTTTATTGTGCTTACACTCTTGTCAATATTGAGTATACCCTTTGAGAAGTCAACATCTTTCCACGTCAGGGAGAGGACTTCACCTCGTCTTAATCCCATACCGACTGCTAAGAGTATTTCAAGGTAGATGTCGGTATTCTTTGTTTTCTCCAAAAGTTCCTTGACTTCCTGCTCCGTGTAGTAGTCATTCTTAGCTTTTACCTGTCTCGGAACTGTTGCAAATTCAGCCTGATTGTTGCTGAGTACCTGCATTTTATTGAAGTATTTCAGACATGATTTAAGGTTCGTGTGAATGTACTGAATACTTCTCGGAGAAAGTCCTTGTTCTTCGAGGTCGTTATAGAAAGACTGTATCTGCATTGCTGACAGCTTTTGTATCTGTATGTTGCCTATGCCGTTCTTGATGTGGCGAATGTTTACCTGATAGCCGTTCTTTGTATTGGCTTTCAGATTGGGTTCAACAGATGTTGCATACCACTGGTCTAATGCTTCTGAAACCGTTATTTTGTTTGGTTCGTTGTAGGTGTTGTGGTTAAGCTGACTAAGCTTTTCAGCGAGAGCCTGCTGTGCTTCTTTTTTGGTTTTGTAGGTGTAGAAGTCTCTGTGTCGTTTACCGTTCATGTCCGTACCACGTTCAATTATTACCTGATATGTGGTCTTACCATTCTTGTTTCTGCGAGGTCTTATATTACCACTCATATTATGACCGCCTTTCTGTAAGATTTGAGGGAGGACGAATCCTCCCTCGGTATTGGTTTAGTTGCTTATGCTGTTTCTGAGCCACTCTGCGAGAGCTTCTTCACTTGTGCGGTAGGTGTTTCCAAGCTTTACAGAGGGAATTTTGCCGTATCTCATAAGTTCAAGTGCCTTGACGTAGCCTATTTTAAGCACGCTGGCGACTTCCTTTGCACTGAGAAGTTTAGGCATTATTGTCGTGTTGTTCATAGTTTTTACCTCCTCGGAATTATAATATACATCTGATTTAACAATTTCATTCATTTTCGTTTTCCTCCGATTCTTCAAATATGGGGGTCACTTTATCGAAATAAGAACGTATAATCTCCTGACCCTTTTTACTCTTAGTCATAATATTTTTCACTGTGAACTGAATTTCAGTGCCTACTATTTCTTTTTCATCGAAATCCTCTGCATCTTCTTCGTCCTCAATAAATGCATCGAAAACTTCAAATAATGGGTGTTCGGGTGTTACAAAGTCGCTGACCCATATCGAAATAATTCCTTCTGATAGTTTAATCTTTATATCATAATAATCACCATTTTTGACTTTGCTTATATCAAATATCGTTCCGTTATAGGTTTTGCCCTCATCTAAATTATTTTTTTGGGGTTCTTTTGAAAATTTCATAATATTTCCTCCTTATTGAAATTAATTTTAAGTACCAGAACTTTTGTAGGTACTTTGCCGATTGTTCGTTTCGAGAAATAGGTGTCTTTACGCTGTTTCTTCAAAATGCTCATTCTTTCCAATGCTCTCAGGCAAACAATTTTACTTGAAAATCCGTTGTCATTTACTATCTTGTCAAATGCTGATTCAAGCAGTATTATTTCACCGCTTGGATATATCAGTCCTTCTATATTCGTTCCGCCAAAGAACGAATTTGAATCGGGGTACAGGCTTCTCTTGCTTACTATCCTGTCAAGAATTGCATTGAGAACGTTTTTTCCTATATCATAGCCTTTGCTTATCTCCCTGTTCTTTCTCAGCAGAATCTTAAATAATGCCTTGTAGTTTATTTCGTACTTCAACATTTCAAGAATTTGTGCGGTAAGGAGCAGGATTGCAAAGTTATCTGCAAGACGTTCTGTGAGGGGAAATTTATCGTCCTCTTTCACAGATTCAAGAAATTTAGTACGCTCTTCATAGAAGGTGTCTATTATACTTTGTCGCTCAAAATCGTCAATTTGTTCCACAATCTCTATGCCAGTGTGACCGTAATTGTTCAGAAAAAATGTCTTGCATTTGTTAGCGTGTTCTGCCGAAAGTGTTATAGGCTCATTGAACTCTATCGCTCTCACTTTCAGACCTGTATTGTTGTTTGTGTGTTCCAGCAGTGAACTTTCTCCGCTGCTTAATATTGTTGTCAGCCACTCTTTTGTAGGTTGTTGTTGCAGGTTCTTCTGTAATCTCTGACGGTTTATGCCCTGCGAAAGATTGTACAGTGTACTCGTCATGTCGAAACGGCAAATACTTGATTCATCAAGAGCGATTGTTACTCCGTGATTATTTGCGAGTAAGTTCATCAGGCTTAGTTCCGTCTGATTCCATGTTGAGAAAAGCCCTGTTTCTACTGTTGGTTTTCCCCATACAGATGTTGTCATCAATGCTGTTGTTTTACCTTGTGAACTGTCACCGTAGAAGTGGTATACTACTGTTGACAGTGGAATTGTCTGTCCCAGAAAGCTTTGTACTGCACTGCTCGAACTTATTGTATAGGCAAGTTGCAGCATGGGTGCATTTTTCAACAGACTGTTAAGCCTGTCAAGGTCAAATTCTTCACTCTGTTCAAGCCTTACTCTGTTGATACACCTTTTGTCTCTGTCTCTCGGAAATCCCCAGAAATAGTCATTTTTGAAGCCTAAGTATGTGTATTCGGTGATAGCTTTTGCATTTGTTTCTTCCAATAACGCATACTTCAAAACTTCTTTTGATTTGTCAGGTGAAAAGCTGAATCCTTTTGCTGTCAGACTTTCGAGATTCCTTGAAGTGAATACCGACTTATCAACAGTTACTTCTTTCGTGCCGTTCGGAGTATTCAGGGACAATTTGTACTTGAAATTTTGGGTGTCCGTATTGTATATGACTTCACATATACTAAATTCACTGCAAAGATAGTCAAGAGAAACATCTGCTTCGTTTGCTTCTGTCAAGTATATGTCACTATCCATGAGGTAGTATTTGTTGTGTCGTAGATTTGATTTCTCAATTTTATTAAGCAATAACGATTGCTTTGTTAGCTTGTTCATTGACGTTCTCCTTTCTTTGAGAGTAGAAGCATTGTTGCTTCCCTGTCTATATAATAGCATTTATCCCTTGGATTTTCAATAGTTTTTTATCAAAAAATGGCTGTTTTTCGTGATTTTCTACGTTTATGACATCTGTATTGTTTACTCACAGCGTTATCCCTTTTTCGGAAAAGGTCAAAACGGGATTGTATTTAATGAAAACCGTTATCCCCTTTTCCGAAAAGGTTAAAAGCCGATGATTAAAATATTTTACCGTCAAATTGCACAAAAAGCTATTTATTATGAATTGATAAAAAATTTTCGCTCGCATGGAGAACGACTTTTTGCCGCCCTGTACGGAATCGCAATACAGCACAAAAAAAATAAGCGAGCAAAGTGGGGCGGCAAAAAACCGTCCCCCATGCTCGCTCGTATTCGTTGCTTATTTGGGTTCTATTGTATTGGAGTTTTCAGTTTTTTCAGCTTTTTTCTCAGTCAACGCAATAAGTTCCTTTATATTTACTTCAACAAGAGAAAAGCCATTTCTTACGTTCGGAGTGAGTATGTGTACATTTTCTTTACCATTTGTATCAGTAACCGCTAATACTTTCTTTTTGCTTGATTTCAGCAGTTTCAGGACTTTCTTCTCACGTTCTTTAAGGTCGTTTCTTGTCAGGTTTCCCCATGATATTATTATCTCGGAAGCCTTTTTAGCGTATTCTGATATGTATTTATCAGTTTCTTCGTCAGATAATTTTTCAGTTTTTCCGTGTATTCCCGAACAGAGATTTACAGTATAGTAACCGCCATATCCCAGATTATACAGATTGTTTGTTATCAGTGAGTTAGTGAGTTCAAGATATATTCCGTCAGCTAATCCGCTCATTTTTGAGACAAACAGCGGTACAGGCTTTTTATCGTCCCATATTCTGCAAAGTACATATCTGTGTGTGTTATCGTCGCTGTAAACAGCATAGTTTTTGATTTCGTTGCTTTCTTCACGCATTTTATATTCCTCCTCAATATTCTTCTGCTAACAGCATAGTGGAGTATTCTCCGCTGTCAATGATGTAGACCTTTTCAGTTTTTTCAGTTGTTTCCGCAATGTATGTGTGAGTTTTTGAGTAGTGGGGGACTTCCTGAGAATGTTCTATCGTCAGTGTTCCGTTGTGCCATTTGAGCCTGAATATTTGCAGATAGTCTCTTTTCTTGTCTGGTATATCCTCAATGAGTTCCCATAATGTGAACTGAACAGGAAAAGGTATTCTCTCATTAATTCCTCTTGTGAGATAGCGTTTGTTGTTGAACATAATTTTTCCTCCATAATACAAAAAACTCTCCGTTGTTTCGGAGAGTTTTATTATTGCGATTTATTTCGTGTGTATTCTCACGGTTTACAGGCATTTGTGAGAATTTATTTTATTACAATATTATTATTTATGCTGTTTCTTGTTTATTTCTTTTGATTGTTTTCGTTTACTACGTCGCCTTTTCGTCGTCGTGGGAGAGTTTTTCGGGTATTTATCATGTGTTTTTATACAAAACAAAAAACTCCCGAAAACGTCTGTTTTTCGGGAGTTATTAAGCGGACAGAGAGGGATTCGAACCCTCGATACGCTATTAACGTATACACGAGTTCCAGTTGTTGGAAATTGTCTATTTTGTAAGCATTACCACATTTTGTTATATATTGTTTTGTTAATAATATACTAAAAAGAACTAAAAAAACATATCAGGAAAATTTAGTATTTTTCGGCAGGATTAGCAGAAAATTAGCAAGGTATAATTTTAATTTATTTCATCGGATATAAGTCTGTCAACAGTAGGGCGTGAAACATTTAATTCTTTTGCAATGCCTGATTTAGTTATTTCATGATTTTTATATTTCTCATAATAAACATGAAAATCAGGTACTTCAATCTTTTTTCTTCCTTTATAAACGCCATTATTTTTAGCTATCTCAATGCCCTCTCTCTGACGTTCAAGAAGATTACTTCTTTCAAATTCATTGATAGCGGCTATCATAGTCAGCATTAATTTTCCCGTAGGAGTTGAAGTATCAATATTTTCCTTGTTGCTTATAAGAGTAATGCCCTTATTTTTGAACTGCTCCACAAGTGCTAATAAGTCAGTTGTACTTCTTGCAAGCCTTGAAAAGTCATGTATATAAATACAGTCACCTTCTCTTGCAAATTCTGTCATTTCATGCAGTTTCGGACGATTAGTATTTTTTGCGGAAACTTTTTCAATAAACCACTTTTCAATGTCATATTTTTTCAACGCTTCAACCTGTCTTGCTTCATTCTGTTCAATTGTAGAAACTCTAACATATGCAATTCTCATAACAATCCTCCTGCATAATAGGCTACACTCTAATTTTACAGCATTTACATTGTCATATATTGTAAAAATAGAGTGGATTTTTTAATTTTCTGCAATTTGCAGTTTATATCAGACTCTATTTTTACAGCTATTACAATTATATTGTACACTTTTGAGTACAAAAAGTCAATAGATATCCTGCACAAAAATATTAATTGATATTTATGCATCTTTGCATTGACATTTTGTATTTTTTAGTGTACAATAATTTTAATGGCGGTGATGTAAATGAAATTAAAAATATCATATGATAAATTATTCGAGCTTATGAAAATAAAGGGCATAAAAAAGATAGACCTCAGAAATGCAGGTCTATCTCCGACTGTGGTTGACAGGCTTGTAAAGAACAAAAATGTAAATACTTCAACAATAGTCAGGCTGTGCGAAATTCTTGATTGTCAGCCAAATGACATAATGGAATGTGAGCCTTTTGAAAAATAAAATATATAAACTAATAATCATTTAAATAGGTGTTTTTATGGCAAATCACAATTAAAATGCACAGTTGCACGGGTAAGTGCCTCATTACCTTCGATAGGGGTAATTTTTTCAAAAACTTCCTGC
>OCVV012828425.1_pt1 | contig 10110 bp, 10 predicted proteins | sample 1539721 | NCBI WGS metagenome assembly OCVV01 (sample SAMN02144230, study PRJEB22623) | gut metagenome | biome: sheep rumen | host: Ovis aries | place: New Zealand
ACATCAAACCGTCGGCTTCCTGCTGTGTAAGGACGCCCGCGCTTACCGCAGCGGCTGCAATAATCTCCTGATTCTTCATTTTTTCTCCTTAAAAGCCCGTATAGCCGATAGCGCAGCTGCAACTGGTCACAGATTCATGATATAAGCGCGGTCCGTCAGCCGTTCTTCCGGGGCGACCTCAGCCTCATTGATGCTCCTTACCATTTCAGAGTACTCGTCCAGCTCCATCAGGCACTCATCATACGGGACGATCAACATCTCATGGATGGACGAAGGGAGCACAAGGATCTTCTCAATCCCGTGCTCCCGTCCAAATTCTGCAAGTGCCTTACGGTCCAGGATGGCGCTCGCCCCCTTGACTCCGCTCGTATTGCCTACCACATAAAACGGATTACCGAGATCCATCTCTACAGACTCGTCATATGTAATCCCGCATATATCAGCGATGACCTCTGACATCTTCCGGATCCGTGTTTCCGCGAAAGTATGCTTTTCCGCAATTTTCCAGGCCTCCGCCGGATCAATTCCGGCGTTCTGCAGGTAGCTCTTTTTTGCTTTGATACAAAACTCCTTTCCATGGCCGTCTTCCTTGCCGCCGTTTACGTACAGGTATGCTTCCAGTCCTTCAAGCTCACAGTCCTTCTTCTCAAGATCCTCATCCGATTCCTTCTGGATACCTATACGGAGGCGCGGAAGGATGAAATCCTTCTCCAAGAAGCGGGACGCATCGATGCCCGGCCAGCGGTTCTCCTCATATACCCGGATCACTTCATTGACTACGTCCGATAATCCCTTCCCTCTTCTCTCCGCCTCATCAATCAACTGCTGTGTGTAGATGATCGGTGCGACTACTGCATCGTTGTTAATGGTGATTCCCTCGAAAATTACTCCGTTCTTTACTGTTTCGTGTGCTTCTGCCTTATATCCGAGCGCGATCAGCGCTGCTACAATATCTGATCTCTTCATTTTTTCTCTCCTTTTTTATTCTGATCATTTCTGCTTCTGTTTTTATTTTTTCTTATTAATTTGCCCGTCGGGCTCCGGATGATATTCATATATGACCTCCTGGCATGTTTTCTGCTGCTTTTACCATCACGGTCACGGCATGCGACGGGGTTCCTGCAAGGGTCCCGCAGGGACAACGCCTGCCCTTGCGGGGTTCACGGCAATGCCGTAGTGTTGGAAAAGCGGCAGTATGCCAAGAGGGCATATATCATCCGGAGCCCGGCGGGATCTAATGTACCTCTGCTTATTAATAGATTATTTATCTATTATTATCGCTCTTTACCTGCCACTCTTTTATTGGCGCGGAGCGCCTTTCCCGTGCGCCGCAGGCGCACTTCTTCCCGCGCAAAAAAAGCGGCCCCCTTGCGGGGGCCTTCCAGCGGTTCAAGTGTCAGCGCTGAATGAAATTTTCGGAAAGAGAAATGATGCAGCCGACCAGCTTTTCAAGCTTTTCGCCCATGCTTTTAGCGTTCTTGCAGGCGCGCTGGCTGGAGCAGACCTTCCAGAGGTATTTGAGACAGGCCCCGCCGTTCTCCTTCCTGTCGAAGACGAATCTCACGACCTCCTCATCCATCTCCTCGTAAAGGTTCTCAGAAGTGAAGATGGTCTCGAGATTAATGCCCTCGAGGATGATTTCTGTCTCATTGATTTCTACGGATTTGATTTCTGTGATCATAATTGGACCTCCATTTATTTTTTGTTCGCAGACCCTATCTGCTTGGCATTATTAACGGGCAAGGGGCGAGCTGCGTGGCAAGGACGCCTCCGGCGCTTGCAAGTAAAAAATCCCCGGATTTTTTGCGCCGTCCTTGCACGCCATAAGCGAGGCCCGGCCCATAATGCCAAAAGCAGAGGGGCCGGACAAAATCAATGGGGGACAATTCACAGAAATCAGTAGAAATCAGACAGAAATCCCCGGGGGGCATTAAGCTGGCCACTTGTGAGGATCCGGGGAGATGGATGAGGGCGGGATTCGTGCCGGGCAGGAGAACGGCAGGGGACGCGCAAATGCATCGGTCTGCTCCTAAAAGCGCCGGAACGCGGCACGGGTGAAAAGCTGTGGGGCGGATGCGTCATCCTCTCGAAAATTTCAGAGCTGACATGAAAGGAAGGCTCCCGCAAGGGGGCCGCTTTGGCGCGGGATATTAAAAGCAACGCTCGCAGCGTTGCCTCATTTTTATAAATGTTTTATAAATGACACTATTTTATCAAATATAATTTCTAAATCTGGGAATCCCAATAAATGCCTTATTAATTATGGCTCGCTGTATTAATTCTATTTCAGTAAAATCATTCTATCTTGGTGGAATTATTCTATCTTTGTAGAATTATTCTTCATAAATATATTGATTCTATAAATAAAATTCATCAAAAAGAATATTTTGTATTGTATTTAAGAATATTTTGTGATATCATTAGGATAAGAAAATGGAGGATATCAAAAAAATGAACCTTACAAAAAAATTTTCATTTGATCTTGCCGACGAAAACAGGAAAAAACTTGAAAAAAGAAAAAGGCAAACTCGGATTCCTCATGGCGTAACGCTGAACACCATGATCGATATCTTTTGCGGGCTCCCGGACGAACTCCGCACTATTCTGAATAATGCCACCTCGAATTATGTGCAAACGCTCTGTGACGAAATGGATCATGCCGGAGAGTTTGAACTTGCGAACCTAACGAGTCTCACAAAAAAATCTCTGGATCTTCTAACATTCCTTAATAATGGGAGTCCTGTTTCCCTCGAGTCAATCAAAGCAAAGCCACGTCTAAAAACCATTCAAATCAAGGATGGTATCGTTATTTTTCCTGAAGATTGGATTATTTTGAATCAGGACGCTGCTCCCGGATCAATGTATGCAGTAGTCGTAGAATGCCGCGATATGGATGGAATTCGACTGCCTCATTTTATCTATTTTTCAATTTCAAAATTAAAAAATATGTCGGATTATGAAATCAGCAGAATCAACCAGCTATGCGCCAATGCGTCAAAATTGTTTCAAGAGGCGCAGAAGCGACAGGTCAGACTCCTTGAAGATCCCAAAAATCCGGGACAATATCTGAACCTTGAGGAGTACCTGGCGTCACCGGAAATAGGCCATTTTGATCTTTATGAAGAGGGAGAACACCCACTTCACCAATACGATTATGAACCGCCCTACGGTGCAAGGATCATAAGAAAACAAAAAAAGGAGGAACCCTAAATATGTTATTCAAGAACATTTTTCGGAAGAATCCGAAAAAAAAGAATCACCACGGTCCATTGAATCTGCCGGAAGTACCGGCAGACCAGATGAATGTAGCCGGTATTACAGCCATCCTTCGGAGCGGCAAGCCAATATGGGCTTGGTACAACATTCTTTCCAATCCAAATTATGCAGCGTTTAAGTACAACGCTCCAGGATATTTAGACGGCTTTGCCGTCTGGCGGTTAGAGGAGGATTATCTTTTTAATTATATTGCGCATTTTGATTCGGAAAAAGTTATGCGTTTACGCTTAACATCTATTTACCGGATGTCGAACAGTACTATTCTGTCGATTATAGATTCCAGCCTTGCGCAGGCATGCAGTGTCATGATCGACGATGATCATCATATAGAGCACACCCGGGCATTCGTACACGATGTTGACCGCGCAATGATAGAATCAGAATTAATGGATAAGCCCGTATTCTACGTCGGTGATGAACACTTTTACAAGTGTGAAGATTATCCTGATGGATTATCCGAAGAACTTCTCAAAAAAAATAAAAGGACTGCAGATGTTGGCGCATCCACAGTCCAGTGATAACAGACAATTCATCTATTATCGATTCGCAGTCATATTATAGCATGGATTTTTATTATCACTTCTTTTTTATTTAAAAATTATAATTCATATCATTTAAATAAATATCCAGGACATAAGGGAAGTCAATAAGCAGGGTAAGACGCTGCTGTGCGAAGCACGGCATAGCGTCTGAAGGGGCAAGGCCCCTTGTCATTCCGGGAAGCTCGATGCTGGACGGAATGACGAAAGGGTAGGTTGAAGCATGACCGTCAGGACATGTTTCAACCGTAGGGAGCGCCGCTCCCTGCCGTTGCCAGAGGAACTGCAGCGTCAACGAGAGCCCCGTTTCGGCCATCGTAAGATGGATGAAACAAAGGCTCGATGTTGTCGCAGCAGTGACGACGGCGGCGGGCGGAGGGAGTTCGCGCCTCGCGCTGAGGGAACCGGCACGATGACGGTGCCTTCAAGGCAGAGCAAAGTAGGGTTTCTTGAAACCCTACTTTGTATAGGGCAGAATGCAGAAATCGCTGCCGGGCTGTCGCGAGGCGTAGTGTTTCCAAGCCGGCAGGCCTGGGAACGGACGCCTTCAGCGACAGCGCCTGTCCGAGCCCCGCCTAACGGATGAGGCGGGCGGCCGAATCCATTAGGCGGTCGAAGGACAGGCAACCGGCAGTGATTTCGGAATGATGCCGGAGAACTTAAGGAGGAATTATATGGCAGAAATGATCAAGTTCAAGGCTACCGAGACAGTGCCGCATATCCGTCATGACCTCCGGGAACTGCCTCCCGGGAAGAGCTATGGCAATGAATCGGTGGATCCGTCTCTATCGGAGAAAAACTACAGCCTTCTCGATGGGCGCTGTCAAACTTTTAAGGAGGCGAATGCCTACCGGAAAGCTATTGAGAAAGAGATCTTTCATTATAAACGGAAGGATCTCGTACATGCAGTCGAAATCGTAGTACAGTGCCCGACAGACTGCCCGGAAGAGCAGAAAGAGGCATTCTTCCAGGAGACCTACAACTATATCTGCAGCACGCTTCCAATGGGAGATAGATGCGTGTTTGTAGCCCAGGTCCATGTCGACGAGAAGCACTACTCTCCCACCGGCGAGATGATCTCCAAGGATCACCTGCACGTCATGTACGTCCCGGCAGTTAAAGATTTAAAGCACGATGGCTACGAGTACAAACTCTGCGCGGATCAGCTCACCAAAAAAGCGCGCCTTAAGGAATTCCATCCGGGTCTGCAGGAACATTTGGACAAAGCAGGGATTGATGCCACAGTGTATCGGAAAAAGAAAGGCGACGGGAAGGCCGTCAGCCTGTCCGTCGACCAGCTAAAAGAGCTGACAGAGAAGACCGGCATCACGATTGACCACTCTCTCACCGTCGATGAGCTGTCGTCGATCATCAGATCCAATATCCACAAGGACCGGCAGCTCACAGAATTAAAGACCGAACTGGACGAAACAAAAGAAAAACTCTCTTTGTCGCAGTCCCGGGAACAGGAACTCGAATCTAAGCTTCGCTCCTACGAGGCCAGCCGGACCACTTCCACCTGGGGGCATGAGCCCGGCTGGGGGACATCCTCAGGATGGGGACGGAGCCAAAAAACAAAAACGGAGGAAATCACATATGATTAACGATTACGGGGTCTTATATACTTTAATATATTACCGCGCACATGTTTACGGCAGCATTGCACTTGTACTTATGATCGGCAATTCACTCCTGACAAAACTGCTTTTAATGATCCTCGGCGTTCACGACATAAGCCAGGTTGCCTATGACATGGCCAGGCATTATGTCCTGTTCATAAGCCTTGGTCTGCTCCTGCTCTTGTTTTTCTTCCACGCCCGCGCAAAATACTATTACGTCCTGACAGGACGTGACATCGGTTACGATATGCGGCACTACAGACGGACATTTTTTGAATTGGTGGATTATTTTGAAAACGCTGAACCGCACAAGCTGGACACTTCCTCATTCCCTGAAAGCGGCTGGCAGGTCACGGACGGCTTGATCTTCGGCAAGGACGGGTACAGGATCATATCTATTCCTTCCAGCTCCGAGGCGAATATCGCTGTGTTCGGCCCGCCCGGATCCGGAAAGACCAGCGGCATTGCTATCATCAACGCCATGCGTTTCCAGGGGTCGGTCCTGGCTATCGATATCAAGGGTGACATTTACAATTATGTGCATAAGCACAGTGATCGTAAGATCATCCGTTTTGCCCCGGACGCTCCAAATGCCCTGGAAATCAGTTGTCATTTCGACCCTCTCGCAGATTTTTACAATATGTCGGAAACTGATCAAAAACTCTATTTGGAGAACATGGCCACAGTCATCATCGCTGATGAAGGAGGTAATGAAGGCAACTACTTCACCACTCGCGCACGAAAATTGTTCCAGGGAATTACACAGCTCATCCTGTGGGAAGATCCGCATGCGTCATTCCCGGATATAATACACAAAATCCTGACAGGGAACATATTTGACTGGGTCACCAATGCACTCGAAAGCGACTGTTATGCCGCAAAAGAGATGCTCGCAAGTCTATATAAAAACAACGAGAAAAATGTCAGCGGAGCTTACGATGCATTGACAACCGCTCTTGTCCATTTTTCTAATCCAATTCTGGATGAACTGCTTACAAGCGGCACCAACAACATAAGCATACAGGATCTGGAAGACGGATCTGACATCTATCTGCAGATCTCACAGGAACACCTTGACGCATATGCTCCGCTCTTTACACTTTTGATTCAAAGTTTCAGCACAGCCTTTACTAAGAGAGCAGACAGCTCTACCGGTGCGAAGAACCGGCCTATCCTGATGCTCATGGATGAATTTCCTCAGCTGACTTTCTCTTATAAAATGATTAACAGCAACCTGTCAACACTACGCTCAAAATCCGTTATCTGTATGGTCATTCAGCAGAACCTTTCACAGTTGGAGTATCGTTATCAGCCTACCGGAGCCAGATCGATCATCGGAAACTGCAACTATCAAATCATTCTCGGAAGCAACGACATTGAAAGCTCAGAAACCTTCAGCAAGTTGTTCGGAATGAAAAAGGTTTTGAAAATGGGAAATACCCTTACACAAGCCGAACGACCGTCAGCCGGATACTCGGCACAGGAAACAGAAGTCCGTGTCTTCCCACCGGAATACTTTGGAGATCTCTCGTTTAAATCCAAAATGATACTCTATTACAAAGGCAAATATGCGGAGCTGACAAAACTAAACTGCTATCAATAAAGTAAAGAAGGAAGCTAATCGTACTAGATTACTTCCTTCTTTTTTCTTCTTCTTTTTAAGTACAGCGTGGACAGCATGGATAAGTGCCATTCCGCCATGGATAACCCCGATGGACAAGCCGTGCACAGCCCATGGACAGCAAAGCTGCCCATACCCTGCACACAACTTGACCACGGGGTTACCCACAGCTCCATAAGCCCGGCACTTACCCATCCTGCCCACACTGCGACGATCACCTCTGAAGCCGTCTGTTCTGAAATTTATAATTTTTTCTTGACACGCTAAGTTCCCTATGTCAGGCTGGTTGAGCCCAGGAAACGGCTTCAGGGCGCACTCTCCCTAGGAATCATCCTAGAGAGCCGCCGAAAACAGAGACAGGCTGTATATCGCCCGAGGGATCCGTATTCTGTCCATCTGACTCGGTTAGCATACGTCTGAGTTGCCAATTCAAACGTAGTCTCCCATACACTTTCTACACGCGTCCTAACGCCTAACATCTACGTGCGCGTCCTTTCGGAACCATCTGTGCACTCCCTCCGGCCTAATACCATTAGCCGGAACGTACTTGCCACCGTGGGATAGTTTTAACCATGCCGGGTCTAAAACCCCGGTTTAGGCATATAGAGGTCATTCTTCCACCTTCAACCCCTGTCGTTACCGCAGCAGGATGGACCGTCTGCCCCGGGCCGGATCCATTCTAATGAATCAGCTGGATCAAGCTAGCAAATTGTTTATACTGGTACGTGTCGCCCCAGATAGCGTATCATCACGAATAGTATGTCCCTGACGACCGCCCTCTCCCCTTTACCCGGGAAGCCGGTGCCGGCTTTTCATTGTACAGGTGAGCCGGCTCACATGAAGATGGCGCTAAAAAAACCGTGTATAGCAAGTCTCTCTCCTGTAATACACGGTTTTAACAATTCCTTTAAATCGGCTCAATTTGTCCAGTTTTGTGCGTATTCGATACACGCATACAAAATCTAGTATCTTGACTAGCGGCCGATTCTGCCCTATAATAAGGGCAGAAAAAGGGTATAGTTATCCCTGCATTAGTTTTCTTGCTCGAGAGGACAGTGCTATCCGGAGATCGCCAAATCTCCAAATAACTACAAATTGTGTAAAAAGAGAACTGCGCCAACAGTTCTTTTTTTATGTTCAATTCTCCATGTCATGTATTCTACATCAAAATCTCGATAAATGCAAGAAAATTACGCATCATCTTACATTTATTCCTAAATTCCATTGATTTTTACGCAATAATATAATATAATTTAATCTAATATAATTTATATTAAATAAGAATAATTTAAAATATATTAATTTAGATTATTTTAAATTAAAATAATCTAAAAAGGAGGATGAAAATGACCACAATCATTTGTGTGGCGAATCAAAAAGGCGGTATAGGAAAAACGACTACCGCCACATCAATTGCAACAATTCTTTCCGACAAAGGGTACAAAACATTGCTTATCGACTCTGATCTTCAATGCAACAGCACTGACACATATCGAGCTGCATTTGATGGAGTTGAAACCTTATATGATGTTCTCTTGGAGGACAAGCCTGTCGATATTAATTCCGCCATCCAACATACTGAAATGGGAGATATCATTGCTGCCGATCCACTCCTCAGAGAGGCTGACAGCAAACTTTCTACCCGAGGAATCGCCGGATATAAAGTACTCAAAAAAGCACTCTCTAACCTACATGGGTATGATTTTGTGATTATCGATACCGCTCCAGCAATCAATATGATTTTGCGGAATGTACTGACCGCATCAGATTATGTCATTATTCCCATCACAGCGGATCGCTATGGATTCCAAGGACTTTTTGAATTGAATGTGTCAATAAAGGATGCCCAAGAACTAAACGAGGATTTAAAAATCGCAGGTGTACTTTTAGTGCGTTATAACCATAGAACAGTTCTGGCAAGAGAAGTCCGCGAAACTCTTAGCAAGGAAGCTACAAATATGGACACACGACTTTTTAATACAACTATACGAGAATGTAACAAAGTAAAAGAGGCTCAAACAGTACAGCTCACACTTCCCAAATATGATAAGTCGTGTACTGCTTCAAAAGATTATGCCGATTTTACAGATGAATTATTAAAGGAGATTTGTTAATGGCAAAGAACAGACCTAGTTTCGGTGATTCTGCCGCGAAGGGCATGAGGGATACCTATGATCCCGCACCCGTTCCTACATTGCAGGAATCAGAGCCAGAAACTGTTCCTCGGGATTCTGCAGTAATTTCAAATGAAAGCGCCATCAAAACCAGCGGGAACAATCCTTACTATGATTACCATCCAAAAACTGGCGCTCGTGGAGGCACGCTGGGAGCCCCAAGAAAAGATACCAAGCGCACGCAGATCAGCATTGGATGTACTGAAGACGAAAAGCAGCTATACAAAAAAGCCGCTACGGCAGATGGAAGAAAACTTCCCGATTTCGTAAATCGAGCAATACGGGAATATATCATTAATCATGGGTTAGATAAGTTAATTTAATTCATTTTAATGTATTTTACATTTTTTTACACTTTTTTAATTTAAAATAATATGAATTATAAAATCCAATGGAGGAATTTATCATGAGTGAAGTGAGAATCACAGAGAATACGATCAGTGAAAGCTTAAAAATAATTTTGGTGAAGAAAAACATGAATATTGCTCGATTGGCAGATCTTATGGGAGTAAGCAGCACCACGATGTATTCAAAATTCAAACGAGGTAATTTCACCATCAAGGACCTTAACGATATATCTAAGGCACTTAATCTATCATACGAAATTACTTTTAAAATAAACGAATGAATGGTAAATATATATGCAATCTATTTACTTACAAAAGATAGAAGAGGAGCAGCTTTCACAATACCTCCCAGATATAAACATGTCCGATCGGGACAAAGAAATCGTACAAAACTATTTAACAAAAAAAATAACCTATAAAAAGCTCGGGGAAATATATGGAATAAGCGGGGAACGAGTCCGACAGATCATTTTGAGATTTTATAAGAAAGCACGCGGTCTATCCTTAAAGAAGAAGAGAGAAGAGGAGAGGAGT
>OCVV011331118.1_pt1 | contig 10109 bp, 10 predicted proteins | sample 1539721 | NCBI WGS metagenome assembly OCVV01 (sample SAMN02144230, study PRJEB22623) | gut metagenome | biome: sheep rumen | host: Ovis aries | place: New Zealand
CTTTTCCAGCAGCTTCTTCTTGCGGGTGATGTCGCCGCCGTAGCACTTGGCCAGCACGTCCTTGCGCATGGCCTTGACCGTTTCCCGGGCGATGATTTTGCCGCCGATGGCCGCCTGGATGGGGACCTCGAAGAGCTGGCGGGGAATGTTCTCCTTCAGCTTTTCGCAGAGCTTTCTGGCCCGGGGATAGGCCTTCTCCCGATGGGCGATAAAGGAGAGGGCGTCCACCTGGTCGCCGTTTAAGAGCATGTCCACCTTCACAAGGTCGCTGAGCTTATATTCGGAGAACTCATAGTCCAGGGAGGCATAGCCCTTGGTGCGGGCCTTCAGGGTATCAAAGAAATCATAGATGATCTCGTTGAGGGGCATGTCGTAGTGCAGCTCTACCAGGCGGGAATCCAGGTACTGCATGTTCTTGTACTCGCCCCGGCGGTCCTGGCAGAGGGGCATGATGTTGCCAACATAGTCGTTTGGCGTGATGATGGAGACCTTCACATAGGGCTCGTAGGCCTCGGCGATGGAGGGGACCTCCGGATAATTGTGGGGGTTATCCACCATGACCACGGTGCCGTCGGTCTTCACGACCTTATAGATGACAGAGGGCAGGGTTGTGACAAGCTCCAGGTCAAACTCCCGCTCCAGCCGCTCCTGGATGATCTCCATATGGAGCATACCCAAAAAGCCGCAGCGGAAGCCAAAGCCCAGGGCCACGGAGCTCTCCGGCTCGTAGCTCAGGGAGGCGTCGTTGAGCTTGAGCTTTTCCAGCGCGTCCCGCAGGTCAGGGTACTTGGAGCCGTCCTCGGTATAGATACCGCAGAAGACCATGGGGCGGGCGGGGCGGTAGCCGGACAGAGCCTCCGCCGTGGGGCGCTCCGCCTCGGTGACGGTATCGCCCACCTGGGTATCGGAGACGTTTTTGATGCTGGCGGTGAAATAGCCCACGTCGCCGGCGGCCAGTTCCTCACAGGGATCCAGGCCGATGGGGCGGAGATGGCCCACCTCCACCACCTTGTATCTGGCACCGGTGGACATGAGGAGGATCTCACTGTCCCGCCGGATGCGGCCGTCCATGAGGCGGAGGAAGACAATGACGCCCCGATAGTTATCATACTGACTGTCAAAAATCAGGGCCTTCAAAGGCGCGTCGGGATCGCCGGAGGGAGCCGGGACATTCGACACGATATCCTCCAGCACGGCGTCGATGTTGATGCCGGCCTTGGCGGAGATCTCGGGCGCATCCTGGGCGGGGATGCCGATGATCTCCTCGATCTCATCCTTGACCCGCTGTGGTTCCGCCGCGGGAAGATCGATCTTATTTACCACAGGGAGGATCTCCAGGTTATTGTCCAAGGCCAGGTAGGTGTTGGAGAGGGTCTGAGCCTCCACGCCCTGGCTGGCGTCCACCACCAGAACGGCGCCCTCGCAGGCTGCGAGAGAACGGCTGACCTCATAGTTAAAGTCCACATGGCCCGGAGTGTCGATCAGGTTCAGGGTATAGCTGTCCCCGTCCCCGGCATGATAGGTCAGGCCAACGGCGCGGGCCTTGATGGTGATGCCCCGCTCTTTTTCCAGATCCATGTTGTCCAGGATCTGGTCCTCCATGATGCGCTGCTCCACGGCACCGCATTTCTCAATGAGCCGGTCGGACAGAGTCGACTTGCCATGGTCGATATGGGCGATGATGGAAAAATTGCGGATCTTATCCTGTTCGATCATGTCTCTTCCCCCTCTGCAGACTGGAGCGCGCTCTCCGCCCGATCCAGCAGATCCCGCAACTCACGTAAAAACAGTTTGGTATCCCGGAGGCTCACATCCCCCGGATGGGCAGAACGGCCCAGCAGATAATCCGCCGTGACGCCGTAATAATCGCAGGCGCGGCACACGAAGCCCAGGCCAGGCTCCCGGGCGCCGTTTTCATAATGACTCAGCAGGGCCTGGCTGATGCCCAGGTCCGCGGCGGCCTGCCGCTGGCTGATATTGCGTCCCTTTCGCAGGGCACAAAGGGTCTCGGGAAAACTGCGTTCCATAACTATCCTCTCTTCCAACGATAACAGCGAGTATTATAACGGCAGAAGCACACTTTGTAAACAAGAAAATTCAGTGAAAAACTTGAAATATCCCCTTGGTAGTGGTAGATTAAGAGCGTTGGATCAAAATACTTTTTGGAGGTACTCTGAAAATGTTTGAAAACCTGATCGAAGTTCTGAAAGCCAATCCCCGCAAGATCGTCTATACCGAAGGTTCCGACGCCCGCATTCTCTCCTCCGCGGCCCGTCTGAAGAAGGAAGGCTTCCTCACCCCCATCCTGGTGGGTAATGTGGAAGAGGTCAAGGCCGCTGCCGAAAAGGGCGGCTTCGACATCGAGGGTCTGGAGATCCTGGATCCCAAGACCTATGACAAGATGGACGAGATGGTGGAGACCATGGTCGCCCTGCGCAAGGGCAAGATGAGCGAGGAAGATTGCCGTGCTGCGCTGCAGAAGGGCAACTACTTTGGCACCATGCTGGTGAAGATGGGCGTGGCTGACGCGCTGCTGGGCGGCGCCACCTACTCCACCGCCGACACCGTGCGTCCCGCGCTGCAGCTGGTGAAGACCAGGAAGGGCGCGAATCTGGTGTCCTCCTGCTTTATTCTGGTGAAGGAAGGCGCCCCGATGCTGTGCATGGGCGACTGCGCCATCAACATCGACTACCAGGATACCGTGGACAAGGAAGGCAACGTCGTCCTTCCCGCCGCCGCAAAGCTGGCTGAGGTCGCCATCGAGACCGCCAAGACCGCCAAGGTCTTCGGCATGGATCCCAAGGTCGCCATGCTGAGCTTCTCCACCAAGGGCTCCGGCAAGGGCGCCAGCGTGGACCTGGTGCGCAACGCCACCGCTATCGCCAAGGAGAAGGCCCCCGAGCTGACCCTGGACGGCGAGATGCAGTTCGACGCCGCCGTGGCCCCCGAGGTCGGTCAGCTGAAGTTCCCCGGCAGCAAGGTCGCCGGCTATGCCAACACCTTCATCTTCCCCGAGATTCAGTCCGGCAACATCGGCTACAAGATCGCCCAGCGTCTGGGCGGCTATGCCGCTTACGGCCCCATCCTGCAGGGTCTGAACGCTCCCATCAATGACCTGAGCCGCGGCTGCAACGCGGAAGAGGTCTACCAGATGTCCATCATCACCGCGGCTCTGGCCTGATCGGGAAAAACAGGGAGCGAGAGCATGAAGACAGGACGGACCCAGATGTCCATCGGAAGTATGCTGCTGGCGATCCAGCTCTTTTCCCTGCTGGCCACGCTGCGGAGTCCCGGCGGGCTTCCTGCGGCAGCAACAGCAGGCGGGCCCAGCGCCATCGGCTTCTGGATCGGATTCTGTCTGCCGGGCATCCTGGGCATCCTGTTTCTGGTGCTGGGCATCCGGAGACGGAAAAAGATCCTGGCCATGATGAGGGACCCCAACCAGATCGATCCCTGGAATCGGTAAACAGCAAAAAATGGGCTGCTGATGCAGCCCATTTTTCGTAAGAGGAGAAGCTCATGCTGGAAATGGAATGGATGGAGAATGCCCTGGCACTGGCGCGGGAGGCTGCCGAAGCCGGAGAGGTACCGGTAGGCTGTGTCATCACCGACAAGGACGGAAACGTCATCGGCCGGGGACGCAACCGCCGGGAGGAAATTGATGACGCCACCGCTCACGCGGAGATCGAAGCCATCCGGGAAGCCTGCAAGGCTTTGGGCGACTGGAGACTGGAAGGCTGCACGCTGACGGTGACGCTTGAGCCCTGCCCCATGTGCGCTGGGGCCATCCTCAACGCCCGGATCCCCACAGTGGTCTACGGCGCGAAAGAACCGGTCTTCGGCTCCTGTGGAAGTGTGATCGACCTTTTCTTCGAGCGCTACGGCCACACGCCCCGGGTCTACAGCGGCGTGCGGGAGCAGGAATGCGCAGGACTGCTGAAGACCTTTTTCGCGGCCAAGAGATAGTCAAAAGCAGATCCTGGCCATATTGCAAGAAAATGTTCGGCGAATTCGTACTATCTGCGAGTTCGCCGAACTTTTTGTAAATCTTTATTTACAACTGCCGGGAGGGGCAAGCTCCTCCCCTATGGTGCTGGCGGGCCTATGCGCTTATGTTGCAACAGCCCCTTTTGAAATTTTACTTTCCGATATTGGTCCACAGGACGGAATCCAGAACAGCGTCCACTTCGCTCTGGCTGAGACCGAGGCCGATGGATCCGCAGAGATAGGAGTTTTCCAGATAGACATAGAAGTATGCCTGCTCCGGACTCTCCAGAACCGTGAAGACCGTACCATCGGGGCAAGTGTGGCTGCGTTCGGCAAAAGAGTCAAGGTCAAAAGCGATCCCGCCCACCTCGTTGCCGGAGAACAGCGTCCCGTAGGAGGCGTTATAGACATAACAGGTGACCTGACGCTCCGGGGTGAAGATCGGATACCAGCTGACGGCGAAGCTGCCCTCGTCAAAATAATAGAACTTATCATACCCCAAGGGCGTTTCCCGGAAGAAGTCACCGCGGCAACATTTCTCTCGAATGCGGGATGTGATCTCTGCATTGCTAAGATACTGGGGGCCGCTGTAATCGCCATGGAGATTGGCACCGTACTGGGCGTTGAACCATTCTTCTGTAGTCTCAAAGGTCTCACGGCTGTAGAGATGGGTGCCGCTGCCGCGCAGACGCAGGCCATACTTTGCGGCGATCTCCTCCAGTTTCTGCTCCTCGGCGGCGCTGCGGCAGTCATAGTTGAAGTCGTAGCGGCTCTGGAAGCCCTCCTCCCCTTCAAAGGCCGCCACGTAGGCGTCCAGTTCCTCCTGGGTAGCGATCCGCTCCTCGATCACATCCGTATCACCCATAAAGATCACCGTATAGGTCCCGTCGCCGTTGTCATCGATGGAGCGGGCTCTGGCACCCTCCGGCTTCGTAAAGACCGGAGGAAGATCCGGGTTTCTCTCATCGGAATTCTTCCAGGCTTGCCACTCCGCCCAGGCGGCCCGGCTGGAGGCCAGTCCGTCCTCCACCACGGGGTCCAAATCCACCGGCGTCTCCTGGGGCTGGGTCAGAGACACCACGCCTCCCTCTTCCACTTCCTGGACCACGATGGCCCGCGGTCCGATCCAGCCGGCGGCATAGGCCACCGCGCCCAGGCCCAGCAGCAGAGCTGCTGCCAACGCCAGCGTTATCACACGTTTTGCTTTCATCTTAGCTTTCCTTTCCTTCGGGCCCTTTGCGGGATCGAAGGAGACGCTTTCGGTCAGGAAGCGATCGTCCACGCCATCCAGAAGCTGCAGGATCTGATCCCGATTCATAGCAAGCCCTCCTTTTCCAGATACATTCTCAGGTTCTTTCGGATGCGGGAAAGGCGCACGGAGATCCGATGCTCCCCACTGCCAAGTGCGGCGGCGATGCGCTTCACAGGGTCTCCATACCAGTAACGACGCAGGAAGGCAACCCGATCCTCCCGGGAAAGTGTACGAAGGAAAGCGTTCACTGCCCGGGCCAGTTCTTTGGCTTCATAGTCCCGCTCGGGGCCGCCGTCGCGGGACAGGACATCCTCAAGCTCGTCCAGCGCCAGATCATAGCTGCTGTTTCGCTTTTGTGCAAAGCTTCTTCTCCGCCGGCTCAGGGCCAGATTCCGGGCTATTTTACAAAGATAGGTCAGCAGCGGGTCCGGCCGGCGGGGCGGAATGCTGTTCCAGGCCGCAAGCCAGGTGTCATCCACACATTCTTCCGTCTCCTGCCGATCTCCAAGTATGTTACACGCGACTCTGCCGACAGGCGCGCCATATTTGCGTCCTGTCTCCGCAATGGCTTGCTCTGAACGCACCCAATACAGATCAAGGATTTCTTTGTCTTCCAATGCAGTCACATCCTTTCCCGAGGCGGAGCGCTCACACCTCTCACCCATGATACTATCCATCCACGGGCGAATGTCTCAGTCGGATCAAAAAAAACATCTCAGGGCAGGAAAAACGGGCACGCCGTCAAATCAGCGTGCCCGTTTTCACTTGGTTCTCAGAAGAGCTTGATGGCGCCGTAAGTAATGCCGGTCATGATGGCGGCGGCTATACAGACGCCGATGAAGATCACCGGAAAAGCCTTACGGGCTTTCATGTTCAAAAGTGCTGCCACCAGGGCGCCGGTCCAGGCGCCGGTACCGGGCAGCGGGATCGCCACCAGGATCAGCAGGCCCCAGGTGCCGTATTTCTCCACCGCTTCGCCCTTGCCTTCCGCCCTGTGCTCCAGCCGGGTGATAAAGCCGTCCAGCGCGGCCCAGTGCTTGCGGAGCCAGGCGAAGATACGTTTGATATAGATGATGATGAAGGGCACGGGAACCATGTTGCCCAGGATCGCGGCAGTCAAAGCCGTAAAGTAAGGAAGCCCCAGGGCGATCCCGTAGGGCAGGCCGAGCCGAAGCTCCACCACGGGTACCATGGAGATGAAAAAGGTCACGATGAACTTGCCTACCGTTGTTCCGGTGAGCCAGGCGATCATAGAAAGCTCCTGTGCATACAAGATGTGCGTAGTATACCATAGTTTTCCACAGTCTGCAACGGCATAGAAGGTTAAGATTCCTTAAGTTTTTCGGTTGACGCTCCCGCGCTTCTGTTGTAGAATGGGGAAGAAATCAATCGAGTACGGGAGGAATCACTTATGAGTCAAGTTGCCATCGTCACCGGCGGCAGCGGCGGCATCGGCCGCTGCACCGCGGCAGAGCTTCACAGGGCCGGCTGCAAGGTCTATGAATTCTCCCGGCGGGAAAAGCCCCAGCGGGGCGTAACCCATATCACGGCGGACATGACAGACGAAAAACAGGTCCAAGCCGCGGTGCAGGAGGTCCTTTCCCGGGAGGGTCGGATCGACATTCTGGTGAACAACGCGGGCTTCGGCATCTCCGGCGCTGCGGAGACCACCGACAGCAAGGACGCCCACGCCCAGCTGGAGCTGAACCTCTATGGTATGGACAACGCCACCAAGGCGGTGCTGCCCGCCATGCGGCAGCAGAGCAGCGGGCGGATCGTGTGCATGAGCTCCATCGCGGGTATCCTGCCCATCCCCTTCCAACTCTGGTACTCAGTGAGCAAGGCGGCCATCAACGCCTACGTGCTTGCCCTGCAGAACGAGGTGCGGCCCTTCGGCATCACCGTTTGCGCCATCATGCCGGGGGACATCGCCTCCGGCTTCACCGACGCACGGCAGAAGTCAGAGGCCGGGGACGACGTATACGCGGGGCGGATCCAGCGGAGCGTGGCCGTGATGGAGAAGGACGAACGGGGCGGCATGACGCCCGCCTACGCCGGAGCCTATGTGGCGAAGATCGCCATGAAGAAGAGGTCCAAGCCACTGATCGCACTCGGCCCCATGTACAAGGGTGCTGCGGTACTGGCAAAGCTGCTGCCGAGGCGGCTTTCCAACTGGATCGTCGGCCTGATGTACGCGAAATAAGCAAGCAGCGCCCTGTCTCCCAGCTTTGGGCAGGCAGGGCTTTTTGCGTCAGGATCCTCTCCGTTTCCCTTGCTACCGGAGGAAATTCATTGTATAATAAAGAAAGCCTTTTTCAGGAGGACTTGAGATGAAAAAATTCAGCCAAACTCTGCTGATCGTGGTGCTGGTGATCCTGTTGGGCCTGGCGGGCCTGCTGGGCTGGCTCACCATGACGGAGTTTAACCCCGATCCCATCGAGGATCTGGAGCCTATCAGCTATCAGGCGAGCACCGCGCTGCCCCTTGGCGCCACAGTGGATCTGCTCAGTTGGAACATCGGATACTCCGGCCTTGGCGCGGAGCAGGATTTTCTGCTGGACGGCGGACAGACGGTTCGCCCCGGGGACGAGACCGTGGTGCGCCGCTACCTCAAGGGCATTGAGGAGACGGTGCAGGCGGGGAACTATGATCTTGTGCTGCTGCAGGAAGTGGACACCGACTCCGCCCGGACCTACAGCATCGACGAGGCCCAGCGCCTGGCCTCCGGCACCAGCTACCACGCGCTGAACTACTCCTGCCCCTTTGTGCCCAATCCCCAGACTCTGCTCTACGATCCCATCGGCAAGGTCAACAGCGGCCTGCTCACAAACTCCCGCTTCCAGATCGAGCGGGCGGAGCGCATCTCCCTCCCCTGCCCCTTCAGCTGGCCCCTGCGGATCGCCAATCTCAAGCGCTGCCTGCTGGTGAGCTACCTGCCCATTGAGGGGAGCGAACACCAGCTGGTGCTGGTGAATCTGCACCTGGAGGCCTATGACAGCGGGGAAGGCAAGATCGCCCAGACGAGACAACTGCGTGACTTCATCGAATCCGAGTATCAGAAGGGCAACTACGTGGTCGCCGGAGGCGACTTCAACCAGCTCTTCCCCCGGAGCACCGATCGCTACCCCATCGTCAAGCCCGAACTCTGGCAGCCCGGCGTGCTGGAGGACAACCAGCTGCCGGAGGAGCCCGGCTGGCAGTTCGTGAGCGACATTACAAAGCCCACCTGCCGCCTGCTGAACCAGCCCTATGACCCGGCGGACACCGTGAACACCCAATACTATGTGATCGACGGCTTCATCATCAGTCCCAATGTGATGCTGGAGCTGGCGGAGACCCTGGATCTGGGCTTTGCCAATTCCGACCACAACCCGGTGCATCTGCGCTTTACGCTGCGGTAAATGCGGCGATCCACAGCTTATGAAAAGGACCATCCCCTCGCGGGAATGGTCCTTTTTGTTGTTGATTTCAGGTTTCGCCGGGGTGTTTTTTCTCCCAGCGCTTGCGCTGCTGTTTGCGGATTGCTTCTTCGGTCTTATCCTTCACCTCGGGAAGCAGGTCCTCGGAGAACTTGCGCTTCACGCGCCGGAACAGGCGGATCAGGATCTGCAGCAGCCGGAGGAAAGGAAGGATCAGGAAGAGTACCGCGAAAAAGCTCATCAGAGAGCACCAGTCCTCCACGCAGCGGGCGGCGTTTTCCCAATAGGGATTGACGACGCCAAGCTTCTGCATGCTGCGGGTGCCGAACTCTCTAACCAGGCCCAGGACCTTTCCGAAGGCAAAACGGCCGGTGTTTTCCACCACCTCGCCCTGGCCGATGGGGAACTTCTCTTTTACGAAATTCAGCACGAAGTTTTTCACGGGATCGGTCATGACCAGCTCATAGCAGCTGGCACCCGCCCCCTCTTTGAGCCGGGTGTAGGCGTCAAAGGACATGTAGACGCCCTGGCCAGCGGTGTAGGCCTTGCGGCTGGCAAAGTCCTGCTCCCGCTGCACAACGCCGGCCACCGTAAAGGGAACTCCGTTCAGCTTCATAGGCATGCCTTCCAAATCCGTGCCGCCGAAGAGGAGCCAGGCGCTGTCCTCGTCCAGAAGGACGCGATCGTCCATCACGTCGCTCTCGGTGAGGTAGCTGCCGCTCAAAAGACGGAGGGGATGAAAGAGGAAGAAGTCTCCGCCCACAGCGATGACGCTGACCTCTCCCTTGCCCAAGTCCGAGGAGGCGCTGAGCTTGCCGGAAGCGCTCCAGGCGTCCCGGAAGAGGCGGGTATCGGTATCGGCCTCGATGGCGGCGGCATGGAGCTGGTCCAGAATCGCATAGCGAAAGCCGTGGAGCTGGTTCAGGCTCAGACATTCATCTGCCGGGAGGAAGCAGCTGACCTGGCGAAAGGCCGTGTCCCCCTCCCCTGCCCAGCGCTCCGCCGCGTACTGGGAGGGCAGGAGCTTTGCCAATGAGGCGCGGGCGAAAAAGCAGGTGCAGGAGGCCAGGACCAGGAGGCCGCAGAGGATCCAAAGGAAAAGCCCTTGGCGTTTGGTGAGTTTTCTCATGACGCTCAGTTATCGGCCAGGCGGACCATGTCGCCGTTCTTCACAGGAGCGGAGCTGGTAGTGATGACATAATCGCCCCAGCCCAGATCGCCGGTGACGGCAATGCTGGTATCATCCTGGGCCAGGATCTCCACATTGACACGGCGGGCGATATAGCGGTTGCCCAGAGGCGAGTTCTTGGACTCCACCTTATAGAGAAAGCTGCCGTTGGAATCGCTGTGGATGGCGCTCTTGGGGACCACCCAGTCGTAGTTTGCGCTGCGCTGTCCGATGGAGACGGTGAGCTCGGTGCCGGCGTTCACGTCGCCGGAGATATCAAAGG
>OCVV011288939.1_pt1 | contig 10107 bp, 8 predicted proteins | sample 1539721 | NCBI WGS metagenome assembly OCVV01 (sample SAMN02144230, study PRJEB22623) | gut metagenome | biome: sheep rumen | host: Ovis aries | place: New Zealand
CGGAACTATTTTTTTGCCTGACTGAATCAGGAAATCAACTTCATAAGAATGGGTGCTCCCTTCCTTGTTCCAGGTGTGATAATAAAGCTCACGGCCTGTTGCCCTCATTATCTGGGCGACCATGTTTTCGTACAGATAGCCCAAGTCTGCTGGAAGTTTGTCACCAAGCAGTTTGCTGTAAATATTCTCTCCTGTTTTCGGCTCCGAATCGAACAGCATTGTCGTGAACAAGCCAACATCCGATAGGTACAATTTGAATGTATCTTCATCTTTTGTGAGGGAAAGCGTAATGCTGGGATTCAATGTGTTGTAACATGGAATGACGGTTTTTGAATCAAGCAAATCCGAGAGCCGTTCCAGATCTTTTGCGACTTTTCGTTTTTGTGTTGCCTGCGAAATGACATATCTTTTTTTGTGTGTTGCTAGCTGACTTGGAATTGACTTGTACATTTTTCCAATCAGGCCTGATGAATCTATCTTTTTAAAATCATCGATATAGAGATTTATGATTTCTCTTTTTACTGAATCAATCTGAGAAAAGTTTTTACCGTCAACATAGGCTTTTACGGCCTGTGGCATCCCCCCGACCGCCATGTATGTTCGGAAATCTTTCATGAGTTTGCGGTTCGTGCCGTTGCCGACTTCTTCGTTAAGGGCGTACAAGTCTCTTAAACTGTTGTATGTGTCGTTCCCTGTCGCCCACATAAATTCTTCATAATCCATCGGGTAGACTGGGATTTTATGTTCTTCCGACGGAATGACTATATCCTTTACATTTTTCTTTATGCTGATTAGCGAGCCTGTTTCTATGTAATCATATCTTCCGTCTAAAACCAGATATTTTATTGCCTGGCGAACTTTCGGGTAAAGCTGAATTTCGTCAAAAATGATGACAGATTCTCTTTTGTATAAAGTGACTCCGCTGACTGTTTGTAAGCGTAAAAAAAATCGGTCGAGACTTGCGATGTCCTTGAAAACATCTTCGAGTTCCCTTGTGATATTGGCAAAATCAATTTTTATATAGGAACGATAATTTGATTTTGCGAATTCTTCTGCAATGGTAGATTTTCCTACACGTCTGGCTCCTTCAAGAATAGCCGCATAGTTTGGAGCAAGGTTTTCTTTCCAGTTTTTAAGAGCATCCTCTGCTTTTCTCTTGAACATGCGAGCCTCCATTTAGTGCAGTTATTTCAGAATTTTATACACAAAATAGTGCACTTTTTTCAAAATTATTTTAGTTAAATAGTGCAGTTTTTTCAAGATTTTAAAAACAAAATAGTGCAGTTTTTTCACTATTTTAAACGCTTAAAAGTGCAGTTTTTTCAAGATTTTTACACTCTATGATACACCAGCTTTTTATGCTACAATTCTCCCATAAAAAAGGACATCCAAAATTGAAAAGCATATTCCGTATCGAAAAAAAACTGCTCACCGCTCACCGCTCACTGCTACCTGTTATCTGCTGCCTGCTGCCTGCTCACTGCTATCTGCTCACTGCTATCTGCTCACTGCTGCCTATAATTTTGCTGACATCTTGCGGCTCTTCTTCCCCTGTCGTAATCTGGACAGACCGGCCGGAAATGGTTTCTTATGTCGAATTTTTCAATGTCGCCCAGAACAAGGCCAAGGCCGTGGTCGTTTATAAAGAAAAACTTGCTTCATCCCTGCCACCAGCTAAGGACGAGCAGAACCCGGATATCGTAATCGGCTCCTTTTTGCGAAATTCCCGCATCAAAAAGAATTTCGCATCCCTTGACCGTGTCTTTAACCGCCGGGGCATAAATCCTGATTCAATTTACGCTCCTCTCCTTGAATATGGCAAAATCAACGGACGGCAGTATTTGATTCCACTGAGCTTCAATATGCCCATGATGATTTTTGCCCAGAAAAACCATGACTTGATTCCAGAGAGCATGACCATCGACCCTGACAGAATTCGGGACTCCGCCTCTCTTTTTAACCAGAAGTCAAAAGAGAATGTCTTTTTGAGAATGGGCTATGCGCCTTCATGGGATGCGAATTTTATCTTCCACATGGCAAAAATGAACGGAATCGACTTTAGCGAAAAAGGAAATGTCTTTTCATGGAATGCCTATTCTCTTGCTGACACAATCGAATACACAAAAAAATGGTCTCAGGACAAAAATGGCGGCACAAGTCAGGAACAGGATTTTGCCTTTAAATATCTATATGCTCCTTCTTATAAGCTGGTTAGTTCCGACAGATGCCTATTCGCTTACATTAAGAGCGACGATTTTTTTAACATTTCCAGCGAGCAGACTGAAAACATTGCATTCCATTGGCTTGGCAAGGGCGATAAAATCTTTGTCAATGATGACATGACCAGCCTGGGCTTGTACAGAAAGACAAAAAACTCCCACTCGGCATACGAATTCATAAACTGGTTCTTTTCTGAGGCAACACAAAAAAATCTGCTCGAAAGAGCTTTTCGAATGGATTTGGATACTCAGACTTTTGGCATTTGCAGCGGCTTGTCTTCAATAAAAAGCGTGAACGAGCGTGTTTTCCCAAGTTTTTACAAGACTCTCCTTGGAAAAATGCCTGCTGAATCCAACCTTGTCGCCCCCCTGCCTCTTCCCAGCCGATGGGAAAGCCTGAAGGAGAGGGTTATCATTCCTTATCTGTCTGAAGTCACAAGTACGGACAGTACTGTGGCAATCAAGTCCATGGACGAGAGAATAGCCGCCTGGCGAAATCAGTTCAACTAGCCTTTTTATAGCAAATCTGGGCCATAGTATCTTATTTTCCTAATATCTTCGCCTCAAATTCCGATAATCTAAGTAGATAAAATGTCAGGTGGGAGCGCAGAGGTGAGATTATGTTAAACGGAATTTCATTGAACGCAAATAGTTTTAATTATTCGGGTGTTGTTTCCTCTAGTGGTCATGGAAAACTCTATGTACCCGTCGCACAGTCAAATGTAATATATGCTCATTTTGATCATGTCACTGGAGTCGCTGCAAAACCAAATCAGCAGGGTGTCTCAATCTCAAAAATACAGATTCTTAATTCTCTTTTGAATCAGCTTATCTCCATGAAGAATAAGCCAAAACTGGATGCGAAGGCGGAGGAAATGTCTGATTCCCAGCTGGATGCCCTTATTCAGAGTACCCAGTCAAAGATTCAGACCAATGTGCAGATTGCACAGGCAACCGGATACGGCCTTGCGGGGGCTGCCCCTCAGTCAGGAGCTATCTTTAGTCTGGACGCTTAGAAACAAAAATACTTCCGTGTATTTTTGTTTCTTTGCTTTTTCCCTGCATCCATGCAGGGCTTTTTTTTTACGCCCACAAAAGCCACAATACGATTGCGGCAGCTGCTGTCGTAATCAGGGTGAAAGTGCCGCCCAGTTTGAGCCATTTTCCGAAGCTCATGGGGTAGCCTTCTTTTTTGACGATTCCCATTGCGACGACATTTGCGCTGGCACCGAAAGGTGTTAGGTTTCCGCCAAGGCATGAGCCGATTAAGAGGGCGAAAAGGAAGAGTTCCCGGTTGATGCCCATGCTTTCGGCCATGTTTCCCGCTACAGGCAGCATGACGATAATGTAGGGAACATTGTCAACGAAGCCAGAAATAAAGATTGACACTGCGAGAATCAGAATGAAGCCCGCCAGTTTGCTTCCGCCCGTAATTCCTGCAAGGAAGTCAGCGAAGTCTTTTAAAAGTCCTGTTTCGCTGATGGCACCAACAACCACGAAAATTCCGATTAAGAATGCGATTGTCTCCCAGTCAAGCCCCTTGATGAGCTCCCAAGTTTCGCCTTTTGTCTTTTTCTGGGAGAGAAGGTACCAGAGAATGCCCGTAAATCCCAGGAGCATGACATAGCCGCCGGAAAGGAAGGGAATTTCTTTTGGAATGAAGGAAATTGCCGCAAGTCCGAATATGAGGGCGAGAAGAAGAATTGCCGGAACTACAGAAATAATGGGCTCTCCTTCAACCTCAGTTTTGTCACGGAGTCGGGCGAAAACAGCATAGAAGAAGAGACATCCTGCCAAAAGGCCTGTCTGAACAACGAAGAAGACTGAAAGGCGGCCAGAGTGAATGAAGAAGTCGTTGAAAGTGTAGCCTGCGTAGCTTGCGAAAATCATGCTCGGAGGGTCACCGACCAGGGTTGCAGTTCCCTCCAGATTTGACATAACTGCAAGACCGACCATGAACATCGTGGGGTTCATCTTAAGCTTCTTGCAGAGGGAAAGGGCAATCGGTGCCATTACAAGAACGGTCGCAACATTCTCGACGAAAATTGAGATGATGCCGGTCATTGCCAGAATGAGGACGATTGCGATTCCAGTTGATGGGCTTACCTTTACAATCCAGTCGGCGATTTTTGCCGGAACTTTTGAATAAAGGAAGAGGGCGGCAACAGTCATGCTGCCCACATAAATCATAAGGACATTCCAGTTCACGAGGCTAGAAAAAGCGTGGCTGAGGGCGTAAAGCCTGCCGTTGCCTGTGGTGAAAATTGCTCCCGGAAAGGCAATTCCCAGGATAATCACGAGAATTGCAGCTGCTGTCGTAAAAATTACCTTTTTGTCCTGTTTTGCGATTACAAAGGCATACATGGCCACTGCAATGGCAAGGACAATCCATTTTAAGTTTTCCATGACGGTTAGTATATCTGATTTCTTTTCCCCTCTCAACAGGAATAAAAGATTGTATGTAAATTCTGCGTTAAATCGTCTTTCCTTCCACTTTCACTTTGCCGATAATCTCAATATGAAAAAAAAGTTTCGTGTTACTTATAACGCTCCAGTTACCCTTACTTTTGCCATCCTTTGCGTTCTGATTCTTTTGTTAAATGATTTTCTTTTGGGAAAGCACCTTATTCCGGCAATTTTTACGGCCCCGGCCAGAATCGGAAGTCAGGGCGGCTTCAATTACAAGAATGTTTTTGACTATTTCCGCCTTTTTCTCCATGTTCTTGGTCATTCTGACTGGAATCATCTCTTGGGGAATTTTGCCTTTATCCTTTTGCTGGGCCCTCTCATGGAAGAGCGCTACGGCTCAAAAATGGTTCTCCTTATGTTCGTGGTGACAGCATTCGTCACTGGAGTGATAAATGTCTGCCTCATTCCCCGGCCTCTCCTTGGGGCAAGCGGAATCGTCTTCATGCTGATAATCCTTGCCTCAATTACCACTCTGGACAAAAATGTAATTCCACTTAGCTTTATTTTCGTTGTGGCTATTTACCTTGGCCGTGAACTCATTAACGCTCCCAAGGCTGAGAATATTTCCACTGTGGCTCACATAGCGGGCGGACTTTGCGGCTCCATGTTCGGCTTCCTTGTTGCTCCAAAAACAAAAAAGACTTCAAAAAAGGAGAAAACCGAAGCTCCTGCTAAAAAAGAAAGCAATATTGAGGAAAATCGTTCAAAGCCCTCATTCTTAAAGAAAAAAGAACAGGCTGATGATGATACGACTGTCGTGGGCACGCTGGAGATTTAATTTTTTATGGATAATAAGCGCCTTATGGTCAAACTGAACCAGATTTATTCCCAGAATGGCGGGAAAATTTTTTATGGCCTTTTTTTGATGATGGTTCTGGAAAGTCTGGCCTCTGTAGTAATTTTTTCTTCGTTTATGAATTTGCTTGCTGGCGGCGTGGCTGGCGGCTCGACAAACTTTCTGACCTTCATCTTTGCTTTTCTGGTGATTTTCGTCTGGCTTTGCCTTCAGTTTGGCTTTGCCGTAATGCTCTTGAAAATGACCCGCCGGGAGTATAGCAACCTGGGCTTTATTTTCCTGGCTTTCCGCCGTCTTAATCCAGCCGGCAAAGTGATTTCTGCTTTTGCCTTCATTTTTGTCATTATTACATTTTTGTCGAGATTTCTTGCAAAGGCTATTTTCCTCAAGATAAGGCCTGACTTTACATTTTCCCTGCCATCGCTCTCCTCCCTGCAGAAGGCTGAGCCTGGCCCTGAAACTGAAGAGATGCTTTCGACACTTCCTTCAGATTTTTTATTTTTCCTGCTGATTTTTATCGGAATTCTTTTTTTATTGTCGCTTTTTGTCCTGCTTCGCTATACTTTTGTCTTTCATCTGCATTTTGACAATCCTTACTGGAGCCTGCCCAATCTTTTCAGACAAAGCAGAAGGATGATGCGTGGAAACAGCTTACGCCTCATTCTTTTTGCGCTTAAGGCGGGCGGAAAACAGCTGGCTATTGCCCTTGGCCTCTTGATTCTGGTAAATTTAATTCCCGAGGCGAAACATTCAGGTCTGTCACTTCTGGTATTTTTCCTTGACATGGCATATTTTATAAATTTATGCACTGCCTTGACCCGAATTTACCTGACCGTCCCACTGCTTTATGAGGAAAAGTTAAAAATTGAAAATTCCTAAAGATTACGCTTCTTATGAAGAAATAATAAAAGGCTCTCGTTTTCTCTCAGAATTGTTCCTGATTTCCTCTCAGGCGGAAGTCAGGGAGAAAATCAAGGCTCAGAAACAAAAATATGCTGATGCCACTCATGTCTGCCATGCTTTTATTTGCGGAAAAAATGCCGAGCTTATGGGAATGAGTGATGACGGAGAGCCGGGTGGAACTGCAGGCCGTCCCATGCTTGATGTCTTAAAGGGAAGCGGAGCAACGAATCTTCTGGTGACGGTAACACGCTGGTTTGGCGGAACTCTTTTGGGGACCGGGGGGCTTGTTCACGCTTACGGCAGCGGAGTCAAGAATGTCCTTGCCCTTGCTGAATTCGAGGAGCTGGTGGAAAAATCATCTTTTGCCCTTTCCTGTGACTATCAGCAGTATCAGATTGTTAAGAAGATTTTCGAAGGATTTACTCTTTATGAGCTTTTCGAGGAATTCGGAGAGGCTGTTTCTATAAAAGGACAGCTCGCCCAAAGTGATTTTGATTTGTTTAAGCAGAAGATTTTTGATTCAACAAACGGTAAGGTTGAAGTGACTAATTCCTGACTGAAAAAAGGCCGATAATTTCATTATGAAGAAAAGATTTTTTGTTTTTCCGCTGATATTCCTTTTTGCCGCTTTGCCCGCATTTTCCAAGACCGGTTTTGAATTTGGAATTGGCTCGGGCTATACTTTTTACGGAGACTCGGCAACAAAAGACAGAAACAAGGAGCTGGGCGACACTAACCAGACAATCCTTGCAATGGACGCGCTTTTTCTTATTCCAGTCAATGACATGCTGATTTTTTCTCTTGGCGGGGACAGCGTTTTTGATTTTCGCTGGAAGGGCTCCAATCACATTTACCTGATGGATTATGCTTTTCTCGCAGGTTTTCGGGTTTATCCTAAGGTAGCGGGACTTTTTGTTTCCGTGGATTACGCTTTGGGAAGAAGAACTGACTTCATCACACTGGATAGCTACGACGACACGGTGAGCACTGAATGGGGAAATGGTTTTAAAATTGCCCTTGGATATGATTTTTCCTGCCACTTAGGCTCATCAATAGCTCCCCTTATTGCCGCCAGCCTGAAAAGTATGCCTCGTGGCGGTTCAAGGGATAATCTTTTCTGTGTATCGCTCAAGCTTACGAAACACAAGTAATTTATTGTTGAAAATTCACACTTTCTGTTGTATCCTATTTAAATACGATTACTTTAGGATTGGAATATGCAGATTGTTACAGAAGGTGAGATGCCAAAAATTCCCGAGCAGTTAGAAGAAGTGCTTTCTCCGGCGGAGCTTGGAATTGCCGTAGATGTTGGTACCACGACCATTGCGGTGAGCGTATGGTCTCTCCTCCATCGAAAACACCTTGTGACAGTCGCTGAAAAGAACAATCAGGTTCGCTACGGCTATGACATAATCCGACGCATTGCTTTTGCCGTCCGTCCTCCGCTAACAGGTTCTTCTGCCGTGGTGGAAAGCGGTCCTTCTGCCCTTCATTATTGCATTATAGGCCAGCTGGAAAAAATGTTTTCCAAGGCCCTCATTGAGTCTGCGTCCCGCCTTCCCCGGGGCTTTCAGCCAAAGGTCAAGTCAATCGTAATCACAGGAAACACCACCATGCTCAGTTTTGTTTGCTCTACATCAGTGAACAACATGGCGGCGGCTCCATTTACACCGGCTTCACTTTTTGACACTTCTACGACATGGGGGAAAATCAGAAAAGGGCAGGTTTATTCATATTGCACTTCATTGGACAAACCTACGCCGGAACTTTTAAAAGTATTTGAGACAAGTCCAATCCTTGAAGACACTGAAGTTTACATTCCTCCCTGCATCGGGGCTTTTATCGGAGCTGATGCTGTTTGTTCCATGATAGCGGCAGGTTTCCCAATTCCCGGCTCAAAAAACGATGCCTCAACCCTGCGTCCCTGGGAGTCAAAGGTAAAGGCACCTCTTTTGCTTGCTGATATAGGCACGAACAGCGAGCTTTGTCTTTTTGTTCCTGATACGGAGGGAAAGACCGGGCGGATTCTCTGTACTTCGGCGGCTTCCGGCCCGGCTTTTGAGGGAGCCAACATCAGTTGCGGTATGCCTTCGACGGAAGGGGCTATAGACAAAATCACTTATATCCACGACAGGCTAAAGTGTCACACTATCGGCGACAAAAATCCAAGGGGCTTGTGCGGAACTGGCCTGATCAGTGCGGCGGCCGTCATGCTGAAGAACAAGTACATCGACAAAAATGGGGTCATCATCCGTGAAAAATCAAAGCTGGGAGACGGAACTGCCTGTATTGAGCTTACTCCGGCCGTTTACCTTTCCCAGCAGGATATACGAAACTTGCAGCTGGCAAAATCAGCCGTGCGAACAGGCCTTGAATTTTTGCTTGAGCATACTGAAGAAACGCCTGTTTTCTGTATTGCGGGTGGTTTTGGTTCAAAAATTAATCTCGAAGAAGCCACTACAATCGGCTTGCTTCCGGCAGAGCTTGAAAAACGCACGATTCAGCTGGGTAACGCCGCCCTTTCCGGGGCAAGCGCTCTTCTATTTTCGAATGTGCTGCGAGAAAAAGCCCGGGCTTTGGCAAAAAAATCCATTCAGATTAACCTTGCGGGCATTCCAGAATTCCAGGAACGCTTCTTAAACGGCATGAATTTTTAGGAACAAAAAATACATCCGTGTATTTTTTGTTCCTACGAGAAAATTCTGTTCCCCGCCTCAGAAGCACAGCTTCTTCGGAGAATCGCTAAAAACTTGCATCGCAAGTTTTCTTAACGCTCCCTACCTTCGGCAAACAGAATTTTCTCTCCTTTCATCTACCCTGCCTCCGTGCAGGACATCAGTTTTCAACTTTCCGTTTTCAACTTTCCGTTTTCTTATCGTCGTTTTCCCTAATTTCTACCCTTCGGATTTTTCCTGATATGGTTTTCGGAAGGGAGGTTACGAATTCTATGATTCTCGGATGCTTGTAAGTAGCGGTTTTTTCTTTCATCCAGTCGAGGATTGAGATTCTCAGCTGTTCGCTTGCCTCGTAGAGTTTTGTGAGTACGATTGTGGCCTTGATTGCCTGACCTCGGCGTGGGTCAGGAACTCCAGTTACGGCACATTCAAGGACGGCCGGGTGCTGCTGCAAGATGCTTTCGATTTCGAAGGGGGAGACCCGGTAGCCTGAGCTTTTGATTACATCGTCGTTGCGGCCGATGAACCAGATGTAGCCGTCTTCATCGTAGTAGGCCGTGTCGCCTGTGAGGTATTTATTGCCGCTGAAGACCGATTTTGTTTTTTCTTCGTCGTGGTAGTAGCCTGTGAAAAGACCAAAGGGGTGGCCATTTTCCAAATTGACTACGATAACGCCTGGTTCTTTAGGAGCGCATTTTGTGCCGTCCGGGCGGACTACAGAGACATCGTAACCTGGAGCTGGTTTTCCCATTGAGCCGGGCTTTGGTTCCATGCCAGGGAAGTTTCCGACCATGACTGTGGCTTCGGTTTGACCGTAGGCTTCGAACATTTTGAGTCCTGTGGCCTCGTAAACCTTATTGTAGACTTCCGGATTCAAGGCTTCGCCTGCTGTTACCAGGTATTTGAGTGAAGACAAATCGTATTTTTTAGTGTCAGCTCGAACCAGATAGTTGTAGACTGTCGGAGGAGCGCAGAAAGTCGTGACTTTGTATTCTTCGATTTTTTTGAGCAGTACGCCAGGCTTAAACTGAACCATGTCATAGGC
>OCVV012873158.1_pt1 | contig 10107 bp, 13 predicted proteins | sample 1539721 | NCBI WGS metagenome assembly OCVV01 (sample SAMN02144230, study PRJEB22623) | gut metagenome | biome: sheep rumen | host: Ovis aries | place: New Zealand
TTTTGTGGTGGGTTCACAACCTTCTCCACATTCTCAAAAGAAGGGCTGACCATGCTACAGGCTGATAGCTACATCTTATTTTCGCTCTATACAATAGGAAGTATGATGTTAGGTATTATGGCGGTAGCATTGGGATATTATACAACCAGGTAAATTCCAATTTATCGAATAAAGTCAAAACATAGCCCATGGAAGTAACAAACCTCTTAACCTTCGCCGATCGCAGACAGCTGAGGGAGTGGTTTGAACGGAACCATCTTTCGGAACGCTGTTGCTGGGTAGCCTGCAACAGGTCGAAGACGGCGAAGCCCGACACGCTTCCTTACCTCGATATCGTAGAGGAAGTCCTCTGCTTCGGCTGGATTGACTCCACGCTGAAGAAACTCCCGGACGGGCGATTGGCACAGCGGTTGTCACCCCGCAGGAAAGGCAGCCATTGGACGGAACTCAACTGGCAGCGTTGCCACGATCTGGAGCGACGTGGGCTGATGACGGAATACGGAAGAAAAGCGCTCAAAGAGGGCAAAAACGAATAGAACACGTGTTAGACTCGCAGGCTTGGAAACCCCAAGAGGTTAAACATAATAAAGCCATCCGGAAAGGCATGAGACCCTTCGGATGGCTTTATAAATAGGGTAGAGGGGGCGACTACAACTGGCCGTATTCACTCTTGGCATCGAAGCAGGGACAGGCTTTCTTTACGTCAGGCAAGTCTCTGTGACCAAGAATCTGAGCCTTGGGGTGCTCTTTCTTCAGTCTTTTCAGCAGCTTCAGCAGGGCGCGCTTCTGGGCTTTTGTCCTCGTGTCGGCAGGCTTTCCGTGTTCGTCAAGTCCTCCCTCGTAGCATACGCCGAGCGAATGCTGGTTGTAGCCCCGGGCATGGGCGCCGATGAGCTGTTCGTGGCGCGTCTGATAGGTTGTTCCGTCGCGGGTGATGTAGTAGTGATAGCCCGTGAATCCGAAGCGGTCCTGATGGCAGCGGATGAGGGCGGTCACGGGGAACGGACGGTCACGGCGTGTCGCACTACAATGGACGACGATGAGATGGATGGTTCTCATGGCTCCTGTCTTTTTTATACGCCAGCCATACACGACGTGGTGGTCATTGTGGTGACGATGGCGGTGAGTACGGTAATGATGAACTGGATGATGGTCTTCCAGGTTTTCATGTCTTTAAAAATCCTCATAAAATGTCTGTTTAGTTTTTGGGTTGGTTGAATGATTTGAAAGAGTAGGGCAGGGCCGATGGCTGTCGTGCGTCAGCCCTGCCTGGCGAGGTTAAGGATTTACGGCTCAGGATTCTCCTCGCTGCCGGTGGTGTACTCGGGCAGTTCGCGGATGCTGGCTTTCTTGGTCACCTCCTCGCGCGAGAAGCGTCCCGTGCTGCGGGCCTTCAGGTAGGCGCTCACCACGTTGGTGGCTGCCGAGAAGTCTTGAGCCCTGTCAGCACCACGGGTCTTGATGCCAGCCGAGAAGATGCAGAGGTTGGGAATCTTCACCGACTTGCCTTCCAGCACCAGCTCGCGGATGCAGTTCACCATGTCGGTCAGCACACCCTTGATGACACCCTCGGAGTAAGGCGTGTTGTGCTGCGCCATGTGCTCCGCCAGATCCTCCAGCTCGACGGTCTTGCCCATCGTTACGGTACGTCCGTACCACTGGTTGAAGGTCTTCGATTTCTCGTTCTTGTTCTGATACTTACGATAGAAAATACTCATAGTTTTACAGTTTTTTGTTGGTTAAATAATTGGTTCTTGGGTGATGGGTGATTGGTGTTGGGTGTTAGTGGATCCATTCTTCACTCTTCACTTTTCACTCATCATTTTTTACAATGCAAAGATACGACATTTCCCGTTCTCGTTTTCCGCTTCATGCAGTTTGTGCTTGATAATGCTGCTTATTGTTCAAAGAAATTGTTCATAAATTTGCGAACAATCAATTTTTTTATTACCTTGGCAGCCGTATGATAGTTACTAAATGAACAGGAGGACGAGACATGACGACACTTGAAGGAATAAACCCGCAGATGATAGCAAACAACCTGAAGCCCTATCAGCCCACACACCCCGGCGAGGTGCTGAAGGACGAATTGGAATATCGCGGCATTTCGCAGCGAGGACTGGCCAAGCAGATAGGCATTTCCTACTCTGCTTTCAACGAGATGCTGAACGGTAAGCGTTCGCTCAGTCCTGAACTGGCCATGATGATGGAGGCTGCACTCGGAGTGGATGCTGCCCCCTTGCTGGCCATGCAGAACGAATACGACATGCTGATGGCAGAGCGCGATGCCTCGTTCATGGAGAAGCTAAAGCAGATTCGCCGTATTGCAGCCATATTTTAAATTTAGGTGTCATGGCAAGCAACGCAGATTTCGTTCAGTATATAGCCGACCAATGTGGCGGCTCGGGAGAGATAGCGGTCAAGAAGATGTTCGGCGACTATGGCATCTATTGCGACGGCAAGATCTTCGGACTGATATGCGACGACCGTTTCTATCTGAAACCTACCGAAGCCGCCCGTGCCTTATTAAGAAAGGAAGAACTGCGCCCGCCCTATGAGGGAGCGAAGGACTACTTCTACATCGCCGATGTGGACGATCGCGACTATCTTTCTGCTCTCGTCCGCGAGACTTGCAAGGCTTTGCCAGAACCGAAAAAACGCAAGAAATAGAGCATCTCTCTACACATTCTGCAAAATGTGAAACTATAGAGGCAATTCGTGTAAAGACAATAGGGTAGGGGCGCAACGGCAACTGGCGCCCCCACCCTTGCGAGTTATCCGATGTCGATGCAGAACCGCTCAGACATCCACTTCACGATGCGTGGCGGCAGCACCCTCATGCCTGGTGTCATTCCCATCCGAGCCAGTTCCTTCCGGTAAGGCCGGCACCAGTTCATCAGCGTCCTTACCGACACCCCGGCGCAGTCGGCCAGTTGTTGTTTTGTCATTGCTTTCATAAAATAATATTTGAATTCTAAATGTATCGTTTTCGATGTCTAAATGTACCGTTTCCGATGGCTAAATGTATCGTTTACGAGGGCAAAATGGCTTACCGTCGAGTGCCGTCCTTGGCACTTGGTGACGATAGTGACGATAGATATACAAACTTTCGTATAAAGAAAAACATTTAGGTAGGGGGTAAATAATTTCCTATAGGGAAAGTTGCAAAACCTATCGTCACTATCGTCACCGACCGATGTGCTCAGAACGGGAGTTCTTGTTCATGAGATGTGGCATCAGCCTGTGTTTCAGCCGTTTGGTCGTTGGCCATAGCCAGTGTGGGCTGAATCTCGTTGGGTGGAATCTGATATACTTCGTAGAAGCCTCCCTGCTTGGTATGAATCCGCTTGAACCCCAGCTTTGGCATGGCCAGTGACACTTTGCGCGAAGAGAGTCCGCGCCCCACCACGCCGCCGTTGATGAACTGGCAGACGGAGGCTGCATTCATCAGCGTGATCTTGTCGCCAGGGTGGGGTGGGCGCAGACGTGAGCGGATGAGCTGTTCCTCGTCGCTCTCTATGCGGAATTGCTGGTTCTGACGTTCCACGATGCGCTGCTCTTGCGGGTCAAACCAGTAGCGGAAGCCCTGGCGGAGTTCGTCGCGCAGCTGGGCGTAGAGCTGGTCGTAGTCGAGGTTCCACGTGCGCGGGTCGTCGATATGGTCCACCATGAAGCAGAGCCAGCGTCGGTTGCCCGTGTCGTCGGAAAGGAAACGCTGCTGGTTGCCCGATCCGCAGAACGATGCCAGCCGGTGCTTCTCCTCGCGGAAGCGTGCGTAGGGCCGACGCTCCTTCACCTTCTCCGAGGTGGCCAGGGCTTTCAGTTCCGAGATGTCGCGCGGGTTCTGCAGGTCTATCTCCTCAATCTCCACCAGGCAGTTTTCGGCCAGAGCCAAGTGGTCGTCTTTCGATGAGAAAGAGTTGTGGGCGTTCTCCCAGAAGTACATCCTGAGCTGTGGTGGCAACAGGTGGCGGAAGAACGTGGTCTTGTAGATGCCCTGCCGCCCTATGAGCACGAATATCTCGTGGTTCGTAGAGAAGTCGCTCATCCATGTGGCCACCATCGCAACGAGCCATTTGTGGAGGGCCCACCCTAAAAGTGATTCTTCACTCTTCACTCTTAACTCTTCACTTTCTACGACATGCCCGCACAACTCCTTCACCCTGTCTTTCCCGTCCCACGCAGGCAGAGTCTCGATATACTCGCGCACAGGATGATAGAGCCGGGCGAAGTCTGAGCGGAGCACGTCCATCACGTCCGACTTCAGTACACGCTTACCCGTGTCTGCCGCCATCTGCGAGCGGATGGAGCAGACCACGCGCTCGTCAAGGGGAAGCCCACCCCAGGACCCATCAAGCCCACCCCCGGCCCCTCCCGAAGGGAGGGGAGCTTTGAAGTTTCTGTCCATAAAGGAATCCATACTCCCCTCCCTTCGGGAGGGGTTGGGGGTGGGCTCTCCCTTTCGGGAGGGGCTGGGGGTGGGCTGTTGGGGCTTGTGTTTGTACATCAACTGATCCGTCACCACATTATAGATAACCTCCACACGTTGCCGCAGCCAGTCCTTAATCTCCGGCAGGGTGATCATCGACGTTTCTTTCGACTTGCGCCCCTGTCGGTTCAGTCGCCATGTGCCGTGCTCCTGCGTCTTGCGGTAGCAACTGCGAATGGTGCTCTCGCGCTCCTTTCCGCTGTAGTCGCTCCACTCCTGCGAGGCCCATTGCAGCAGTTCGTCCAGGTCCACGCCGTAGCGGTTCATCAGGAATGCCGCATGCATCACGTAGTCGTGGTGGTGCCCACTTTGGTACACCAGTCCGCGCCCTGCCAACGCCTTCTCCACCCGTGGCCATGCATCCTCCACACCGACCTGGTGCGTACCTGCCGCATACTCCCGTCTTGGTTTCCCCCGTTCCTTGTCGGCAGAAAAGTTGGCCGCCAGAATCTCCTCGTCGGTAATCACGAAAGGCTCAGCCTCCAAGTTCACATACACATCAGGATCGTGGGCCAGTCCGCACAGCCGCGAATAGTCAGCACACTGCGCGTCGTACTCATGCCCCACCAGTTCAGCATAGTATCGGTTGCCTTTGAGGAAGGCTGCAGAAAAGCCCCCCCCCAACCCCTCCCAAAGGGAGGGGGAATTTGTCAGACCGTCTGCTGCCGCTGCGCGCACGTATCTATAAATAATGCGCAGGCCTTTGCCGCTGATGGTGCGATAGACCAGCAATGTGTGCGGGTCGTTTTTCGCCTTTCGGAACGCCTCGTCAAGTACCGAGTAATTACTCCCCTCTCCCTTCGGAGAGGGGCTGGGGGTGAGGCCGTCAATATCCACCAATGCCAGCCCCGTGAACCCCAGCACATTGGCCGCTCCGCGCCCGTTGCCGTCGAACAGCACGCCTATGGAGCAAGCCGGTACCAGGCGGCGCTTCACCTCCTCGTCGGCTTTCGCCTTGCCCAGCACGGATTCCATCTGCCGGTAGCTCTCCGTCTTCTGTTTCACATCGTTGTCATAGTGGATGAGTCTCACCATTTCCTCTATCCCCACCGCACAGCTCGGCGATGAGTTCAAACTCTGGAATAAACTAAGTTTCTGCTGTATCATAATCTTTCGCTTTTTTATCAATTATGACACAAAGTTACTAAAAAAGAAATTGCCCGTCAAGGGCAATCGATTTGGGTAAAGTGATGGGTAAACAAGTCAAGCCGCTGGTAAATCGTCTGGTAAAAAATCGGTCTTTTCGTAGGCTGTTTCTGCTCGTGGTAAAGTGTCATTCCCTCTCGGATAGCAACTGCCCGAACCGCTCGGCTATCCGCTTCATCCGGTCAAAGGGTGCACGCCTCTTCATCAGCGTAGAATCGTATTTCCATTGACGGAATGGTTTGCAGAAGAGTGTTTGGCTGATGTTTTTCACCGACTGCTTCGAATAGAGCCGTCCCAGTTCGGGAGGTATCGGCACCCGCTTCACCCATGAGTCGAATCCGTCGAAGTCGTCATCGGCAAACAGCCCCTCATCGCTCAATGTCCGGAACACCGCCTGCCAGTGGCTCTGCTTGTCGAAGAGCCGTTCGCCCGGTTTCCATTCCTCCTCCATCAGCCGCTCTAGGCTTCGGCAGATATGCTCGTCGGTGAGGTCGGGCTTGGAGGTCGTTGGGGACGGTGGCTTCTGTCGTGCCACAGACTCGTGTGCAATGCCCATCATCGTCAGCATCATGTTGCCCATCCGTTGCTGCTCCCGCTCTTCAGCCCTGATGCGCTCAGCCCTCTCCGACGCATCAATCCTTGCCATAGCCCAGCGGTAGGCCTGCGGCCAGTCATCTTTGAAAGAAAAAGTGGAAGCCAGATTTTTGATTTCAGCCCTTGCCGCGTCAGCACCCCCGTTGGCCAGATAGTACTCCACCGTCTCGGCCACCATCTTCTGAAGGGTGGTCATCCCCTCGTCGGGGTTTGCTCTGGTCTGTTGCTGCTGCTTCATAACGGTAAAAGGGGCATCTGTTGTTGTTGGGAATATGGGTTGTAAAGAGGCTGTTTTCGCGTGAGTCGTCGCTTGAAATGGGCGAACTGTCTCCTAAAAAAACAACGCGTATTCCGCTGCCCACGATGCCGATAGTCTGCAGCACGACCTCGCTGGCCGCCCTGCCATTCCCGGCATGCAGTCCCGCAAGTTGCGTCCTTGGTTTGATTGTCAGCATCATATTCTTTTTACCTTAAATTAAAAACGTGGAAAACGGAGCAAAGTTACGAATAATATTTCATACTCCCAGCATTTTCTCAAGGATTTTTTTCGGATGTCAAACTCCCGTCCGAATCATTTTGGCAATGTACGTCCAGTTCAAGTTTTCACTTTGCCAACTCACGCAAATCATAGCCATTCACCATGAATTATTTGAAATTCCAATATGTTCCAAAAAGATTATTTTGTGGGGTGGGGGTAGAGGTGTATCTTTAGAGTTTTGTTCACGAATTGCCTCTTATTATACACTTTTTGCAGAAATCGTAACATTTTATGCGAGTTTTTAGCATTTGGAGTAATGTAATTCGAAGAATTTTGTGTAATTTTGCAGCGTTCTTCGGAACAAAAGACATAGTAGGCTCTACACTCCCATTCACCACCTCGGACAAAAGGGGCCAATCAGTAACAAGAGCGTCGGCGCATAGTGCGCAGGCGTTTCAACGGTTACTGAAGCTTGTGGTGAGCTGGGAGTGCGTGGGAATGTCCTGCGCATTTCATTTGAGAAGAAATTATGTAATTATATGAAGGAGTTGAGATACTTTTTACTGATGGATGGAGTAGACACGGAACAGACTATCTGCCAATACATGGATTTAGATTACCTTCTGCGTCTTCTCGACACCCGTACGTATTTTGTAAAGCCCAAACAGAGTTTCCATGACCTTCACGAAAGTTACTTGCCGTTGAAATCAATTTTCAAACTGCATTTTGTAGGAAGAGAAAGCGATAAATCCGTAATAGCAGATACAAATGAATCACTTGTTAGACTTAGACAGTTCTGGGAGAGCGGAACTATGCTAACAGCCTGTTGGACGGAACATCTGGGAGAAAATGCACTAATGTGGCGAAACTTCACGAGCAAAATAGGTATATGCATAAAGTCCTCCATCCACAATTTCATGGCAGCTGTTGATACGGATGACTATGATGTGTTGTGTGGGCGGATGGCTTACACAGGAATCCATACCGATACAGGAATTATTGATTGCTTGTTTACCAAAGACAAGGCATTCGTTGATGAAGATGAGATACGATTCTATTTCATACCAAAGAGTAGTCAAAAGACTACAAACGATAAAGGAGTATCTATTCCAATAAAGCCGCAAGTCTTAATAGACGAGATTACACTGTCTCCCTATATCAATGCGCAGGCTTGTAAAGTACTGACAGATTTTATCAACGACAAATATAATGTTGACAAGCAGATTAGATTTAAAGTACGGACATCAGAAATAAAAATGAAATTATGAAACAACTATCTAAAAACTTGGCACTAATTGTGCTGCTTATGTTCTTCGGGCAACAGGCTTTCTCCCATGACTTTGAGGTGAATGGCATTTTCTATAATTATAATATAGAAGATGGAGCTGCTATTGTTACATCTGAAAATGAAGGGGTATCAGGAAGCTATAGTGGTGATATTGTCATACCAGAATCGGTTAGTATCAACGGAAGGATTTTAAAAGTTACAGCAGTTGGGCATCATGCATTCTGGATTTGCAACGAGTTGAAATCTGTTAAACTACCAGAGACGATAATGTCAATTGGCTACGAAGCTTTCTCTGGCTGTGATAAGCTTGAAACTGTAAATATTCCATCTAAAACTAAATCCATAGGAGAGAACGCTTTCTACAATTGTAAGAATCTGTCGGTTACTGTCATCCCAGAATCTATAGAAGAAATTGGTGATCGCGCATTTAGTGGCTGTGGTGGTATTACATCACTAAACTTCCCAAATACAATTTCTATAGGGAATAGTGCATTCAGTGGATGCCAAGATTTGAAACAAGTTACTATATCTAAAGGAAAAATAGGACAATATGCATTTGAATCCTGTACCAATTTAATACAGGTAAACATTCTAAGTGAAGTTGGTAGCATTGGCAAATACGCTCTCCAGAACTGTTCGGAAGATATATCTGTTTTTGTTGAAGACAGTCCAAATTCACTAGAGATAAGTACACAACTTAGTAATTATCTTTCACAAGCAGGGGATATTGGCCATTTATATATGGGTAGAAATGGAATCTTCTGGGGATATAACAGATTAAAGACATTAACTATTGGTACTAATATAACTAGTGTCGATTTGAAATATGTCACGAGTTTGGAATTAATTTTTTCAAAGTTTACAAATCCAGAAGTCTGTAATGCAAATTTTAGCTCTAACACTTATGTCAATGCAAAACTGATTGTACCAATTGGCTGCAAAGAAAAATACATGCTGTTAAAAGGATGGAAGGAATTTTTCATGATTGAAGAAATGGATATTGCAGACATGTGGAACGGGCAAGGAAAACCTAATATAGGCGATAATCCTCAACAGCAAAAATGCGAGAAGCCATCCATACATTACTCAAAAGGAAAACTTTCTTTTGAATGTGCAACCGACGGAGCAACTTGTCAGTCAACGATAACAGATACAGACATAGCCTCCTTTACCGAAAACGAGATTCAACTTAGTGCCACTTACAACATCAGTGTTTATGCCTATAAAGAAGGCTATGGTAATTCTGATGTTGCAACAGCCACGCTCTGTTGGATAGATGCAGACCCGAAGAGTGAGGGTATCGAAAGCGATGTGGCGCAGGTGAGAGCAAATGCCGTGTTGGTTCAGTGTCTTGATGGAACGCTTAGTTTCGAGGGTGTAGCAGATGGAACTGATATATATGTCTATGATACCTCAGGTCAGATGGTCGGTTTTGGCAAAGCACATAGTAATTGTACGACTATCGCCACCAACCTTAGAAATGGTAATGTTGCCATCATTCGTATCGGCGACAAGTCCATGAAAATTATGATGAAATAGTTTCCGATTCACGCAAAATAAATTTTGAGGTGGAGAAATAATTCCCCACCTCAATAGGTTTTCACACTTTATTCACTTCCTCATCAGCTTGACGTACCACTCTTCTTCAGGATGGAATCCAAAGAAGGTTTTTCCATCACCTCCTAAATCCCAAGAACTCATCACCTCGAATGACTTCAAGGGAAGAAGATGTACCTTTCCCTGATGTAATAAAACATGCGCCTTGCGGCGGAACTTGCGGCTACTCGCCTGCTTTCCTTTCTTCTGCGACTTGGAGCAACACCATGTGCTGACTGGCATTCGCTTTCTACTTCTGCTCATTGTCTCGTAAATGTTATGAGACGACACGGATGGATGTTTCATGCCGTCTCGGTTAAACATTACGAGGCTTTATGGTGCTGAATGTTCATCATCGTTTTTCTTCCCCTTTAGACTTTTGTTCAATATCCCAACATTGCCGCTGGCGTTATCCCCAAGGTGGGCTTGCCTATGGGATAGTGCTCCTTCTCGTAGTCTATGACGACATCCGACATCATTGTCAACTCCACGGCATTGCGGTCGTTGGCTGGTGTG
>OCVV010842784.1_pt1 | contig 10106 bp, 8 predicted proteins | sample 1539721 | NCBI WGS metagenome assembly OCVV01 (sample SAMN02144230, study PRJEB22623) | gut metagenome | biome: sheep rumen | host: Ovis aries | place: New Zealand
ACCGGCTCAGCGCTGCCGTAGCGTTCGTCAACATTTTTCTGCGCATAGAAATGGATACGCACGCCTTCGCGGTCGGTTTTTGCGAGCTCGACACGATCGGCCTTGCCTCGTGCAATGAGGTAATTGTCGAGCTTCTCATTTTCCTCGTAATATGCGCGAATCTGCGAGAACGGCTTCTCGTCGATAACAATATAAATATCCTCGATGCCAGCCTTTGCGCAATCCTCAACCACATAGTCCACGAGTGGGCGATTACCGATTGGCAGCATAGCCTTTTCAATTACCTTCGTAACTGGAAGGCGGCGCGTACCCCAACCAGCTACCGGCACGATAGCTTTCTTGATTTGCATGATATATCTCTAATATGTTTGATATATTATAACATACATTTTTGTATTTGTATAGTGCTGCTATTTCAGATCAATGATTGGCGGCAGCCACTGCGCGTCAGGTTCTTCGCCCGCCAAGAGCGTAATAGTAGATGCGAGGTTGGCCAGACCAAAATCGCCGTCGGCTAGCTGGTATTTTTGCGCATTCTTGGTTTCGTCGACAAAAATGCAAGGAACACGGTTGGTAGTGTGTGAAGTTTTTGGGTTACCCTGCTCGTCCGCAAGTTCCTCCGCGTTTCCATGATCGGCCGTAATGACCGTAATGCCGCCGAGCTTATTTACTTCTTCTACAATGCGCTTAATCGAGATATCGATAGACTCCATCGCGTTGATGGTTGGCTCCATTTCAGCAAAATGTCCGACCATATCTCCACCAGGATAATTAATGCGCAAGAATTTATATTTGTTGCTCTTAATAGCATCAACTAGTTTGTCGGTAATTTCGGCACTCTTCATCCATGGACGAGTATTAAACGGTTCAAGATAAGATGCAACCTCTTCCTCGACTTCGCCCTCCGGCACAACATAGCTATTGCCGTTGAAATAATACGTAATATGACCGAATTTAACGGTTTCCGAAATTGCGTATTGCTTGATGCCGCGCTCCGCCAAGTGCTGAGTTAGGGTATGACGGAATACCGGCGAGCCAACTAGAACGTGTTCTGGAACATGCAAATCCTCATTATATTCAGTCATGCCAGCAAAATAGATGTCCGGGCGTTCGCCGCGATCAAAATGATCGAAATCGTTGTAAGTGAAAGCTTGCGCCATTTCCACTGCGCGGTCCGCGCGGAAGTCGATATAAATAAGAGCGTCGCCGGTGCGAATTTTGCCGATAGCCTCACCATTTTCCGCAATGACGAATGGTGGCATATATTGATCCTGAAGACCTGGGTTTTCCTGGCGATATGTCTCGATTGCTTCTGTAGCCGACGCAAACTGGCGGCCTTCGCCCTGTACGGACGTACGCCAACCGAGCTCAACCATGCCCCAGTCGTTTTCATAGCGGTCAGCTGTCATAACCATACGCCCGCCGCCGGAGGCTATCTTGTAATCCGGATTGCCTAAGTCGGCAACAAGTTTCTCGAATCGTTGAATATATTTAGGCTCGCTTTGCGGCGGAACGTCGCGACCGTCAATTAGCGCATGTACGCGAATATGCTGAATGCCGTCTTTTTGCGCCCGGACGACCATTTTTTCGAGATGATCGGTGTTCGAGTGAATATTACCGTCACTATATATACCCATAAAATGTAGCGTGGAACCGTTTTTCGTAACCTTAGTTACGATGTCTTTCCAGGTCTGAGTATCAAAGATTTTTCCGGTATTTACGGCGTCTTCCACGGCCGCACTGCGCTGCAAAACAATTTCGCCAGCACCCATAGCGTTGTGACCGACTTCACTATTCCCCATGTCGCCGTCAGGTACGCCAACATACTTGCCCGCTGCGCCTAGCTTTGCGCATGGATATTTTTGCATTAAATCGTTTAATGTTTCTAGATGCGCCTGTTTTACAGCGTTGTGCTCTGTTTCATCAGAAAGGCCAACTCCGTCCATTACGACAAGGACGATTGGACCATCATAATTTAACTTACTCATGCTCATATTGTAGCATTTTCAGCGCCCTTCCATTGACACGTTTTATGTTGACTTTTTAGTTGTTTTGTGATATAATTTAGATATATGCGTTTGATTTCCCAAAAAGACATCAAAAAAGCTAGCCAGACTCTCGAAGAGGGCGGTATTTTGGGCGTGCCGACCGAGACCGTGTATGGGCTCGCCGTGCGTGCAGACAATAATTCTGCCATCGAAAAGCTATTGAAGCTAAAGGAGCGCTCTTTTACTGGTGAAAAAGCACTGACTCTGATGCTTTGCGACGTAGAACAAATGCGCGACTATGCCGAGATTAATAGGCAGAAGATGAATTTTGCGAGACATTATTTCCCCGGCGAATTAACCGTAGTTTTACCGAAGCAGAAAAACTTCAAGCATTTCTATTTTGATAATCGAGACACCATAGGCATTAGAATTCCAGACCACGAATATATGCTAAATCTTATTCGCGAAAATGGGCCACTTTTAGTCACAAGCGCCAACCCGCGCGGCGAAGAGCCTTGCAAAGATGCGCAAGAACTAAAGCAGCGCATGCCAGAGATTGACGCAATCGTGCGCGGTACTTGTGGCGGTTCGTTGCCATCGACCGTGATCGATCTTTGCAGCAATGAGCCAAAGTCGCTACGTCAGGGCGGACTCTTGATCGTGCGCTACTAGCACGACGAAACGAGCGCCAAAACGAAGTTCACTTCTTCTTGGAAGTGGATTTTTTGTCTTGTGGCTTTCTTGGCGTGCGGGTCGAGCTGCTACTGTTGGCTTTTTTGGATGAATTATTTTTAGCGCTAGAGACGGCACCCTTCTTCGAGCTTGTTTTAGTAGTTGGATTGCCAGACGGCTCCTGATCGGCCGGATATGCAGAAATGAAACTTTTCGTCTTCATGTCGTATTTTGGCAAGAGTTGCTGGTTTTGAGAAACCCATTCCGCGGCCTCCATGGTTCGGCCAAATTTCGTCAATTTAGGGTCGCAGACTTTCTTTAGCGCCTCAATCGCCTTATCGACATCCTTCTGTTGTCTGCGGCGATATTGTACAGCGTGCTGCTCGCCCCAAGCATCAATAATTATCAGACAGTCCGTCTCGAAAACCGAGTCGATGCTGCGACGCTCTTTGAAAACCGCAAGAATGTCGTAAACATCAACGATATGCAGCGAATTACGGTTAAAACTGATTGCGAACGGCGTAATAGTAACGTAGCGATCGGTATATTCTACGTCGGCATGACTGTGACCATAAACTAAGGCCGCAGCATCCTCTACCGAGCCAGCACGACGAAAGATTTTTTCGTTCATAGGGACGATTAGAAGGAGGATATTTTTTATTAAAAAGATTAGTCCTATCGCGAAGAAAATAACCGATAAGACGATGGTCAGAACATCTTTTTCATCGGCCCGAAAAACACTGTAATAAATCGAGAACGCAAAAATCACCACTGCTAGCAAGGACAACAAAAAGGTTTTTAGGCGAGCGAGGCGAACTTTTCGAATAATATTTTCATTTGTCATATTTTAATTTTATCACTCTGCTATAAAAAATATAGTGGCTCGGAAAATACGAAAGGACGCCCGAAGACGTCCTTTCTCGCTGCTACGCGCCCACCCTGGGGCACATTGTTTTGTTTTAATCCGCTGTTTATTTTTGTTTTCAGTCTCCACACTGTCCACTTTGTCAGTGGAACCCCGTGAAGCGTACCAGCTTGTATTTATTTAATCAAAATTAAGCTTGAGCGTCAATATAAAAAGCGTTGTATTTTTTACTATTTTGTCAAAACAGCGTCGTTATATTTCAGGCTATTATTTCCAGTGACGTTCAACTTGGCGCCATCGGCTTTTGTCCCAAGAATAATCGTAGAATTCTCCACAACGAAAGTGCCGGATTTAACATTTCCTTCGCTCGTATCTTCCATCGTGAAGGTGCCGTCCGATTTGAGGATAATTTTGACAGTCGCGCCGCCGTCAAGTTTCGCTGAGTAGCCACCATATGCAACTGTATAATCGCCAACTTTAATGCCGGCACTGATGCGCTCCGCTTCGCTTTCGGCCTTAGCTTTCTCTTCGGCCGCCTTCTTGTCTTCGGCTTCCTTCTGTTTTACGGCGTAGCGATCCGAGATTTCACCCGATACGCTCTTCTCGATGTTATCGTTGATTGGATTATATTCACCGCTTTGCACAAGTTCTTTAATGCTCGGGTAAATCTTTTTCATGTTCAGCTGGTAAGTATCGAGCTCGGGGCTAATTTCTACGTAATTTTCGTGCAGACTCAGCAGGCTGGCGTCCGTAGTTGCATTAATGAAGACTGGATTGCTAGAGCCAGAGATAATATCGCTAACTTTAACATAGCGACCATATTCCGTATCGCTACCATTATAAAGATACCAGGTCGGCTCGGGCTTGAGATTTGGCTGCGCCTCCTCCCCTTCAGTTTCCTCGATCGGATAAAGCAAGACTAGGCGCGCGTTGTTGTAGCTGTCGCTCGCAATCACTTTTTGCTCAGCATCGAGATAGAGAATTTGAGTTTTTGCTGAGACTGAAGTGGTGTAGTTTAGTAAGATTTCCGGCGTGCCGTCGTTCATGAAATCTATGGCGCTCAGGACCGGCGAGTTCGTGTCGGTTAGCTCGTTGCGTTCCGTGAAGTATTTCGCGTAGGCGTCACCCCATTCTGAGCTTGTCGTCTCATCGTCATGGTCTTCTTCTTTTGCGGCCTCTGGTTCTTTTTGCTTCTCCGGTTCAGCCTCGTCATGCTTCGGAAATAGCAGCATTCCGGCAACAAAACCTACTAGGATTGACGCAACGACAATAGCGCAAAAGATTAGCGGCATTTTGCTTTTTGCTTTGCGTGATTTATTTTTCGCATCAGAAAGATTGCGATTCTTTACTCCACTCTCACTCTTCATAAGAATATTGTAGCACGAGCGAAAATTTCTGCGGGCATTATTCTTCGTCTTCGAAGTATTCGGCATCCTCGCCGAGCGCAAGAATAGCGTTTCGCTCGCCGAGTTGATATTTTTCATGATGCGCGCGATGCTTCGTTTCTTTGACGTCGAGCGTAATGACCGGCAGTTCTTCGTCGGTTTCCTCTACAGATACGGTTTCGGCCTTTTGCGTGTCAATAATTTTGCGCAAAGCGCGGAGCACTTCCGTCAAGCCTTGATGCGCCGACGATGAGATTGTCATAATTTGCGCATCGGGGTTTTGGGCTAGAATGGCATCTTTTTGCATATCGATAATTTCCGCGTCGACGCCTTCGGTTTTCGTAAGCGCAACAATTTCTGGACGAGACGCTAGGTCGCTGGAATATTTTTCAAGCTCACGGCGAATATCGGCGTAGGCCTTTCCAGCATCATCGTTATAGACATCAATAAGATGGAGCAGGACTTTCGTGCGTTCGACATGGCGCAAGAAGCGGTCGCCGAGACCTTTGCCGTCCGAGGCACCCTCGATCAAGCCAGGAATGTCCGCAATGAGAACCGATTTATCGTCGACGCGCGCCACGCCAAGATTTGGCGTAATGGTCGTGAATGGATAATCGGCGATTTCTGGCGTAGCATTACTTACGACTGACAAAAAGGTCGATTTGCCAGCGTTCGGAAAACCAATTAAGCCAACGTCGGCCAATAGCTTCAATTCAAGCTCAGCATCATAGCTTTCGCCAGGGTTGCCCAACTCGGCAATACGCGGGGTTTGACGCGTAGACGAGCGAAAATGCCAGTTGCCGTAACCACCATCGCCGCCATGAGCGACAATCGCGCGCTCGCCGTCATAGGTGAGATCCGCAACGATTTCGCCGTCGCGTTTTACGACGGTACCGATTGGCACTTTCACCTCGAGGTCTTTTCCGGATTTGCCGCTGGATTTTTGCCCGGAGCCAGCCTTACCATCCTCGGCAATAAGTTTGGGTTGAAAGCGAAAATCTATCAAAGTGTCGGAGTCTTTACTGGCAACAAAAACTACGTCGCCGCCTTTGCCGCCGTCACCACCGTCCGGGCCGCCCTTCGGGATGTAGATTTCATGGCGAAAGGAAATTGCGCCATTGCCGCCCTTGCCGGCCTTGATATAAACTTTCGCTGTATCAACAAACATATTTCTATTATATCATATTTTGGCGTTTTCGCCAGTAGTACGGTGTTATTTCTTGCCGTAAATATAGTTGAAGTTCATAGCGTCACTCCAACTGATATTCGATTGATACACGTGGTTGAATTTACCGTTCGGGCCGGCGTAGTTCATTTCTTGAATCGTAATGTATTCACCTTCAACAACACCGACAACAACGCCAACGTGGCCATAGTAGCCGCTAGTGGTCTGAAAAACGGCGCCATAGGAAGGAGTGCGGCCAATATGATAGCGGCCGCCGAGCGTTGCCGTCCAAGCACGCGCATTTCCGAGCACACCAGTCGGCAACCAGTAATCTTCGCCCATGTTATTTCTGCGCCACCACCAGGCAAACCAAGTACAGTTACCGAAGGCGCCAGGGTTGCTCTGCCAGCGGGTCGAATTATAAACGCCAGCCCAATAACCATAGCTACCAACCTCAGCAATATTGCGGCGCATACCAGAGTTACCATAAGAGCGATAGCTCGGTGTGCCGCCCGTCGTGCGCGGCGCAACATAGACCGGTTTCGGCGGAACGTATTCTGGGCGCTCTTTTTCCGGCAAGACGCCGTTAGGCAAAATAATCTGCGCATCCGTAGTCAGCGACGAGTTTTCAAGGTCGTTATATGCGATAATCTGCTCTTTGTCGGAGCCGTATTTTTCCGCCAAAGAATCAAGCGTGTCGCCGTTTTTGACCTTATATACGATGCCCGCCACGCTCGGAATACTAATAGTACCGCCAACCGTGAGGTTTTCGTTCTTCATGCCGTTACTCCAGCGAATCTGATCCTTAGTAACGCCAAAGCGATTCGCGAGAGATTCGACAGTGTCGCCTTCTTGGACAACGTAAGAAATGATACCGCGCGTCGTGTCGCCGATATCGATGATTGTTTGTTTTTCCGGCAAAGCGGACGAATTCGTCTCGGTCGTGCCAGTTGTTTCATATAGGCTGTTGACGGTGACGTAGTTTTCACTTATGAGCGTTGCGCTCGGCAAGGCCAAGGAATTGGAGATGTTGGCCGCCGTGTATGATTCGGAGACTTGGTCGGCAGTTATAACAAAGCTGGAATCCTCCAAGCCAGATACGATTGGCTCCTTGACAGTTTCGGAATCGTTCCGAGAGCCAAAAAACATCAAGCAAAAAATTGCCGCAAAGCCCAATACGTAAGGAAATACTCTTGAGAATAAAATTTGAAATCGTTTCATAATTTGAGAATAACGCTGCGATTCATATCGCCCCACCACAGCGTAGCATATTGCAAAAAATGCGTAGTACGCTGTCTATATTATAGCATGACCGCAATTTTTCTACAAATAGCCACACATGACCTTGCAGTATTTCTTGATATTCTCATTATGCTCGGACTCCGTTTTGGCATAATACATTTTCTGGTCGTCGCCGGTCAGAAAGTACAAATCGTCCGTATCGGTCGGTTCCGCTGTCGCCAGTAGAGCACCCTTGCCCGGGCTGGAAATAGGGCTTGGTGGCAGACCGCTACATTTGCGCGAATTCCACGGACAGCCAATGGTATTCAGATAGGACATGTCTGTTTTGTCGCGATTTTCCGTAGTTAAATCCGCCGCATAGCCAATCACCGCGTCGGAGCCGAGTGGGATTTTTCGATTCAGACGAGTGAGAAAAACCTGCGCAACGTGCGACATATCGCCCGGGATTGTGCCAGATTCGCGTTGAACCACCGAGGCGAGATTTATCCCTTCGTAAAGGCTGAGGCCGAGCGCAGCAAAACGCTGTTCCAGATTTTCTTGCGCGATTAGTTTTTGAAGTTCGTCGAAAGTGCGCGTCAAGATATCTTCAACCGAGGCGGAAGTATAAAATTCGTAAGTCTCGCCGTAGATATAGCCTTCGAGCGAAGCGTTTTCCGGCTTACCCTTGAGTGCCGGATGGTCGTAGTTTTTCGCAAAAGCAGCCTCGATTTCGTCATCCTTGTAGCCTTGAGCCTTGAGGCGTTTTTTCGCATCCATAATCGTGCCGCCTGGCAAGAAAGTAATGCGAAAAGTTGGCGATTGCGCGCCCGTATCGAACATTTTGGCGAAATCTTGGACCGACATGTGATTATTGACCGAGTAGTCGCCAGCTTTGATAAGCATACCCTTCCCCTCCGTTGCCATGTAGAGGCGGTAAATTAGCGCGGATTTGATGAGCTTTTTCGACTCGAGTGATTCAGCGACGGATTGGACGCTGCTACCTTCGGCTACGTGGAAACTTTCGTAGGTGCATTTGTCGCCGGTGCACTGTTCGGCACTTACCGCCGAAAGTGAGCTTTTATACCAAATCGTCAGCGCGCTCGCCGCAATTAGGCCGATGAGTAAGATTATTAGCACGAAGAAAGCGATGACACGGCCGATGCCGAGTTTACGTTTTGGCATATTATTCTCCTTTTAGTTCTTGTTCGAGTTGCTGAAAATTGGCACTTTCAAGAAAATCCTGCAGAATTAGTGCCGCCGCTTCGGAATCCACCTTGCCTGCCGCGCGATCTTGGCGGCTGATTTCGTGACGTTTGCCACCCAAGAGAGCCTCCGCTTGGACCGAGGTGAGGGACTCGTCTTGAAATTTTACCAGAGGTGGTTTTTGGTTATGCTTGACAAAATGCTCTTTTAGTGCTATAATGAAAGAGTATACCCACTCAGTTTGAGCGGTTGTTTCTCCTTGGCTGTTTCTCGGTTGGCCGGCTACGATTAGGTCGGCTTTTTCGAGGCGGAATTGTTTAGCGATTTCTGTAAATTCACCGCCGTCAACCGGAATCATGCCGCGCGGAATAGCTATGCGAACGTTCGTGTCCGCATATGCTACGCCGATGCGTTTTTCGCCGATGTCCAGTGCTAGAATGCGCATTACTCAACCGTTAGCTCGATTTGGACCTTGTTTTCGTCATTCGGGACGCGCATCACCCACGGATATGAGCGCTCTACGTCAACTTTGTCGACGCCGTTAATCGAGAGGAGAATGGTCTGAACTTTACCGATTTTTTCGCCATAGGATTTTTCAGCAATCATCGCTTCGTCGACTTTCGGACCAATTTTTGTGGTGGATTTGAGCTTTGCGCTCTTGACACCGTTTTCGTCTTTGTAGCTTTCGATGAAGGCGAAATTTTGATCAGACTCGGCGCTGACGCCGGTCGAGTAAATCATCTGAGTCTGATCGTTGGCGATTTTTTCGTTCAACTTGGCGGTAATGAACTTTTCGAGGTCGCCGCGAGAGACAGCAAGCATGCTATAGCTAAGCTCTTTGATGATTTTCGGAGTGACATCGTCGGCAACTTCCTCACCGATATTTGGCGAAGTTGTCAGTTTTGCGTCAGACGAGGCAAAACTGTTTTTCAGCAGAACGTACTCGGCGCCGAAGCTCTCGGCGAGCTCGTCGCGCATTTCTGAATCGCTTGCCACCACGAGTGTTTCGTCGGCGTTGCGAACATCCTGCTCTGAGACTTGCTTGACAATTTTGCTGCTGCCGCCAGTAATTGCCGTTGGGTTGTAGATTACGATTTTGTAGCTGCTATTGATGGCGGCGGACCATTTCGTCGATTGTTCTTCGGAAATATTGTAGCTTTCGCCGTTCTCGTTTGCGGAGATAGTGATGCGATCGGAAGTAATGTCGCTAGTGGTCGGACATGCGCCATTCTCGATTAGATCCTTGACTTTGCAGTCGAAGTACTTCGACAAGTCACCAATCGATACCCTGATAGAGCCGCCATTGGTCGCACGATAGCTCTTGTCACCGTAAATAAATGAGGTGCCTTCCGGGATAGCGACGCTTATTCCGCGTGCCATGTCTTCATATTTAATGTTGGTACCCTTCGGAATTTTAATTTGTATCTGACCGCTGGCTTTTGAGCCTTTGTCCACCGAGCCAGTAGCGTCAAATTGAGCCTGCGCAGTCTTTTTCACCGTCTTGCGCTCAACGAAAAACACGCCATTATTTGGGTCGGCTTGGTCGGCATTCTCCGTAAAAGTGACGCGTTCCGAGAAGTTCGAGCTAGTTGCTTTGACGTGGACGG
>OCVV011302707.1_pt1 | contig 10106 bp, 14 predicted proteins | sample 1539721 | NCBI WGS metagenome assembly OCVV01 (sample SAMN02144230, study PRJEB22623) | gut metagenome | biome: sheep rumen | host: Ovis aries | place: New Zealand
CTTTTCACTTCTACACACATAGATTTATCCACTGTTCCACAATCTAAACCTACTATAATATCTTTAGCATACACCTCTGAACCACATTGTACCTGCCTAGCTTCCTCACTTTTTCTAATAGATTCAGCACCCCTTTCAGCTAAAATTTTTGGATCAGTATGAATTACCTTTGCTGCTGGTATATGTATAACACCCTTTTTTCTTCCTAAAAACTCTCTTATTTTTCTAATTATTACCATACAAATTCTCCTTGTTTTATATTATATCACACTATCATATACCTTGAAATGTTTTTTGTTCTTTATTTTCTAATTGTTTCTTTTCTCTTTCAAGTTCTTTTAAACTTTTCTTTGGTGTTGGCATTTCTTCTGGCATCATTCCACCAATATCGGCAATTGCACGTCTTACCTTCTTGCCAACTTCATAATGTACATCTTTTGATTCTTTTTCGCCTTGTACATTATCTTTGATTAATCTTTGCTTAGTCTGATTAATTCTAAATAAATTTGCTACTAATTCATCTTCATTCATATTATCTAAAATATCTTCTCTATAACGTAATTTTTTTCTTTTAAAAATATCATCTGCAGTTTCACCATTATATAAACCTTTATATCCTGCATTGTGAAACTCAGCCATATTTTTAACACCTACAGATGAAGCAACTTTTTGTAGAGTATAATTACCTTGTTTTGTTAATTTCCTTTGATAAAATCTTTTTTCATCATCTGACAATGAATCATATTCTTGCTCAGTTATTTCTTGTTTTCTCGTTTGAATGGCAAAATATGTTTGTCCTAAAGCAACAACTTCTTTACTTGGATCGGCATTCTGAACAATTAAATAACACATATATCTTGTAAGTTTGAAATCTTGAATATTAACAGTAGCATTATTGTTTCTTTTTGACAACTTGTTGACCTCAACAAGTTGTTCATCAACATCAAATCCAGAATTTTCACACGCCTCTTTTGCTTTGTTCAAAACCTTTAAAAAATTTCTCCAATCTCTATATTCTAAAATTTTTGAAAGATCCCTAGCATACCAATACTCATTACCGTATTCATCAATTTGCTTAATACTATCAAAAGTTTTATCTGTATAACTACTTGCAATTTTTTTCATTAAAATACCCCCTTAACAAAAAATATCTTCTATTAATATTATACTATATATTTTTTATTTTTCCTTTTATTATTTATAATAAAAATATTTTTTTATGGTGTCAACGACGTTACCACCCCTTCAATTCCTAATAAAAAAAATGCCATTTTTAGACATTTTTGAATATTTTAACTAACTTTTGCTATTTTTTTATCAAAATCGTGTAAAATCTCAACACTCGTAAACACTTGTAAATAAAGGAGTTTCTATGAAGTTACTATAAATCGTTCTCAACCAATTGATAACATTTTTTGGTAACTTTTTTCTTCGTGCATTTGAATCAACTCCTTTTCAAAATCATTAAAATTATAGCATAAAAAAAACAGATTTTCTATAATCTGTCTAAATTTATACCATTTATATGTTCTTAAATATTACGTAATCAATTTTTCATTATAGTCACCTGGACATATGGTCAATCGAAATATCTTAATATGACGATTATTTTATTTATCCAATTTTATTATTGAAAAAACTAATAATAATACTCCAAAAGTAAATAATGCTCCACCATAAATTGTATCTAACTTATTTGCAAATACCCCTACTAGAGTTCCTCCTGCACCACATAAAATTCCATATATTTTTTTTTCTTTTTCATAAATCCTCCAAATATCTTAATCTTCCATGTTTTTTTTAAAATTATAATTTGTATTCATTTTCAATTTCATACCCATTAATTTTTTTTCTACCTCGACATTATACTTCAATTCATATGATGAATTGCCTGATAAAAATGCTTCTTTTATTTCCTTAATTTCTTTTGATATTTGTTCTTTATCTGCATACCAACCTAGAAACGTATTATTTGCTCCGAACGTAGAATTATTACTTTCATTACTCCCAAATAAAGCATATTTTGGTGAATCTTTACCACCCTTATATTTATTTGATGATTGAATTTTATTACAAGTTACTATAACATTTTCAATTGGTGATATTATGGTAACTTTTCTATCACTATTATTTTGTCCTAAATATTCAAATGTTGAATCGCCTGCTAAATCATCTAAACTCACATTAAATATTTGGGATAATTCTTTGGCTTGTTTTAAGTCTGGACTAGATTCTTCTAGTTCCCAGTTACTTATAGTTTGCCTTGTAACTCCCATTTTTTCTGCAAGTTGTTCTTGTGAAAGCTTTGCACTTTTTCTTAAATTTAAAATATTTTGACCAATATTCATATAATTTCTCCTTTCACAAAACATTTTACTTTTTATTACTCATCTAATCTACCAAATTCATTTGGAAATTGCGCAAATTTTTTTAACATCTCAAAAAATATTATTTTTTTGTCTTTTTCATTATAGCATAAATTTTCTATAATCCACAAAAATTATATTTTTTATATTTTTTTTCTCCAACAAAAATTACTTCTTCTTTTTTTAATTTATTTACTTTTTTCTTAGATGAAAGAATAATATTATTATAATTGACACAAAAAAAACAAAAAAAATAATTTTCAACTTTTTTAATAAACCACATTATTTAATTACATTATTTTATTCATTTAAATCATCTCCTTATCAAGTCAAAAAAAACTGAATTTAAAAACTAATTCAGTTCACAATTGAAGTAAAATAATAATTAACAATCCATTTTAAAATATTGAGAAAGTATAGAAAGTTTATTGGAATCAAATTTAACTTTTTGAATTGGTTTCACAAAATTGTTATCACGTTTAAAATCACTAATCACATCATCTAACGATAACGAACAATTCCTATTAGATAAATACCAAATATATTTCATTCTATCAACAGTATCCATACATAAATATAAAGAATAGAAATTACTATCTAAATTTCTTATTTCATTATTAAACATATCCCTATTAAAACTAAATAGATGCAATAACTTTTCAAAATCATACTTATATATATCAGAATAACAAGCAATAAACTCTAATACAATTCTTCTCCTTTTAAACTTATCATATGAAAAAGAATCATAAATATATTTATCTACAAAAGAATTAGATAATTCAACAACATCACTTTGATATTTATTAGAATATGAATCAACTGCTATATTATTATTAGGATTAATCCTATATCTACACTTACTAATTAAATACCTTAAATCAGCTTTATGATCATTAGTATAACTAAAATAATCAGATTTAAAACTATCAAACTTTTTAACAATAACAATATATTTCTTAAATAATTTCTTAAAAAAATCATAATAACGAGTACCTTTTAAATCATTTAAATACATTTCATAAATCTTAATCTGACTAGATAAACTTAATCTAAAAAAATTACATTTTATTATATCCTCAGGTAGACAATTTTCCATACTACTCCCCCTACTTTAAATATAAATTCTGAATATTAAAAAGGAAAACACCTATCGTGTTTTCACATAAAATACTATATCAAAAGCGCCAAATAAGCAACATAAAATAAATAGAATTGAAATATCAGATATTCCACACATATTTACTATGGCAGCAACAAAAAATATAATAGCAGTAGGTATTAATAAATTTTTATTATTTCTACTAAGAAAACTTAAAACACCACCAGCTAAACATAATATTCCTGGAGCTGTAAATGCTAACATAATATTATAACCAGCTAATTCATACAAATATGTCTTATCACCATTAGAAGAAAAAACTACAAGACATATACCGAAAAAAACCATAACAATTCCAACAATTATTTCATAAATATTAAAATACTTACTAATATCATTGTTTTTTTGAACAGGTTGTACATTTTCAAATGTTTGAACATTTGGTTGACCATTTACATCAGGAACTTTAGCCCCACAATTTGGACAAAAATTTTCATTTACTTCTTTACCACAATTAGTACAAAATCTACTCATAACTTACCTCCAAATAAATTGTATCAAACAAAATCTAACTTGTCAATTTATTATATTTCTTTTTATCCTTTTCTATCTTTTCTTGATACCTGTCCTCTTCAGAAAAAACACAACCACAATACTTCTGCATATATAAACCTAATTCTCTTGCTTTAGCTTGACCTTCCCTAAAACCAACCCTGAAATCTCTATAAAGAAACTCGATACCAAACTCTTTTGATAAATTTTCCATATATTTCTTAATAAATTCATGTTTCTGATAAATACTATAAAGTAATGTCGAACTAACTGTATCATAACCATTATCACGAGCATACTCAAAAAGTCTTCTAAGTCTAACTGGATAACAATAATCTACACATCTAGAATTAAGATTACCAACCACATTACGACAAAAATCATCTAAACCATAATAATCATCAAATATACACTCTAAATTCATCATTTCAGAATACTCACGTAATGTCTCACGTCTATTTCTATATTCCATATAAGGATGAATATTAGGATTAAACCAATATAAAGTAGGTTCGATTCCCTCTTTTCTCAATGTATCAACTGGGTAAACACTACAAGGCGCACAACATGCATGCAACAACAACTTCATAAAATCACTTCCTAACACTTACTAAATTTTCTGTTTTTAATCTTGTTATTTCATTAACAACATAATCACTAGTCTTTTCAATACAATCAATAACCTCATTAATATCAAACTTATAATAATCACCTAAAACATAATTAACATCATTTAAATAATCAATAGTATATATAATTCCTTTAGAATCTAATTCAGAAATAGGATTAAATAAATTGTCAGGTAAAAACAATTTAGGAATATCATATTGCTTAATTAAATTAGAACATAATCTTTTCAAAGCATCATACTCATCTTCATAAATATTAGAAGTTACAAAATTATTAAAATACCAATATTTATCAGTAATTAAATGAATTAAATAACCCACAACAAAATCCATATTCATATAATTACTATACTTTTCATAAAAAACATCATAATGATAATCAATACTATCTATACTATCCAAAAAATGAGTACCTAATTTAGTAGAACTAGATTTCCTCCATGAATCAGCACTAACTATTCCTATATAATACTCCATACTCTTATTAATATTCAACTTTTCAGCAACCATCTTACCTACACATAAATGAATTCCACCAGCTGGCATAAAAACCTCCTAAAAATTTATATATACATATTACCACAAACAAAGATAAAAAACAAAAAAGTTAACAAAAGTTAACCTAAATTACAGATTGTCTATTATAACTAGTTACATCAGTACCAAGTTTAGAATACAAATCTTGAACAGTTAATTGCTTATCCTTTAAAGCCCTTAATTCAGCATCAGTAGCGCCTATAAATTCAACAAAATCCAATTTTCCATTTGGTGTATTAATAGAATTAAAATTAGTATCAGGAACCATTATAAATCCAGTTATATTAGACTTTTTATAAGCATCAATACCTTGAGTTTGTCCTGTATACAAAAACTCATTAGCTCTAAAAACCTCACCTCTAGTAAAAGTAATTCTAGCAACTGCTTGAAGAATACCACATATACACTTGATTTCAGATTCTTCATCAGCATAATTATCCTTCTTTAATTTAAAAGTAAATTCCATACCATATCCACTTACTTCATTATTATCAGTTTCTTTTTCATAAATTTCAGATAAACCATATGTAACAAAATGCCAGTAATCACCACCATCATATACACTTATACCATCCAATGGATCATTACCACCAAAAGCCCACTTTACCAAAGCACCATAATGTTTTGGATTCTTTTGAGTTGGATATACCCTTTCACACTCTTCAGTTATAAAATCCCAACCCATTTTTTTCTCATTTATATCATTGTTCATAATTAATCTCCTTTACAATTACAATACAATTTTAACATAAATTAACAAAAAAATACATAAATATGTTAAAATAAATATAAGTTAGGAGTAAGATTTATGAAGTTTTTAAAAATAATAATAACAATACCAATACTATTAATAATAAGCATATTACTAATACTAATAATTGATTACATAAGACTAAATATATTCTACATAATTAATAAAAACAATTATACAGAAATAGCAGACATACAAGGAAATAAAAATAAATATGCACCACAAGGATTAACATACTCAGAAAAATATAATGTTATACTAGAAACTGCATATAATAAAAACAATGTAAGCATGCTTTACGTAATAGACTTTAATACAGGTAAACTATTAAAAGAATTAAAATTAATAGAAATAGATAATAGAGAAAACAAAAATCATGTTGGAGGAATCACAACAAATGAAGAAAAAGTATGGATAACAAACGACTACGAAATAAATGAATACAACTTGGAAGAAATAATAAATACAAAAAACAACTATATAAAATCCATAAAAAACAACAAACTATTAAACAGAGGAGACTTTTGTACATACAACAATAACACACTATGGATTGGACACTTTTATCTAAAACCATTCTATGATGCACCAAAAGGTACACCACTACTATATGGATATGACATAGATAATTTAGACTACAATAATCCTAAATACACAATAAAACTTCCAAAAATGGTACAAGGAATGTCAATAACAAATGAAAATAACTTTATATTCACAAGATCATATACAAACCTAATCAATTCAGAATTAACAATATATAATGATATGACAAAAGAAAACTTTAAAAAAATAAAAACAATAAAACTACCACCTATGGCAGAAGGAATATTCTATAAAGATAACGAACTATACATACTATTTGAAAACAGTTCAAATAAATATTTCTTCGCATATCCTAAAATAAAAAAAATAATAAAAATATCAGTATAAAACTGATATTTTTTTATCTATAATTCATAAAATTAAAACCAATTGATTCGTAAACATCATGAGCCCTAGGTAATCCTAAAACCCTAGAAAACACTAAATTATACATCTCATCAAATAAGAATATAGAAAATACAGAAATACTTACTATTAAAAAAGTTTTCTTCTTAACATGAGTAGATAAATAAATACAAAATGGAACAATCAAATAAATTAATAATAAAGCAGAAAATCCAAAAAATGAAACACTCCTCAAGCATACATACCCACCAATATTACCAAAATTTAAAATTTCAGTATTATAATCCCAAAATCTTAAACCAAAAAATTCATAAATAACCAAACCAGAAAAATATTCAAGAATACCGGTAGATATAAAAGCAATTAAAAAAACTAAAAAAGGATTTTTTCTAAACTTATAAGCTAAAATACATATCATAATAGCGCCCGTTGCATAAATATTTATAAAAGGAAGAAAATTACCTCCCCTCCAATAAAACTTTTCCATACCACCATTAAAATAATAAAAGAAAAACTCATATATCCAACCAAATACTCCAGAAATAACAAATATCAAACATAATATACCAATTATTTGCCATTTACTTAATTTAATACCATTCATATAATCACTTAAAAACTTTTTCATACAACCACCTACTATTATAGTATATCAAAAAAGTAGATATAAAATCTACTCAAATTTTCCAAAATTCTTTAAAGGAAATAATCTAACACTAGTTGTACCTTTAATATCCTTTTTCTTAAAAACACCTAAAACCCTACTATCACTAGAATTATTCCTATTATCACCCATTACAAAATATTCATCATCACCTAATTTAATCTCATTAGCAGCAATTCCCGCTTCCTTAATAGGCTCATACCCATATTTTTCTTCTAATACCTCACCATTAACAAGAATTTTACTAACAACATTATTACCTACATGAGTAATAGAAATTTTAATAGTCTCTCCAGGCAAACCAATAATACGCTTAACTAATTTATCCTTTTTATAATTAATTACAACAACATCAAACCTATCAAAACTCTTATCATACTTCTTTTCAATCAAAACATCATTATTATTTAAAGTAGGATACATACTAGTTCCATCTACTTTAACAGGTGTAACAATAAAAACTCTTATCAATACAACCACCAATATAATAACAACATAAGACATGATTTCTTTAAATACCTTCATAAACACCTCTTAACAAAAAATAAGGCAAAAGCCTTATTAATTTCTTTCTTTGATTTTTGCTTGTTTCTTTAGAGTTCTTAAGTAATTTAATTTAGCTCTTCTAACTTTACCTTTTCTAACTACTACTACACCAGCAACTTTTGGTGAGTTAACAGGGAAAGTTCTTTCAACTCCAACACCACTAGAGATTTTTCTAACTACGAAGTTTTTAGCAACTCCACTACCTTTAATAGCGACAACTATACCTTCGAAAGCTTGAATTCTTTCTCTCTTACCTTCAATAATCTTAACGTCAACTCTAACAGTATCTCCAACTCTAAATTCAGGAATATCTGTTCTTATTTGACTTTTAGTTATTTTTTCAACTAAATTCACAATGTCACTCTCCTTTTCTAAATATATGATCATAAAAACTTTTTTTTCAGCGGATCACAACGAAATAAATTTTAACATAAAACTAATAATTTAGCAATACCTTTTTAAAAAAATTACCTACTTTTACCCTTTTCTGCAACATCTAAATCCATTTCCATCTGCTCAGTAAACAATTGATTTAAATCAATTTTAATTTTAGAACGTAATTCTTGATCAATTAAATCCAACTTATTCATAAGAATTTTAAAATACTTTTTATCAAGATAAACACGATAATTATTCATAATAGTACGTCTATATCTTTCTAAATCATTTAAAGCAAACATTAAATGACCAGAATCAGTATCATCCTCTTCCAAAACACTTATTAAAAACTGTAAATAAGAATCCAACTTTTTCTTAATCTTCTTCTTTAATAATTGTTCAACTAAACCATAATTAATAATAGTCATACTTTTAACAACAATACCATCATAGTCCATTTTATTACGAGGTTTTATATGATAACCATTAATAGAAACACTATTTAATCCAACTTTTATCTTTTTAATCTTTTTTTCACATAAAACATATTTCTTATTTTTTTTCATTTTCCACCTCTAACAAATCAGGTCTACGCTCTCTAGTACGTTTAATTTGTTCTTCCAATCTATATTTACGAATATTCTCATGATGACCAGACAATAATACCTCTGGAACATCCATTCCCCTAAAAGAAACAGGACGAGTATAAACAGGATAATCTAATAAATTATTATTAAATGAATCATTTTTATGAGACTCATCATTAATAACTCCATCAATCAACCTAACAACACTATCAGTAATTACCATACTTGGTAACTCCCCACCAGTCAAAACAAAATCACCAATACTTACTTCCATATCACATAAAGTTCTAATACGCTCATCAAAACCCTCATAATGACCACATATAATTATAATATGCTTTTTGACAGTAAAATCATAAGCCATTTTTTGATTATATTTAACACCTTGAGGAGTCATAAGAATAACAAAACTATCATCATTCCTTAAATCATCAACTGCATCAAATATTGGTTGTGGCATCAAAACCATACCAGCTCCTCCACCAAAACCATAATCATCAACTTTTTTATGAGGATCATTTGAATAATCTCTAATATCATGAATATTTATAAAAACCTTTTTATCTTCTATAGCTCTCTTAATAATAGACTCACTAAGAAATCCATCAAACATATGAGGAAACAATGTTAATATATCAATTTTCATTTATTAATCCCTCTATAACATTAATATCAATTCTCTTATTATCAAGATCAATAGAAAGAACAAATTCATCAATATTAGGAACTAAACTTTTAGAAGTATCATTTTCAACAACCAATATATCATATAATCCATTATTTAATATATCAGTAACATGACCAACAAAACTATCATTGCCATAAACACTCATATCAATTAAATCCTCATTCAAAATACCATCAATTTTAACTTCATTCTTATCTATATAAACAGGTTCACCTTTATACTTTAATACATCATTAATATCATCAATACCTACAAAAGTAACCATATCAAATACCTTATGCTTACGATAACTGTTAATTTCTAACTTAACCTTATCACTACCAACATACAAACATGTTCCCTTTATAAAAACAGA
>OCVV011341218.1_pt1 | contig 10105 bp, 4 predicted proteins | sample 1539721 | NCBI WGS metagenome assembly OCVV01 (sample SAMN02144230, study PRJEB22623) | gut metagenome | biome: sheep rumen | host: Ovis aries | place: New Zealand
GGGAAGCTTGTCCAGCGGCCGTTGATCTTTTTGGACATATCCGCCGGGCCGATAAAGAGAATGTCTGCATCCGGAGCGATTTCGTGAATCGTCTTGATCTGCTTTTCTAAAAGGCGTTCCACCCAGTCCAAGTTCGACTGGTTGACGCTTGGTACCAGGTTTCCTCCGTATTCCATGATGATGAGCTTTGCGTTCATCGCGTGCAAGGAGGCGCCTAAAAGTTCTCCATCCATCTTGGTAAAGATCGTTCCGGAGCTTCCGCGCATGGCGACGTTATCGACAGCGACGCCCGATTCTCCGTCCAAGGAAATCGTATATAGGTCGGCTCTGCCCGAAACGTTCATGTGAATGGAAGAGGTTTCGTGTTGTAAATTCCAAGTGTAAACAGAAAGCCCGGGGAAAGTTTCAATTTCGGGATCGAGAGCCAGGAACTTTTGAAGGCGTTCCTTGTACTGGACGGTGGAATCTTCTTGGATCGTATCGATGACCGTTGCGCTGTAGACGAGTTTCGTTTTGAGGTTCGCCTTGCTCGCGAGCAAACGAACTTTTTGGAATTTCCCTGCGTTGGGGTATCCTTTTTGGTGCAGGCTTTTTTTAAAGGTAAACGAGGCGGAGCCGTTTAATTCCGTGACTTGAGCGAGCGGACCGTATTTGTTGTGGCGAGCATGTTCTTCGACTGGTCCGAAAATGCGGTGACGGGAAAGGTTTCCGACGCTGTGGCTGTTCAGAACGTAAGAGGGAATGTCCGCGAGAGGCGATACCATGCCGGGGCCATATCCGCCCCAAAGGGCTTGCAATGGCTCGCGGACAGCCGCTGTGATGCGGTCGCCTTCCAGCTGGGAATCTCCGTAATGCACAATGTGAACAACTTTTCCGGAATCTTTCGCTTCTTGGATTTGCTGAAAGAAACGGTCAAACCAGGAAGGATCGTTTTCGGGAAAGTCAAAACGTGTCGGACCTTCACGGAAGAACTTTTCATAAAAATTCAGAGAGTCCGCATATTCGGCGAATTCCCGCGCCCGCGTTTCGGCGAGCATTTTTTTGATCTGTTCTTCCGGGTCGATTTTTAATGTGTCTTTGTGCTCCGCTTTCGCTTCTTGAATTTTTTCAAGCAGTGAAGGGAATCGAAGCGTGTGGCTGCCGATTTGGATCCCGTCTCTTGGAAAAATAAGAGACAGGAATCCTAATAGGACAAAGACTGCTGCAATCGAGAGAAACGTGCGGCGTGGCGACATTCGACGTTAAGCCTTGATCTGGGCGATTTCGTCGAGAGTGCCTGCTCCCGGAGTTCCTGTAGTGAGGATCTTGTATTCGTAACCGCCGGCAGGAGCCTTGTCTCCGTCTACGTAGACGACGACCTTTGCGCCTTGAGCGTTTGCCTGTTCCATCTGCTTGCCAAGCTTTGCCGGTGCGAGCGGGTGGTTCACGGTAAATCCGCGGTTGCGAAGTTCACTAGCGACGGCAAAAACCTTGTCCATGTCGTTTGTGAAGCTTGCCACGAAGAAGTCGAGAGACTGCTTGGAAGACGGCAAAAGTCCGCGTTCTTCGAGGAGGTTGGCGAGCACGACGTCGCCCATGCCGAAGCCGACTCCCGGAACTTTTTGCCCGCCGAGCTTTTCGGTGAGGCTGTCGTAACGTCCACCGCCTGCAATGGCGCGCATGGATTTGCCCTTGTCGTAAACTTCAAAAACGATGCCCGTGTAATAGGCGAGACCGCGCACGATCGAAAGGTCGAGAGCGACGGATTCTCGAACGCCTGCGGATTCGAGAGTCTTGAAGAGCTGACGGATTTCGTCGAGAGCGGCTTTCGATTCTTCGCTTGTAATCTTGGAAGCGACTTCGTCGATTCCCTTGGAATCCATGAAGTCGTCGAGCTTTTTCGTCTGTTCGTCAGAAAGGCCAGCTGCCGCAAGTTCCGCGTAAAAGTCGTCCTTGCCGATCTTTAAGCGGCGGTCGAGAACCGGGTAAACCTTGGACGTGTCCGCAACGCCGATTTCAGCGAGGAAAACATTCAACAGCTTGCGGCTCGAAACGCCGATGCAAAAATCGTCGGCCTTGAGACCGAAGTCCTTGAGCATGGACGCGATCGCGGAAAGAAGATCCGCTTCTGCATAAATGCTTTCCGTTCCGATGATGTCCAGGTTCAGCTGGAAGAATTCGCGGAGACGTCCCTTCTGCGCCTTTTCGTAGCGGAAAAGTCTCGGAAGGCTGAACCACTTGAACGGCTTGCGGAGAGAGTTTCCCTTTTGAATCACGAGACGGGCGAGCGTCGGCGTCATTTCCGGGCGAAGTGCGATATGGCGGTCGCCTTTGTCCATGAAGTCGTAAAGCTGGCTCACGATTTCGTCACCGGATTTGCCGGTATAAAGTTCGAGATGCTCGAACATCGGGCCTTCGTATTCTTCGTAGCCGAAGCGGAGGGCCGCCTTGCGCCAGGTGTCAAAGATGTAATTCTGAATCCGCATGGATTCAGGGTAAAAATCACGGGTTCCCTTTGGCAGGGGAGGTGTTTGCATTTTAGAGTTGCTCATACGATGCCAAAGGTAGTAAAATGAGCACCAAAAACGCTTATAATTTTCTATCTTTTAGGGTAAATGACGGGACAATCTAAACCAGAAATTTTGCTTGTGAATGATGACGGATTTGAAAGTCCGTTCCTTGTGCATTTGGCGACGGCGCTTTCCGATGTGGCAAGCGTTCATGTGGTAGCGCCAGCGTCGGAGCAGAGCGGTGTTTCGCATTCGTTTCTGGGCTTTCATGGGCATGAACTGAGCGAAGTCCCTGGAGATTATCCTTTTGAATTTCATACGCTGACCGGCACTCCGTCGGATTGTACCAAGTTCGCCCTGACGTACCTGTACCGGAATCTTCATATCGACTGCGTTTTTTCTGGCCCGAACAAGGGCGAAAATTCGGGAGTTTCTTCCATTTATTCGGGTACCGTCGCTGGCGCCCGCGAAGCGGCGCTTTGGGGCTTCCCGAGCCTTGCGCTTTCGCTCTGCTACGACGCGACGGAAACGATGGAAAAGGAATTGCTCCGCTTTGCTGTCGAAGTCGTGAATAAGAAGCTCTACGAAAAAATTCCGGCGCATACTTTCTGGAACGTGAACTTCCCGGATGAACACCGATCGAAGTTTGCCGGTTTTAAGGCTGCCGGGCAGGGCGTTTCGATGTTTACCGACCATTTTGACCTGAAGGATGGAAAATTTTTCCTTTCGGGTGCCAAGGTGCCGGAACGTTTTGCCGTGAATTCGGACGACCTTCTGCTGTCGCAAGGCTATGCGACGATCACGCCGATGACGATCGATCAGACGCTTCACAGCGGGCTTGTTCCTGTACAGCAGGTCGTCGATAAATTTTTTATACGATAACAACTAAGGAAAATCAATGGCTGAAGATAACATCAAATTAACTCCGGGCACTCATTACGAGTCCCTCATCGAACGGGATATGCAGGACTGCTATCTGCGTTATTCGATGAGCGTGATTGTGGCTCGCGCCCTCCCGGACGTGCGTGACGGTATGAAACCCGTTCACCGCCGCGTTCTGTACGCGATGCACAAGCTCGGTCTGACATCCGACAAGGCGACGATGAAGTCGGCCCGTATCGTGGGTGAAGTCATCGGTAAGTACCATCCGCATGGCGATGCTGCTGCTTACGATACGCTTGTTCGTATGGCTCAGGACTTTTCGCTTCGCTATCCTCTTGTACGTGGCCAGGGAAACTTCGGTTCCGTGGATGGAGACAGCGCGGCTGCAATGCGTTATACCGAAGCCAAGATGAGCCGTTTTGGCGAAATGATGCTCGAAGACCTCGAAAAGGAAACGGTCGACATGGGCAAGAACTACGACGAGACTTTGGATGAGCCTCTCGTGCTTCCTGCTGCGTTCCCGAACCTTCTCGTGAACGGTTCCTCGGGTATCGCTGTCGGTATGGCGACGAACATTCCGCCGCACAATTTGGGTGAAGTCGTCCAGGCGATTCACGCATACTGTGCAAATAACGACATTACCGGTGAAGAACTTTTGAACTATGTCGCAGGCCCGGACTTCCCGACGGGTGGTATCATCTGCGGTAAGGCCGGTATCCGTGAAGCTTATCTCACGGGCCACGGCAAGATCCGCGTGCGCGCCCGCGTCGACATCGAAAAGGATGCGAAGGGTCGTGAACGCCTGATTATCAGCGAAATTCCGTATATGGTGAACAAGGCGATGCTTGTGAAGAGTATGGCCGACCTTGTCCGCGACAAGAGAATTGACGGGATTAGCGATATCCGCGACGAATCGGACCGCGACGGTATGCGCGTGGTCGTCGACATCAAGCGCGACTTCCAGGGCGACATCGTTCTGAACAATTTGTACAAGTACACGCAGCTTGAGGATACGTTTAGCATTTACAACCTGGCTCTCGTGAACCGCACCCAGCCGACGCTTTTGACGTTGAAGGACATGATCCGCTATTATGTGGATCACCGTCTGGAAGTGATTTTGCGCCGCACCCAGTTCGAGCTTCGCAAGGCACAGGCTCGTATGCACATTTTGGAAGCGCTCCGAATTGCGTGCAAAAATGTGGACGAAGTCGTTGCCATTATCCGCGGATCGAACAGCACCGACGAAGCGAAGCAGAAGCTTTGCGCAAGATTCTCTTTCGACGACATCCAGGCTCAGGCCATCGTCGATATGCAGCTCAAGCGTCTCACCGGTCTCGAAATCGAAAAACTCGAAGCCGAATATCAGCAGCTCGTGGAAACGGTCAAGGACTTGGAAGACATCATCGCTCGCAAGGAACGTCGCGTTCAGATCGTGCTCGATTCTCTCGATGCGATTTCTGCGAAGTATGGCGACAAGCGTCGTACTTCGATCGAAGCGGCTGTTGCCGATTACGATTCCGAAGATTTGATTCCGGAAGAAGAACAGGTGATCACGCTTAGCCGTGAAGGTTACATCAAGCGTCTTCCGATCGATACGTTCAAGGCTCAGAACCGTGGCGGCAAGGGCATTATCGGAGCGGGACTCAAGGATCAGGATAATATCCAGTCGATCTTTACGTCGAGCACGCACAGCTTCCTGCTCGTGTTTACGAATATGGGCCGTGCATACTGGACAAAGGTTTACCACCTTCCGGAAGGTACCCGCAACGGTAAGGGCCGTCCGATTGTGAACTTTGTGAACCTTTCGAACGGTGAAAAGGTTTCGGCGATTGTGCCTGTGCGCAAGTTCGGCGGTTACAACTGCCTGATGTTCGTTACCAAGAACGGTGTCGTGAACAAGATGGACTTGAAACTCTTTGCAAATCCGCGCCGTTCCGGTGTGAACGCGATTACCCTCGATGAAGATGATGAACTCGTGAAGGTCGTTCTCGTCGGTGTGACCGCGGAACAGATGGAAGCCGCTGCCCGTGGCGAAGAAATCGAAGTCGAAAACGCCGAAAATGCGGAAGCTCCGGAAACGGAAGAATCCGAAGGCGATGGCTCCGATGAACCGGTCGATAGTTCGAATATGGCGAAGGACCTGATGATGATCGCAACGAAGAAGGGTCAGGCTCTGACCTTCCCGATCACCGGCCTCCGTACGATGGGACGTGGCACTCACGGTGTCCGCGGTATCCGTCTTGCCGAAGGTGATGAAGTCATCGGTATGTTCTGGCTCAAGAGCGATCGCAAGGTTTTGACCGTGAGCGAAAACGGTTACGCCAAACGTTCCGAACCGGCTGCTTACCGTATCACGCGCCGTGGCGGTAAGGGCGTTCGCAACCTGAACATCACCGATAAGACGGGTGACGTCGTCTTTGTGGACAGCGTCGTCGACGATTACGATTTGATCATCACCAGCCGTGAAGGCCAGGTGATTCGAATTCCGGTCGACAGCATCCGTTTGACGGGCCGTGTTTCTCAGGGCGTGAAGGCGATTACGCTCGCCGAAAAGGATAAGGTTCAGGACGCAACCGCTCTCCCGAGCGATGACGACTTGGAAAAGGAAAGTGTTGAAGGCCAGTCCGAAGCGGCTTTGACCGAAGGCACTCTCCCTGAAGAACCTTCCGAAGAATCCGAAGCTCCGGAAAACGCGGAATAAATTCCGTCTATTCGACGAATTCTATTGAATCATCTAGCCCCGCGAAATGCGGGGCTATTTTCATATAAATTCGTTGCTGTTGTATTTCTTACAACACCTTTTTTTTGAAAAAAAGACTTCTTTAAAAAGAATGATTCATTTTTAAATAAAGGCTTTTTATAGGAGTAGATTATGAAAAAGAATCTCTGCATAGGGGAAGCTGTATTGCTTGCCTTTGGTCTTGCGACATCCGCATCTGCCGAAGACTTTTGCAGTACTGCGACACATTCGGGGACTAGCAAAACAGAAACCGGTTCTTACGCACCGGGATCGATAGGGCAGTATGATTACCAGCTGTGGTACGACAGGGCGACATCGGCAAGCGCGACTTTTTACTCGGATGGTTCCATGTCGTGTTCTTTTCAAAACGCAGGCGACTATCTTTGCCGATCGGGGCTTCAGTTCAACAGTGATAAAACCTATGACCAAATGGGTGGCGATATCATTGCCGAATTCAAATTGGTAAAGCAAAGCATTTCTGGAGTCGATTATTCTTACGTAGGTGTCTATGGCTGGATGGAAAACGTATCTACGGCTCCGAATGGACTTGTGGAATATTACGTTGTCGACAATACACTTGCAGACTATATGCCGGGCGATTGGGTCGGTGATACCAAAAAGGGAACCTATTTGATTGATGGGGCGGAGTATACTGTTTATCGTAATACGAGAACAGGACCTGCAATCGGCGGAAATTCGGATCGTGAGTTCCACCAATATTTTAGTATTCGAAAAACTCCGCGTGACTGTGGAACCATCAATGTTTCTGCACACATTAAAAAGTGGAAAGAACTCGGCATGAATGATGGTAAACTTTATGAAGCCAAGGTCCTTGGAGAAGCGGGTTCGACGAGAAGCGGCGTTTCGGGAACCGCAGACTTTCCGCATGCCAAGGTATATATCGGAACAGGTTCGGAACCGGAACATCTTATAGAACGTTCTCCTTATGGAGGGTCAGCTGCCGTAATCCCAGGAACGATCGAAGCAGAAAACTTTGATGCGGGAAATGAAGGCGATTCCTATTCCGGAGCGAGAGGTGCATCCGGAACGGATGGCGACCATACTTATCGTGGAGACGATTACGCCTTGGTCGATATTGTTGCGGCAGGAACTGGAAGAGCGATCGGCTACACGGCAGCCGGTGAATGGCTCGAATATACGGTAAACGTATCGAGTGACGGCGACTATGAAGTGGCCGCGAATGTTGCGAATGGATCTGGTGCGGGGACGCTTGAACTGAGCCTTGACGGAAATCCTTTGACAACGCTTTCTTTTACGGGAACTGCCGACGATTGGAACGCCTATGAACTTGCGAAGGATACCGTTGCGCTCACTGCAGGCGAACATGTTTTGCGAATCACTATCGTCAATGCGAATACGAATGTGGACTATGTCCAGTTCAGTCCCAAGGACAAGACGAATTTGCAAAAACGCATTCGTTTGAATGTGGCTAGCGGCGAGTTTGAAGTCTTTGATTTGCAGGGTAAGGCTCTTGGCCACGTAAAAGTGCCGGCAGGATCTTCTCTTTCGGAATCTTTGGCTTCGAAATTCTACGGATCGGGCGTTTACATGGTGAAGCAGGGAAATCGTTTTGAAAAGATTCGTGTGACCCGCTAAACCGAAACTTCAGATACAGCAAAAGCGCTCCGCAACAGCGGAGCGCTTTTCTGTTCTGCAAGCACCATACGTATCCATATAAAGAAGGCTCCGCCGAAGCGGAGCCTTCTTTGAATTCATGCGAACTCGCGATTATTCGATCGTGATGAGCGTAACCGTGCGCTTGCCAACCTTGATCGGCTTAGACACGTCAACACCCTTCTTGGCCTTCTTGGACGGATCGTTTGCCCAACCTTCTTTGAGCTTTTCGGAGCTGCGGTCGAGAGTCTGGACCGTAGCCTTGCCCTTGAAGCCCGGAATGTTCAGGTTGAGTTCGTAATCGCTGTACGGGCTCTTGTTGATCACGAGGAGCGACTTCTTCTTGCCGTTTTCGGTGTAGTAAGTCGTGATGAGCGATTCCTTGTCACCGGAGATTTCGGTCTTGAGAAGCTTGCCGCGGAGAGCGTCGGAAGCCATCTGGAATGCCCAGTAGCTCGGACGCGGGCAGTTCATGCATTCTTCTGCAGAACGGGTCAGGTAACCGTAGTCACCGCCTTCCGGAGTGATATCGTTGTGGATATCCCAGTACTGTGCGTTGTCCACATTTTCAGTGGCGAGCATAGCGAGGTAGTCAGCAACGAACAGACCGTTTTCGAGAGCGATGGTCTGCGGACCCGGGTTGAAGTCCACGGAGTTCCATTCGGTGAGCCAGAGTTCGATCTTCTTGTCCTTCTTGAAGTGGCTTGTCCACTTGTCCACAACCTTATGGAGACGGCTGTAGATCGGAACGAGGTCCTGCGGAGCAGAGAGCATGGCGAAGTCGTTTTCTTCACCGAAGTGCTGCGGATAGTGGTGAACAATGAGACCGTCGGCAATGTCGCCGGTTTCCTTGAGCACGTTGTCGTTCCACTGGCCATCGAGCACGCCGAGGACTGCGACCTTGATCGTCGGGTCAACCTTCTTCATGGCTTCGATGAACTTGCGAGCGCGCTTACCATAAATGGTACCGCCGTCCTTACCGTACTTTTCGTAATACGGGTGCCAGTTACCATAGACTTCGTTACCGATTTCCCAGTAAACGATGCCGGCCTTCTTGTCGATGTTCGTGTGCTTCACCCAAGCAGCAGCTTCTTCTTCTGTGCCGGAACCGAAGTTCACAGTGAACATGGCGTTGGAACCGGTCTTCTTGAGCCAGGCGAGGAATTCGTCGGTATCGACCATCCAGTCCTTATTGTCAAGAATTTCCTTCCAGTGGTCGTCATCAGCGCGGAGACCACCCGGGTAACGGATGATGCCGTGGTTGATGCGCTTAGCATATTCTGCAGTCTGGACCTTGAACTTCTTGTTGTCGAGCATGTCGCCGTCCCAGAGGGCTGCGTTGATGCCGAAGAGGCCGCCGGAGATGTTCGGGTTGAGCACTTCGCTCGTGCCCTTCACGTTCACCTTCACGAGAGCCGGACGTTCGGCCTGCTTCACTTCCTTCAGGTTCGTGAGCTTGATGTTATCGATTTCGAAGGAACCGTTAGAACCTTCTCCACCCGGTTTGAAGTCGAGGGAAACGACGCCCTTGAGGTCGAACTGGCCGTTTTCCTTGGCGTTAGGCGGCTGATAATACGGGAACTTGCTGAAGGTGCGGAACGGAACGATCACCGTGGTACGGCCACGCGGAACACCCGTGTTGGAAACGAAGAGTTCGTTGCCTGCGTCACCGATCTGAACCGTAATGGACTGCCATGCACGTTCAGAGTAAACGTCGAACATGATGCCCCAGTGGTTCGTCCAGTCGCGCTGCTTGTTGTCGTGGTTAGCCGTGTTCTTGGAGAAGTCGAGCACGAAGTCGACCCAGTCGGACATTTCGAAGTGCTTGATGAAGAGAGAGTTGCCGTCGAGCTTGCTCGTCTTGTACGGCATTTCGATTTCGGCCTTGGACTTCGGACCGAAAGACGGTTCCCACTTATCCTTGGCGAACTTGCCTTCGAAGTCGGAAATCACGACATCCGGAGCCTTGGACTTCCAGTTGTCCCACTTGATATCCGGGTCAACCCAGTCGATGGTTTCGGTGAAGGTAATCTGGTCGACGAAAATGGTCACAGGAGCCGGCTTGCCCGGTTCGCCCTGGTTTTCGCCCTTGCCGACGGAGAAGCGGATTTCCTGGATCTTGTTCCACTGGACATCCTTGGCAACTTCGGCCTGCTTGTTAGCGTCCCAAGCCTTACCCTTGTCGCCGAACTTCTTCAGAGGAATCTTCACGAGCTTCCAGTCGGTGCCGACCTTGGAGCCTTCGATCCAGTCGTTCAGGCTGATCTTCGTCTGGCTCTTGATGTCGTTGCCCTGGTTGTCGAGGATACCGACGTACACCTTTTCGCCGCCGAGCTTACCCTTGATCCAGAAGTAGAGA
>OCVV011317091.1_pt1 | contig 10104 bp, 6 predicted proteins | sample 1539721 | NCBI WGS metagenome assembly OCVV01 (sample SAMN02144230, study PRJEB22623) | gut metagenome | biome: sheep rumen | host: Ovis aries | place: New Zealand
GAACGTGCGGCAGGCCGAAAATGAACGGCTTGCCGCCTTTTTCTGTCCGTATAAAGGCGTCCAGCCAGACCTGGTCGACTTCAAGCCGGAAGCCGTCCTTCAGAGCGAAGGCGAGAAGGCGGCGGCCGAGAAGGTGCTCGTATGTGAAACTTTTTTCTCCTTCCGGAAGCGTGTAAGGCGCAAGATAGATCGTGTTCATGGATCCCTCCGGGATATGGTTCATTTCGGTTTCTTCAAGGATACTACTTGTTGGCGGGAAAGTAAAATGCTATTATTGATTAATCAGCAGACAGTTTACAGGGTGGATTATGAAAAAATTTGCAAGGCAGAGCGGTATCAATTTTATCATTTTAATCTTGGTCTGTATCATCGGCCGGATTGCGGCGGGCAATACTTACAGCCAGTATGTTTCCCTTTACTACTCGAGCAGGGATTCGAAAACATTTTCCGTGTCGCAGACGGACGGCGACGGCCGGGCGTCGATTGAACTGATGGAGGTAAGAGACGGCCGGGCCCGCATAAAACTGCATGCGGAAAGCCCCGGCCGGGTTAATCTCGAGATCCGGGACGAGGCGGGAGTTGGAGCGGCGATCTGCGACTTCAGGATCGGGCGATTCGGGACAATCTACAGTCTCACAACCGGCGGCTTTACCGGGGACAGCATTATGATGTTCGCGATAATGCTGTACATTTTTGTTGAAAGCCTGCTGCTCTTTATGGTCTTCAGGCGGGCGAAGGGGGCTTCATTTTACTCCTACAATACGATCTATGCGGCCGGCTTTTCCCTCTTTCTGTTCCTGACCGGCATTTTGCTTCTCATGGAGACCGTGCGGCACATCATGGATCCCTTAAATTTCATCATGATCAGTGTGTACAGCAATTTATCGTCGGCAGGCTATCGGTTCATGGTGCTGACGTTTCCGCTTATCTTCCTGTTTGCAGTCTCGATGACGCTGAGCAATATCGCGCTGCTCCGTCACGAGAGACCGCGTCTCCAGAATGTGCTTGGGATCCTGATCAGCTTCCTCATGGTTGCAGGCGCCGTGGCGTCGATTTTCATCGTCGGGGTGTATTTTATGGGATCGGAGACGGAATACCGGATCCGGCAGACTCTCCAGAATGTGTACTGCACCGCTTATGCCTATTTTGAATGTATGCTGATCGGGGCTGTCATCTGCGGTATCAAGGCCGCGAGGCACATTCCGAAAGGGCCTGTGGATTACATCCTGATCCTGGGCTGCGGGTTCCGGAAGGACGGGACGCTGCCGCCGCTCCTTCGGGGCCGCGTCGACCGGGCGATCTCGTTCTGGAAAGACCAGAAGGAGAAGGGGAAGACCGCTATCCTGGTGCCTTCCGGCGGCCAGGGACCCGACGAGGTGATGGCGGAGGCCGAGGCGATGCGGAACTATCTTCTCTCCCAGGGGATCCCGGATGAGTACATCAGGCCGGAGAAGGAGTCCAAGAACACCTACCAGAACATGGTATTTTCAAAGAAGCTGATTGAAAATGAAAACAAAGACGCCCGCGTCATCTTCTCGACGACTAACTACCACGTCTTCAGAAGCGGCGTCTGGGCCTCCCTGGCCGGCCTTCGGGCGGAGGGAATCGGCAGCATCACGAAGTGGTGGTACTGGCCCAACGCGTTCATGCGGGAGGTCGTCGGGCTCCTCGCCAACCGCTGGAAGCAGGAGCTGGTCTTCCTTATAGTCCTCATCTTCGTGTTTGGGACGATGTCGATGGTGCTTTGAAGAAAATTATGGTTTGCCAACCGGCAGGAAACCCGCTATAATAGCGGCATGCATTCGGCACACATACATAAAGGAGATTAAAATGACAACCTATAAAGACCTGACATTCGACGAGGAGCGCGCCCTGTACGGCAGCCGCGGCGCGGAAGTGGTGAACTGCCGCTTCGACGGGCCGGCGGACGGCGAGAGCGCGCTGAAGGAGAGCCGGGACATCACCGTAAAAGACTCATTCTTTAACCTGCGCTACCCGTTCTGGCATGATACAAACCTCACAATCAGCGGCTCGGAGATGACGCCGCTCTGCCGCGCGGCCCTCTGGTACACGGAGAATGTGCGCATCACAGATACGAAAATGCACGGCATCAAGGCCCTGCGCGAGTGCGCGAACGTCGTGATTGAGGGGTGCGACATCATCTCCCCGGAATTCGGCTGGTCGGTCCGCGGGATTGAAATGAAGGACTCAAGGGCGGAGAGCGAGTATTTCATGCTGCGCTCCGAGAGGCTTCACTTCGACAACGTGACCCTTAAAGGGAAATACTCCTTCCAGTACATCACCGACTCGACCTTTACAAACTGCAATTTCGACACCAAGGATGCGTTCTGGCACGCGAAAAACGTGGTTGTGAAGGACAGCACGATCAAGGGTGAGTACCTGGCCTGGTACTGCGAGAATGTGACCTTCGAGAACTGCACGATCATCGGGACCCAGCCGCTCTGCTACTGCAAGGGCCTTAAGCTCGTGAACTGCCGCATGATCGATACGGATCTCGCCTTCGAGAAGTCCGAGGTCGAGGCGGAGATCACGACCTCCGTCATCAGCATCAAGAACCCGAAGTGCGGGACCATCCATGCGGCCGGCATCGGCGAGATCATCATGGACGATCCGGAGGCGGAGGGGCAGGTTATCGCTGAAGAGTGATCTGAAAAATGAAAACCGTAAAATTACCGGGGCTCCGGGCAGCGTCAGCTGTACGGAGCCCTTTGTATTTTCCGAAGCCGCTGGAATAATCTGCATTTTCGCGATATACTGATATGAGATTTACGAATGATGAGGAAATGAAAATGCGCATATCCGAAAGCTGTGCAGCCTGTCTCTATGACAAGCAGAAAAACAAGACAAGCGACCCGGCCTACCTTGCCCGGGTCCGGGAGATCATCGAAACCCGGGGAGAAGCAGACTCAAGTCCCTACCTGGTCTGGCAGTTCAACAGGCTGCACGAGGAGCTCTTCGGAAAGGGAGCCGACTACCGGGACCTGAAGAAAGCCTACAACGACCTGGTCCTCTCGATGGAGGACGCGCTGGCGCGGGAAATCGAGGCGGCGGACGATCCGCTCGCGAAGGCATTTGTCATGGCCCGGATCGGGAACTACATCGACTTCGGAGCCATGAATCACGTGGATGAGGGCACATTCCTCCGCCTTTTCGAGGACACGGAGATGCGGGAGGCGGATAAGGAGGTCTATGCGTCCTTTCTCACGGAGTGCGCGGGGGCGAAGCGTTTTCTTCTCATCTGCGACAACTGCGGGGAGATCGTGCTCGACAGGCTCTTTATTCGGGAGCTCAAGAAGCGGTTTCCGCATCTTTCGGTCTCCGCGATGGTGCGGGGCGGCGAGGTCCTAAACGATGCGACCGGGGAGGACGCCTCCTACGTCGGGCTGGACCGCGAGGCGGCGATCGTCTCAAACGGCGAGGCGGTGGCGGGGACCATTTATGAGATGCTGCCCGCGGCGGCGAGGGAGGCCCTTGATGAGGCGGACGTGATCCTCGCGAAGGGCCAGGGCAACTACGAGTCCATGTCCGGGCAGGGGAGGCATGTGTTTTACGCGTTTTTGTGCAAGTGCGACCTCTTTACGGGGCGCTTCCGGGTGCCGCGGCTTACGGGGGTTTTTGCGGAAGAAAAAGGAGCATAAAATGAGCGGGGCAGCCGCACGATTCGGTTCGTGCGGCAGCCCCGCTCTTGCATTTCATTTTAAAACAGAAGATGTGCGATCGGGCAGACGATCAGAAGGCTTATGATGGTCCGCTCAAGGAAGATCACGAAGAGCTCCGGCAGATAGAAAAATATGCATAGATGCATATTTTTTCGCTTAAAAATCTGCATCTATACATATTTTACCATTTATGCTGCTGTGATTCAAGCCTCTTCGTGTGGATTCGAGGGAGCGGTAAGATGATCTCTACATTCACGTCATCCTCACATATTCTCTCAAATATTTAAACGGGAACGGCAGCACCGTATATTGCCCGATCCGCACGAAATCCACCGCCATGAGCGGAAGCAACTTCTCGAATTCAATCTCCCTTTCTGCCATCACCTGGCGCACAATACTGGCATTGTGAATAGATGTCTGCAGGCTGTTTCGGACCGGTCCCACGTAGTAGTTGAAAGAAATCTGGTTGTTTCCGTCCGTCTCATCATCTACGAAATACTTGATGCCCAACACGTTCTCAAGCAGGTAATCCTCTTCAAAGTCCTGATCCTTGATTTCCGGGGAGATCCAGATGTTATAGTTTTCATGAAGGAAACGATTGAACCTCTTTGCTGTCTTGAGGCGCATATTCATAAGAGTGCGCAATTCTTTCTTGGAGATAGTCGGTGATGCGTTTGTAAGCTTCGCCTTCAAGGCCTCACTGTACTCCGTATCTCTCTGACAGATGTCTGCATATGCGTCTAAAGCATCGAGAACGGTTCCCGTCAGCACAACTTCCCTGTCGTTTGTCTCCTTCAGCCCGGTCCAGATATTCCGGATATCCGGCATGGTCTTTTCGTTTGTCTGAATGATTACATGGATATTGTTTAGATCAGAAAATACCAGCCCTTCAATGTTTTTCTTTGCCTTGACCTCTTGCGTGAAAACATAATCGTCATACACATATCTGATCCGGTGTTCCATCTCCGATTTTGCCAGTTCCACGTCGTCAAACGCTGTGAATGCAAGAGAACCCAGCTCATCAATCGTAAGGCAGGTATACTGATAGTAATCAAAACTTGTCTTACCCGCGGTATTGAGGTTGCCGCCCTTAGGCGGTTTAATGTCCCGTTTCTTCTCTCTGCGGACAAAGGTCCATGTCTTGCCGCCGGCCAGCGCCTGCCAGTCAAAGATAGAGATTCTGCCTGTCCGCACATCGCCCTTGAGGATCAATTCCAGAATAATCTTGTGGAATACGGCTGACGGCTTTTTTTGTGCAGGTCCCACCAGCTTTGTATTTTCTTCTTCCGTCAGATGCTGGACAATATACCCGCGCAAGTCATCGTCATGTGGATCATGCAGGTCGTTTTTTTCATAGTATTCCTGATTATGAATCAGACGGATATTATTTGCCGCCTTGTCCAAAGGACCTATCATTGGTGTGATATCATAATGCGCTTTCAGCTCTGCAGCCATACGGGCTACGATCTTTGGCGAATACTCATCCCGGCATTCATCCACGATATTAACACCCCGCTCATTTAAAATGCCCGCATATTCAGTATTTGTGAGACCTTCCCGCTCTTTCTTTGATTCCTGAAATGTCAGATCACCTTCCCGCTGCCTGGATTCCAGCTTCATGTATTTGCCCAAATATTTTTCCACATCCTGCAGGAAGCGGGCCTGCACACCCAGCTTGCAGCTTTTAAATCTCTCAAAGTTTGCGAAATCCAGATAGGGCACGGTATTCTTCCTGTGCGCAAAGGAAGTCTCCGTAAACAAGGAGTTTTCATCATAGTTATCATTCGTCAGTTTCCTGCGAAAATTCTTTGTCTTCGAATCAATCACATATAACCGTTTCCGACTATGTTTCTGCTTTGTCGTAAATGTCTTTACATTGAGGTTCAGATACATGCCGGCGTCAAACCGGATTTCCAGAAAATACATCATGTAAGGCTTCTTCGTTTTCTTATCAAGTGCCTTCCACTCCGGCTGGCTGTAGAATAGTTTTCCGGTCAGATTATTATAGGCAAAACCCATCTGCTTTGGTGCGCGGATAGAATTCATCAGCAGCTGGGCTAGCAGTCTTTTCTGCCAGTAAAATGTCTTCTCCAGTTCTTCCTCACTCATTGCCAGAAGGTCAACTTTGCGAACAGCCACATCCGGATAAACGGTTGTAATTGCCTCGCGGTACTGCCTCTCCGTCGCTGCGTATTTATCAAAGAGCACATAGGCTTTCCTGCCGTTGGTATACTGAACTGCCCGGGCTTTATAAATATCAGTGGCCAGATCCAGAACGTTCGTTTCATCCAGTTTGCTGGACTGCTTCTCAACTACGAAAATATCAAAATCCTTATTGATCTGCTCCATGTCGTAGGCCACCGTATATTTATTTGTCAAAATCATGCGAAGTCCTCCTCAAGAATCATTTTGAGATTGTTTCGGATGATGTACCCATTTCGGTCAATCAATCCGGGGATCTCGATGATTCGACTGTCCACAGATGATGTGCCGGTAAAAGTCTCTGCATCGCCGACCAGATTGATTATATATACCCGCCGGGCTTCTATAGCATTCATCTTCTCCAGAAGGTTCTTTTTAACAGACTCCCGATCCTGCAGATAAGTGAATTTCCAATTTTTGAAATCCACATAGACATCCGGCTTCATTTCAAAATCAAAGAACTCAAACTTCTCCGGATCTTTAATAGGCAGAAGGTGAATCCCCAGCTCTCTCTGCAGGATGAAACTGCCTGCGGCTTCCCCTAAAGCCCCCTTGTAGATATTATGGAAGAGTACAGGGCTCATCATAAAATCATCCGCTTTAAATTCTGTCGCAAAGCCGAGGCTGGCAAAATGCTGCTGCATGCCGGGATATTTCAAAGCAACCGGAAGGTCTGACTGGGCTTCGGACATCTCGTAAACCAGTATTTCCCCTGTATCAGACTTTTTCTTAGCCCGGCCGCTGTTGCGAAAACCAATCTTATCCATGGTAAAATCGATCGTCACATCACTGAAGTCCGAATACTGGGAATAGATGTATCGGTTCTGCTTCTCTCCGCTTGTAATATAAAGTTTTTGGATCAGCGAATTCGTTTCCCGCAGCTCCTCTGAGGCAGTCGGATGCCGCAGTACCAAAAGGCGCATTGCTTCCCACAAAGTCATACTGTCCGCTGTCCAGTTTCTGGATAATACCTGCCGGATATTCCACATGCCATAAGAAGAAATCTTCTCTGCTCTCCTTAAGATCAAAGCCTCTTCATCAGTATATTCTTTCCCTAGCCGTTCACGCAAATCAGCCAGCACTTTCATCTCCGGCGGCAGGATGTGCTTCCTAAGTTCACCGGCAGACAGCTTCTCGAGAAGTGACTGCTCGATATAGAGATAGATATCCGGACTTTTCAGAAAGGTACGGCACATACGGCCGACTGCCTGCATGACATGACGATTGGCCTGCAGCTTCACGCTCCGCGTTTTATAAAGAAGATTTTGCTCATAGTGGCCGCGTCCTGCGTAAGCCCGAAAAGCCAGTTTAATCATGCTGTCGGCTTCCTGAAAATTCAGTTCGCTATTCATTTTCAACGCTTCGATCTGGAACAGCATATTCATCAGTTCTTCGGCATCAATACGTCCCTTCTTATACGTATTGACCGTCAGGTTCGTTACGTCTCCAAGATACAATGCATCAATATCCTTAAAAACATGGCGTGAGTCCCCGTTTCCCTGATCCGGAACCAGTTCAATCAACTCTGATTTCCTGGGTGCTTTGTACTGTAAATTCTGTCCGGCGCCGATAGTCTGGTATGAAGAAATGATAAAAATCTTCTCGCCCGATGCCAGTCTTCCGGTCAGTGCTTCTTTTGCTTCTTCAAAGCCTTCACTTTTCAGCACAACCATACTTGCATCTGCGTCCGGGATGTTTTTATATTCCTTCAGTGTATCAAAAAGCTGCGTGATAAGTCCGTAATCATAGTCCGGGTGTGTGCGTTTCGGCAAAGCCATCCCCAAATAGAGAAACGACTGAATCTTTTTCTCCATCAGAAAGTGATACATAGCCATCAGCAGATTGCAATAGCGATTGATGTAATACGGATCACCTGTACAATTCGTAATCAGGCTTTCACAGACATTTGCCAATTCCGCATCACCAAAAGACTTCTCCAGCACCTCCGCAGGATCCGAAATCCTGCACTGGTCAGCAATCACTTCTGTGTGTATTTTTACAGTACCGTCTTTATAGGCTTGCCAGTTTTTCTTCAGTTCATTCCGAATCGCTTCCTTCCGGTCCATAGGTGTTGGATGATACCGATCGCCCAGCTTCTCCCGCAGATAATCCAGATCATAATTCCCGATGACACTTCCCACCTCTGCTGTGGCCGAGATGCCGAATAGTATCGTCTTCTCTGACAAGTATACCAGAATCTTCTCCGGCGTATCGTACACTTCCACCAGACAGAGATTTGTATTGTCATGATGCTGATCGCTGTCTTCCAACTCAAATAATTCTAATCCCTGCTGATAAAAACTATTGTCAGGAAGCAGCTCCTTTTTCCGTGCATTTACCATAGGATTACATAGCTCACCCATGATCAAAGCCTGCTGGTTTGCGCTTAGGTCAAGCCGGTGCAAAATACTGCTTGCCGCGCTTTCCATAGTCATGGCATCTTCATTACTGTCCCGTTCTTTATTGATCAATGTCATATAGCACCGGGCCCACTCGAACAGGAACACTTTGAAATGGCGCAGGAAGGTATTAATTCCACGGAGCAGACCGTAAATACTGATATTCTCTGCGGCATCATTCTTATGCGAATAGAAATCCTCACGGTTTTCAAAATAGATTTCCACCCGGTTGGTATCTTCATTTACAATTGTACGTATATAACCTTTATCGTTATGAAATAACGTATGATAGGTGGCATCCTTCAGCAGGAAGTTCTGCTTTCTGGAAACAGCCTCTTCCGCAGTCTTATAACTCAGATTAATATGGTATTCTTTCTCAATATCCGAAGCTTCTCTGCGGATCATTTCGAAAGTGTACTTTGCCTCTCCGGAAGCGCCAATATTACGGCAGGCATCCTTCATCGTCTTTGAAAAATAATCCGGATTTAGGCCGCGGTGCACCTGCTTAAATAAACCGATATATTCTTCGCTGATGTTCAATGATTTCTCAATGATTTCACTCTGGATTGTGGCTTTTGTGGCATCAAATTCATCAATGAACACGACTGCATTATCCAGCATATCCGATTTCAGAAATTCATAGCTTGGCTCTATCAGTGTAGAATTGCGTTTCATAAATTTGCTGACACTCATCAGCAGAATCTGGTGTTCATCTGTAAACACGGCAGGATATAATTGTCCGATCCACTGCCACTCCTTTATATTCTTTATGGCATAGAGCCGTTTTTCCTTTTTAGGGAACATATTCTTTAATGTGCGCGTCAGTTCCCTGCGAAATGAGCGTTCCGCTTTGCTCACCCTCTTCTGAAGTTCCTTAATATACTCCTGATCAGCCGCCTTTTCAGAGATGGCATGCCTATAAAGTTCTACTGCCTGCAAAAGCGTTTCATAAGCTTCTGTCCGGAAGTTTTCCGGAATCTCTAATATCCCGATTTTTTCCGTCACTTCATCGAAATTTGAACGAATTCGGAGAACTTTCTGGCGGTACAGCTTTTCATCTCCGCCAAAGGCGGCGAGAAGTTCTTCTTCCGGCAGATTTTTATTCAGCGTAGTCAGATAGATCAGCTTCTTCTTGTTGGACGCATCGTTGCTGTATTCTCGCATAGCCTGCACTACCGTATGGGTTTTGCCGAAGCCGGTAGGCAGCTCACATAAATACAGCCCGGTTTCTCCGGGAGACATTTTTGTCAAAATATAGTCTTTCATCTGAATTCCCCCGTTATCAAGGACAGTAAAATGTATACATCTGATGCTGCGTCTTATGAAGCTTCGCCCTCCTGCGATGGACCGAATATTTTCTGCCGACTGGAGATATGCAGTAAAATATTCACCAGCATAATGATTACCGCTGCAAGGATATGTTTTCTCGGATCCATGCTGAAGAATATCAGCAGTAAACATGCCCAAAAGTATGACCCCACTAACGTGATGATCGCAAACGAGACCGTCCACTTTGACAGGATGACAATCAGAAGAAATACTGCGACAGCAAGTGCCCACCTCACACCGGACGGGACATCAAACGGGAATATGTCCGGTGCAATATATGCCAGCAGCCCCACGAGGGCGGCATCTGCAATGACGATATGTGTAGATATAAGTGTTACAATGAAGAACAGAAACCTGGCGAACAGTATGATAAGATACAAAGATGAATCGATCAGCATGGTTTTCCTCTCTATACTTTCTTATTGAAATTCCACAAAAGATGCCTGTTTTAAGCACTTTCTGGAACGCCTATAGTTCATTGACAAACAGATCTA
>OCVV011338315.1_pt1 | contig 10104 bp, 9 predicted proteins | sample 1539721 | NCBI WGS metagenome assembly OCVV01 (sample SAMN02144230, study PRJEB22623) | gut metagenome | biome: sheep rumen | host: Ovis aries | place: New Zealand
AGTCACACGCACAACCACAGCCATACGCATGATCCGGAGCAGACACGCGCGATCATCAACCGTTTGAAGCGGTCGATCGGCCATCTGGACAAGGTGCGCCGCATGGTGGAGGATGGCGAAGACTGCGCGGACGTTCTGATCCAGCTGTCCGCGGTCAAATCGGAGATCAACAACACAGGCAAGCTGATCCTCAAGCAGCATATGGAGCACTGCATTGTGGAAGCAGTACGGGAAAACGACCAGACATCGATCGACAAGATGAATGAAGCAATCGACAGATTTATGAAGTAAAGGAGGCGGCCATGAGCAAGGTAGTGAGTAAGTATCAGATCGACACACCCGAGAACAGAGCGTTTCTGAAAGAAAACGCAGAGGGACTGCTGCAATTCGGACACCAATTCCCGTCCCCCGGCGGCGGCTCCTATTATCTGGGAGACGACGGCACGCCCTGGAAGGACAGGCCCCGTGAGACATGGATCACATCCCGTATGTGCCATGTGTACAGCCTGGGCACATTCCTGGGCCATCCGGGCAGCGAAGCGCTGGCGGACGCGGCGCTGAAGGGGCTGACAGGCGAACTGCACGACACAGAGAACGGCGGCTGGTACAGCGGAAGAACCGCGGACGGCGGTATTTTGCCCAATAAGGCTTGCTATGCGCATGCATTTGTGATCCTCGCGGCGTCCAGCGCAGTCCTGGCGGAACGTCCCGGCGCGCAGGCACTTTTGGACGAGGCAATCGCGCTGTATGACAAGCGCTTCTGGAACGAGGAAGAGGGCCTCTCCTGCGATACATGGAATACAGAATTTACAGAGCTTGACAGCTATCGGGGACTCAACGCCAACATGCACTCCGTGGAGGCATTCCTAGCCGCGTCCGACGTGACCGGCGACGAGAAGTACAGGGTCCGCGCGGGCAGGATCATCGATCATGTGCTGGGCTGGGCCGGCGCCAATGACTGGCGGATCCCGGAGCACTACAGCAGCGACTGGGTGGCAGATCTTGACTGCAATAAGGATAAGCCCGACGACCAGTTCAAGCCCTACGGCGCAACGCCCGGACACGGCATCGAGTGGTCCAGACTGATCACGCAGTGGGCGCTCTCCACCTTCAAGGAGGACCGCGAAAAGGCCGCGCCTTATATTACGGCGGCGGAGAACCTGTTTAACCGTGCGATCGGCGACGGCTGGAATGCGGACGGCGCGCCTGGTATCGTCTATACCACGGGATGGGACGGCAAGCCTGTCGTCCATGACCGCATGCACTGGACGCTGGCCGAGGCGATCAACGCATCCGCCTGCCTGTACCATGTGACGGGCAAAACAGAGTATGCGGACAAGTACGCAGCCTTCATGCAGTATCTGGACGAGAAGGTCATGGACCATGTAAATGGATCCTGGTTCCACCAGCTGGACCGCCAGAACAATGTCCTTGATACGGTCTGGCCCGGCAAGTCCGACCTGTATCACGCGCTGCAGGCGATGTTGATCCCTTATTACGCGACGGATCTCTCGATCGCGCCCGCGGTCAAATTTGAGAAGAAAATCTGACAGAGATAATTCCGGTCCATCCCGAAGCTGCATAGCGGTTTCGGGATGAACCGTGCAGACAACAATGGAGCAGAGTGAGAATGGCGGATCACCCCAACAAGGAGAGCGAGGCAAGGCGAAGACGCAGGCGTGCCGAGGAAAGAAGGCGAAGAGAACGACAGATCCGGATGCAGAGAACGATCGTAGCTGTACTGATCGTACTCGCGATGACCGTGATCGGCGTGACGGCGTTCCGGATTCACAAGAGAAATAAGGCGAAAGAGGAGGCCGCGCTGGCGGCGTCCCGCCAGGCGGCGGAAGAAGCGGCGGCGCTGGAAGCGTCCCGCCAGGCGGCGGAAGAAGAGGCAGCACTGGAAGCGTCCCGCAAGGCGGCGGAAGAAGCGGCGGCGCTGGAAGCATCCCGCCAGGCGGCGGAAGAAGCGGCGGCGCTGGAAGCATCCCGCCAGGCGGCGGAGGAAGAGGCGGCATTGGCGGCCTCCCGTGAAAAGGCAGAGGAGGAAGGTGCGCTGGCGGCGTCCCGCCGTGCGGCGGAGGAAGCCAAAGAAAAGGCGGAAGCGGCCAAAATACCGGGACTTAACGAAAGCTATGACTTTATCGCGGACAAGAATACGACGAGCGTGCCGGACGACGTGGACAGCGCCTATGCGGTCATTTGTGACCTGAAGAGCGGCAAGATCATAGCCGGCAGGGATTATGACACGATCATGAATCCGGCTTCTATGACCAAGATCCTCACGCTTCTTGTCGCCGTGGAGAATATCAATCTGTCAAGGCTCGACACGGATACCTACGAGATTCATCAGGGCATCACGGACTATGTCTTCACCAACCAGATGAGCCAGGTGGGCTTCAACATCGGCGATACGCCGACCATCCGAAGCCTCCTGTACGGCACGATCCTTCCCTCCGGCGCCGACGCGGCGCTGGCCCTGGCCGAGTACACGGCCGGGAGCGAAGAGATGTTTGTCAAGATGATGAACAAAAAGCTCGAGGCGCTGGGCATTTCCGATACCGCTCATTTCACCAACGTGGTCGGTGCGTACGACGAGGACCATTACTGCACAGCGCTGGATATGGCGACGATCCTGCGGGCGGCCATCGACAACGAGACCTGCCGGGAAGTGCTGTCCTGTCACTATTACGAAGTGCCTCCGTCAGGCGGCGAGGACTCGGAGAGCATCGGAATCTCCAACTGGTTCCTGCGAAGAATTGAGGACAAGGACACCCACGGAGAAGTGGTGTGTGCCAAAACAGGCTATGTCGGCGAAGCCGGCTTCTGCGCGGCAAGCTATCAGGTCTCCGATGACGGCGGCCACTATATCTGCGTGACTGCGGACGCGCCGGGCACCTGGCCCTGCATCTACGACCATGTGAAGCTTTATGAGACCTATACGAACTGAAATCGGGCATGTGAAAGTCAGAAAGCAGAGAACAGAAAGCAGAGAGTGGATCCTGAACGAAACGTGAGGTGATAGGTTTGGACGGAAATAACAGAGGCATCAAAGAGGCGTGGATCGGAGGAGCGTTGCTCCTTCTGAGTATACTCATTGCGGCAGCAGGCGTGATCATCAGTCTTAAGACCGGGTCCAACCGCTATTTTCTCAGCGCGAGCATCCCGACGGCGATCCTGATCGTCGCAGGCGGCGCGATGATCCGCAGGGACTATCTGCGCGGCGGGGGAAGACTTCTTCTGGCAGGCGGCGAGAGAACCATCGAGGCGCAGGTCTTGGGCGTGACAAGAAACCTCAGGACAGCCGGCGAGAAGACCGTCTATTATGTGGTATGCCGCTATAAGGACCCCATTACAGGGAAAGAGACCACCTACAGCAGCAGAGCATTGGATGAATATCCGGGCAGGGAAGTGATCGGAAGAACGGTCACCGTCCGTATTGATCCCGGTGAAAAAGGAAAGTATACAGTAGAGATCGATGCTCTTTTAGAAGAGATCAGAAAGGAAAAGGAAGCAAAGGCATGAATCGCGTAAACTGCATTGAACCGTTTCTGAAAAAGGCAGAGGCAGATGAGCCGGTCTACATCACAGATGTAAGAGAGGTTTTCGACAAAGAGGGCAGCAAAGCCTTCCATGTGCATGCGCACCTGTATGAGGGAGAGACGGCGGTCTTCGCACTCGGGCTCCCGCAGTGGGAGGACGACAGGCAGAGAGAGTTTGTGGCTGAGTATGTCAGGGCTTTCTTCTACAACCTGCTCTCCACACTTGGCGCGCTGCGCATCGAGATCTATCTGGACCGGTCCGATGAAGCGCTGACGGCGCTCGCAGAGGGGCTCAGCGATGATTTCCAGGTCTCATGGGCCAAAACAGAGCGCACAGGCTACGGCAAGTGCCTCAATGTCAATGAGCGCATTATCAGGGCGCTCACGGGCGGCAGTGAGATGTTTTCCATCACTGTGAAAGATCTTGCGGACGAGCCAGCCGTACAGGAAGAGAAGAAGGAGAGCGTCTCGGAACCTGTCTTCACACAGCTCCCTGAGAGGGCGCGGACCAGATTCCTTCTGGGCATCGATGTGGGCGGCACCGATATCAAATTCGCGGTGAGCCTGGACGGAAAGCTCCTGCACTGCGAGGAACTCAACTGGGCGCCTGCTTCCATCTCCTGTGTAGAGGATCTCACAGCGCCTGTTCTGGACGCGGCGGAGAGGCTCATGAAGCAGTTCGGCGGCGGCCGCAAATGGGACGGCATCGGCCTGAGCTGGCCGGACGCCATCATCCACAACATGATCGTGGGCGGTGAGACCACCAAGACCAAGGGCCTTCGGGAAAACAAGGACCGCGACTACGAGACGCAGCTCGCTGAGCTGACGGCCCTCTGCGCGAGGCTGGGAGAGTTTACGAACGGAGAGAATGCCGTGCAGTGCTGCAACGACGGTCCTATGGCAGCCTTTACGGACGCTGTGGAAATGGCTGCGGCGGGAGAAGATATCTCCAAGGGATTCATCGCCTACAGTCTCGGCACAGAGCTGGGCACAGGATGGGTGCTGGCTGACGGATCCATTCCGCAGATTCCCCTGGAAGTCTACAACTGCATCATTGACCTCGGCAGCTATAAAGCCAGGACTTATCACGCAGACGACGCGCGCAGCACCTTAAACGTCAATACGCTCCTTCCCGGCACACTGCAGAAGTACACGGGGCAGTCCGGCGTATTCAGGCTTGCTTACCGCGATCTTCCCGGAACCGAGCCTGAGATACTCAGGGAAGCGGTGGAAAAGGGCCTGTTCCGGTCCGTTGACGGAGAAGACCTCATCGTCGTACCCACAGAGCCGGAGGACAAGCGCAAGGAGTGCCTTGAATTCTTTATGGAAAAGGCCGCGTCCGGTGAGAGCAGTGTCTGCCGGGAGATCTTCAGGCAGATCGGTGAGTACATCGCTGTGACATGGGCGGAGAACGAGTATCTCTTCCATCCGGAAGCCAAAGACAGGACATTGTTCGGAAGACTTGTGAAGAGAGAGGAATGCTTTGACCTGATCTGTGAAGGCGCTGCGAGACGCGAGCCGTCCCTGGTCCTCCACAACGCGGACTCGTCCCTTGCGGTCACGCCTCTTATGAGACAGCTCGAGGAGGATCCCGTGTTCACGATCGCGCAGTTCGCGCAGGCCGTGGGAGCCCTTTACTTCGGCTGCCTGGGCGCTGTCTGAGAGTGACTTTCGTCCGGATTCGCGATCAGACACAGTAATACTGGAAACGGTGAGAGTATGGAGAACCTGCAGGATTTACGTAAATACAGCTATTGCGCTGTCAATCTGACACTGGCTGCCGTGCAGATCCTCGTGTTTATATTATGTACGATGACCGGGGACGCGATGTATATCGCGGGCCGCTGCGGCACCTACCTGGTGCTTTATGAGGGGCAGTACTGGCGCCTTCTGACGTCGGTCTTTCTGCACGCGGGACTCTCGCACCTCGGGAGCAATCTCCTGGTGCAGATCCTGATGGGCGGCGCGGTGGAGAGGAACCTTGGCCATATCCGCTATCTGTTTCTGTACCTGGTCTCGGGGATCGGCGGGAACGTCGTCTCCGTCCTCTATGACCGCGCGCAGGGCGTCAACACGTACTCGGTCGGCGCGAGCGGCGCGGTGTTCGGCGTGATGGGAACGCTGATCATTCTCATCCTCCGGGGCAGAAAAAAACTGCGAAGCGGCTCCTCGCTTCTGCCGAGGGCGGCGTTCGCAGTCTTTTATGCGGTGTACAGCGGATTTCGCAATCCTTATACGGATAATGCGGCCCATCTGGGCGGCCTGTTATTTGGCGCGGCGTTGGGGACGCTTCTCACAGTCACGCTCGAAGACGTGGATCTGCAGGATTTGCGATAAGCCTGCAGGCTCTGCGAGGATCATCCGGGCAGCCGGATCACACATAGTTTTACCAGAAAGACAGTGTCACTGGGCACTGTCTTCTTTCTTTGTCTGCAAAATCCGGATTCCGTTCACTTCCAGTTCGTCGGAGACAGGGATCAGCAGGTACTCGAGTCCGTCGATCACTCTGGTCCTGAGCATATCGGCCATATCCGCCTTCACGCTGATCTTCATGGAAGGGGATTTGACTTCCACCTTGGCAGTGTCAACCAGATTTTCTGCCATCAGCGGAACGCCGGCGCCTACGGCCTCGTCATAGGCGGCGTCAAAATCGCTCAGAACGCTCTGGTCCGCGCCATTCTCCGACAGGAGGCGGCGCATATCGTTCTTCTCGATCTGTACCGGCTCGCCGGAGTCCTTGTTCTGCTCGATGATCTCTGTGACGGCGTCCTGAAGGCGGCGGACATTCTGGAAATCGCAGTTGCGGCCAAGGGTCTGTTCCACCATGGACTTGAAGAGCTCCTTCTGGTCCGTCTCGGGAATCGGCAGCGTACAGCCAAGCAGATCCGCGCTGATCTCCTCGTGGCGCTCCTCCTCCTTGCGGCAGTAGTACAGAAGGCTGTGGATATCGGGCTGCCTGTCGTTGAAGGCCGGGAAGAGAAATCCGCTCACAGGCTTCTGCACCGCCCAGTCCATGCGGCGGTCCAGGAAGGTGCAGGCCTCCTCGTCATAGCAGAGCCCCTCTTTCATCAGGTTGACGGGGCAGATGCAGCACAGGAGGAAGGGATAGACGTAGTCGGAGGCGTCCTCCATGTCCGCTTTGTCCGTCCCCTTGGCCGGGATGTCGTAGACGCCGTGGATGAGCAGGATCAGGTATTTGCCCTCGTTCTTAAAGTGCTCCACAACCTTTTCAAAAAAATGGGTCAAAAGATCGTCGTCCTTGAGCTCTGAACGCAGAAGCTGATAGAGCAGCGCCTGGCGGCCGCCCTCCATCTCCTCAGAGAGGGGGAATTCCATGTTGAAGAGATTGCGGCCCAGCTTTCCGGACATGGCGCCGCGAAGGATCTCACAGTATTTTTCCAAAGATTCCTTCTCCATGGCGGCGATCGAATCGTGCAGCTCGCGGATCACTTCGCCCTCTTCGTTTACATAACAGCCGCGGATCCTCGCGATGCAGCTGTCGGGTTTGATGAGTTTTCTTATTTCTGCAATAGCTTTTTTATCCATTGTGAACCTCGTTGTAGTCAGATTTTCCGCTTTTTTTGCGGTAACAATCAATATACTACAGAAAATCTTATTTCGCCAGTGGACGAATGATGCTATAATATATATTCAGATTGAATTTGCGCAAAGCGCATAAAGAATGGGAGGAAATGACCTATGGAAACTAATGGAAATCGCAATGACGCCAAGTGGGATGCTTTTGAGGAGATGATGGAGAACAAAGTCGTCTTCACAGTTCCGATCGATGAGAGCGTCAAGGCGGGCGTCGTGACTTCGCTGAAAGGTGTCAGGGCATTTATTCCCGCATCCCAGCTGAGCACCAGCTATGTAGAAGACGTCAGCGAATGGATCGGCAAAGAGGTCGATGTTGTGATCATCACAGCAGACAGAGAGAAGCAGCGTCTGGTCCTGTCCGGCAGAGAGGCAGCCAAGATCAAGAGAAGCCAGGAGAAGAAGGCTCGTATCGATTCTCTTCAGGTTGGCACAGTCCTGGAAGGCAAGGTAGAGACCATTAAGCCTTACGGCGCATTTGTCGATCTCGGCAACGGCATCAGCGGCCTGGTACATATTTCCCAGATGAGCACCAAGAGAGTGGCGACTCCTGAGGAAGTTTGCAAGGAAGGCGATACAGTCAAGGTGAAGATCACCAGAGTAAAGGATGGCAAGGTAAGCCTTAGCATGAAAGCGCTCGAGGAAGCACCGGCGCCCGCAGAGGAGGATATCCCGGACATCTCCAAGTTCGTATCCAAAGAGAAGGCTACCACAAGCCTTGGCGATCTTCTTAAGAACATCAAGCTTGACTGATAGACGGATCTATGATCTATATCGATTTATAAAGAGGGGGGAACGGGTGATCGCAGGATTGCCCGTTCCATTTTTTTGGCGAAGAGAAGCATGGACAAGACCAAGACGCGCAAACTGAATAGAGGGCTCGCAGCGCTCTTCTTGACGCTGCTTTGCTGCGCCTTTTGGCTAGCGAATACCGGGAGCGGATGTGGCAGAGCCTTCGCGGCGCAAACAGAGACACCGGGCCAAAACACAGAAGCGTCGGCGCAGACCGCGGAGGAAGAGGCGGACGCGCAGACAGGCTATCTGACGATCCTCGTGGAGGGCGCCTTTGCAGCGCCGGACAGGGAGGCCGTCCTCGCGCGGATCAATGCGATCCGGAAGGAGGCCTGCGAAGAGGGCGTGCGCGATCCTGCGACCGGGGAGCCCATGCAGGCGGGCGATTACGTTCCCCTTGTCTGGTCCTATGAACTGGAAGAGGTCGCCATGCGCCGCGCGGTGGAAGCCACGGTCCTGCGCGATCACATGCGGCCGGACGGCACAGAGTGCTTTGCGATTTTGCCTGACAGCGAAGCGTTTTCCATGGAGACGCTGGCCTGGGGCTATGGCGGTATGCTGGAAGCGGTCGAGGGCTGGTATTCGGAAAAAAACGCCTACGTGGCGGAGACCGGCGATCCGGCCGGTCACTACATGGCGCTGATCAGCCCGGCGATCCGATATGCTGCGGTTGCTGACTTTGCACCTGGTACGGGGCAGGACGCCTGTGCGGGCGCCTTTGGAAGAAGCGATCCCTCGATGGCGGCAGAGAAGCAGGAAACCGGCACAGAGGAGAGAGCGGCGCAGCTTCTTGGGAAGAACCGGTGGGAGATTCCTATGAAGAAGGCACTCGTCCCCTCGGCGGCGCGGCTGGCGCTTATGAGAGTGATGCGGATGGTAACGACAGGAATGGAGACACTATGGACTACAAACTCAAACGGCTGAATAGAGAACTGGTAAGTCCCGGCAAAGCGCTGGAATTCTATCGAGATACGATGGAACTGCCGGATGGCAGGACGGAAAAATGGGATTTTGTGCACCACAAAAAAGGCGGCGGCGCCTGCGTTGTACCGGTGCTGCCGGATGGACGTGTCCTGATGATCCATCAGTACAGGCCGGCCGTCGACAGGGAGACCACAGAGCTTCCGGCCGGCGCCTTCGATGCGGACGATCCGGATTTTGCCGTCACGGCATCGAGAGAACTGGAAGAGGAGACCGGCTACAAATGCGGCAAGATCCGCCGTCTGGTCCGCCTGGACACAGCCATCGCCTGGTGCGACGAAAAGGTGGAGGTATATCTGGCAGAGGATCTCTATAAAGCCGGCGGCCAGCAGCTGGACGACGCGGAAGAGATCGGCCTGGAGGCGATTCCGGTGGAAGAACTGCGAAGAAGGATCTTTGCGGGGGAGATGCGGGACGCCAAGACGGTGGCCGGTATTTTGGCCTATCTGGCGGTACTGTCCGGCGAGCAGACAGCACCGCGTACCTGATCAGGAAGTACCTGATCGGGACGTGCCTGCAGAGCAGATGCGTCAGACCCTGCTCTTGTGGCAGGTGAGATAGAGAATCTGGTATTCATAGGAGGCATTGTGCAGAAAGCGCAGGCCTCCTTTTACGCGCGCATCGTCGAGGTTGGAGAAAGGATCGTCCAGAACGAGAAAGGGTTTTTCGCCGGGGTACATGGCGTCGATCATGGCCATGCGGCGGCAGAGGCTGATCAGGTCTCTGGTCCCTTCGCTCATCAGGGAGGGATCTCTGGGAAGCCCCTGGCTTGTGACGGTGATATTAAAGTCGGCGTCCGTCTCAATGTTGGCAGCGGACTCGCCTGTGAGCATACCATAGTGCTTGCGGAAGGAGCGCAGAAACGGATGCATGTAGCGCGCGGTGAAGGCACCGCGGGCTTGTTCCAGATAGGAGACTGTCTGCACGCATATCGCATAGCGCTCCTGCAGGGACGTAAGTTCGGCGCGGACCTCGGTGAGTCTGTCTGCGGCCGCCGTGGATTCCTCGATTTTTTGCCGCAGATCCTCCGTTTGCTGCCTTACCGCTGCCAGTTCCTGCCTGCATGTTTCCTCTCGCTGGTCAAACGCAGTGAGCGCCGGTGCGAGCCGGTCCGCAATCTCCTTTACGGAGGGCGCCTGCGGGGCCGCTTTGGGTGCTCCGGCAGGTCCTTGCGCCGCGCGGACCCGGATCTGTG
>OCVV011341422.1_pt1 | contig 10104 bp, 5 predicted proteins | sample 1539721 | NCBI WGS metagenome assembly OCVV01 (sample SAMN02144230, study PRJEB22623) | gut metagenome | biome: sheep rumen | host: Ovis aries | place: New Zealand
CTTGCCAAAACCATAAAGTGCGGTTTCAGCTACCTCGGAGCAATGCTGCACAAGCTGCCGGAAGACAGCCTGGAAAACTTCTATATCAACAGTTTCGGGCGCCAGCTCTATTCCATGTTCTTTGAATACTACACCGAAAACCTGTGGGGCAGACACCCCAGTGAGATTGACGCATCCTGGGGCGCCCAGCGCACCAAAGGTCTCTCCATCACCGGTATCATCAAGGATGTTTTCGGTAAGGTCTTCCATGTGCACAACCGGGAAGTCAACACCTCGCTCATTGAAGAATTCAAATATCCGAAGCTGGGTCCCGGTGAGTTGTGGGAAGTCGTCGGGCAAAAAGTGGAGGAGTTGGGCGGCCACATTGAATACCACGCCAGGGCAACAGGCTTCCGGAAGGAAGGGAATCGCCTTGTTTCCGTCTCGTATGAAAAGGATGGGGTAACCCATACCATTGAGGCGGATGCCTTTGTATCGTCTATGCCGATTAAAGACCTGATCTCCGGCATGAACGACGTACCGGCGGAACCGAAACGCATTGCACAGGGTCTCCCCTACCGTGACTACATGACGCTGGGCGTGCTTGTCAGAAAGTTGAATCTGGTGAACAAGACCAAGCTCACAACCGTCGGCAATATCGTACCGGATTGCTGGGTATATGTTCAGGACAGGAATGTAAAGATGGGCAGATTCCAGATTTATAACAACTGGTCACCCTATCTGGTACAGGACATTGAGAACACCGTGTGGGTCGGTCTGGAATATTTCTGCAACGAAGGCGATGCCTTCTGGAACCAGACTGAGGAAGAATTTGCAAAGCTCGGCGTAGAAGAAATGATGAAAATCGGCCTGATTCGCGACAGGAGCGATGTACTTGACTGCCACATGGAACGGGTAAAAAAAGCCTATCCTGCCTACTTTGATACTTATGCGGAAATTGACACCCTGCGCGCCTATCTCGACACCATTGAAAATCTCTACTGCGTCGGCAGAAACGGTCAACACCGCTACAACAATCTGGACCATTCCATGATGACCTCCTTTGAAGCGGTGAAGTGCATCCGGTCCGGAAATCCCGACAAATCTGCCATCTGGAATGTCAACACCGAACAGGAATACCACGAAGAAAAAAGTGAGGCGTGACCGGCAAGGTCACACCTCACTTTTTTGCGTTGTCAGATTACTTCAGAGTTTTTACCGCTGTACGTTCTACCTCAAAAGCGTTTTTATAACGCATCAGGAAGGCGTCGAATCCGGCAATCTCAATTTCATCCGCCATCAGTGTAGAAGACTTGGCGTCCGCAAACACCCTGCAATCCAGATAGTCTTCCAGAGATTCACCCTCATCCTTCCAGAGCATATAGGCCGCCAGCAATGCCATGCCGTAGGGGCCGCCTTCTCCGGCAGTCTCCATAACAGAGACCGGTGCCCCTACCGCCGCAGAAAGCATTCTCTGCCCGACGCCGGGCGTCTTGAAGAATCCGCCGTGTCCGTAAAGCTTGTCAACCGGGATGTTTTCTTCCGTTCTCAGAATATCCAGTCCGATTTTCAGTGTGGCAAGCGCAGAGAGCAGATGGGTGCGCATAAAGTTTGCCAGCGTGAAGCTGCAGCCGGGTACCCTTGCGAAAACCGGCCGACCTTCATCCAGGCCTGTGACGCCCTCACCGGAGAAGTAGTTATAGCTGAGAAGCCCGCCGCAGTCCGGTTCTCCTTCCAGTGCCTTTCGGAAAAGCAGGGTAAAGAGTTCACCCTTATCTCTTTCAGCACCGATCAGCTCGGCAAATTCAGAGAAGAGATTTACCCATGCATTAATATCTGAAGTGCAGTTGGCGCAGTGCACCATGGCAACCGGTGCTCCTGCAGGGGTTGTGACCATGTTGATCTCCCGGTGCACACCCAGCTCATGGTCGGCAACCAGCATCGCAAAATCCGATGTGCCGGCAGAGACATTGCCTGTTCTCTCCCGGACGGAATTGGTCGCCGTCATACCCGTGCCGGCATCGCCTTCACAGGGGGCAAAAGGCACACCGGGCTGCAGATCTCCTGCGGGATCCAGAAATGCAGCACCCTCCGCTGTCAGCGTGCCTGCACATGTTCCGGCTACCAGAACCTTAGGCAGGATATCTCTGAGTTTCCACGGCATCCCTTTGGAAGCAGCCAGCGCATCAAACTTCTCCACCATTGCCTGGTTGTAATCAAAGGTGTTGCTGTCGATCGGGAACATACCGGAGGCTTCTCCGATGCCCATAGTGCGCTCACCGGTCAGCAGGTAATGGATATAGCCCGCGAGCGTCGTAAGATGGGCAACATCTTTCACATGGGACTCTCCGTTCAGAACGGCCTGATACAGGTGGGCAATGCTCCACCGCTGCGGAATATTAAAGCCCAGCAGCTCCGTCAGTTCCGCAGCAGCAGGACCGGTGATGGTGTTGCGCCAGGTACGAAACTCTGCCAGCTGCTTGCCGTCTTTATCAAAAGGCAGATAGCCGTGCATCATGCCCGAAACGCCGATTGCGCCGAAAGTGTGAGGTGCCGTACCGAATTTTTCCTTCACATCACGCTTCAGGTCAGCATAGCAGTCCTTTAATCCGGTATGAACTGCATCCATGGAATACGTCCAGATCCCGTCAACCAGCTGATTTTCCCACTCATAGCTGCCGGACGCAATGGGCAGATGCTTTTCATCCAGCAGAACCGCTTTGATTCTTGTAGAGCCGAACTCAATACCGAGCACTGTTTTTGTAAAATCCATTTTTATTTCCTCGTTTCATATTATTTGCTGAGAATAGTCCCTGAATTCATTTTACTACAGAAATGTCAGTCATTCAACCGGAGCTTTTCTCTTTTTTGAAAAATCAGGCCCAGCCGAAAGGCTGAACCTGATTTTTCATCTAAGTTGCTTCTTTCTTTTTGCTCTTGTTCCTCTCGGAGGTGGTCACAACAATACGCTGAATGACAATAAACAGTGCCAGCAGGCCGCCGGTAGCTATTTTGCCCCACCAGGACAGCAGGTTGCCGTTGAAAGTGATCAGAGCAGGGATTACAGATTTCAACAGTACACCGAAAAGCGTGCCAACCATGTAACCGACGCCGCCTGTCAGCAGCGTTCCGCCGATAACCGCACAGGTGATCGCTTCCAGTTCTCCTCCGTTCAGAGCCAGGTTCCACCCGCTCTTGACTTCCAGCAGATAAGCAAAGCCTGCAATGACCGAGCATAAACCGTTGAAGCCATAGACCATTATTTTGGTCTTCGCAACAGGGAGACCCATCAGTTTTGCACTCTGTTCATTGCCGCCGATAGCGTAGATATTGCGGCCAAACTTTGTCTTCTGCAGGATAATCGTGCCGATAATAATCATCACGATGAAGACGAAAAGATTGACGTTGATAAATGCAATGGGTTTGATCTTCACCCATTCCCCGTCCACGTACTTCTTAAAGTACCACTTCCAGCCGGCGAGAGCATCGATCATCGGGTGTGAAACCGAAATAGACTCACGGCTGATCAGAGAGCACACGCCTCTTGCAAGGAAGTTACCTGCAAGTGTGGTGATAAAGGGCGGAACATTCAGATAATGGATAGCAGCCCCCTGCAGCACACCGAGCCCCACGCCCACTATCAGTGCAACAAGCATACATACTGCAGGATGGAACCCCAGCACGGTCGTCCCGTAGGCCACGATCATGCCGGTCAGGCAGGCAACAGACGCCACAGACAGGTCGATTCCGCCCGTGATCAGAACCAGCGTCATACCGACAGCGGAGATTCCGTAATAGGCGTTATCCTTAAACATGTTGATAAATGTGCGCAATGTTGTGAAGCCTATGCTGCCGAAACGGACAGCGCCGTAAATATAGATCAGAATAAAGATTCCAACCGTGGCATACACCATCACGTACTGCGGCTTCAGAAAGCGACTTGCAAAACTCTGCCGCTGCTCCGGAATGCGTTCAGGCATGCTGCACACCTCCCGTCACTTTTTTCTTTCCGAATTTGGACATCTTCTTTCGTACCGGCTCGGACTGAAGCACAATCACCACGATGATGATCAGGGCTTTAAACGCCATAGTTGCTTCAGAAACAATACCGAAGTAATAGACAAATGTGACGATGGTACGGATGATAATGGATCCGATCACCGTGCCGGCAAGGCTGAATTTGCCGCCGCTCATATTCGTGCCGCCGATAACAACCGCAAGAATCGCGTCCATCTCAAAGTTGATGCCGAAGTTGTTGGAGTCATTCGACATGACACGGCTTGCCGTGATCAGGCCGGAGATTGCTGAGAGAAATGCCGTAAGGGCAAAGACAATCATGATGATCTTCTTGGAATCAATACCGCTCAGCCGGCTGGCGCTGGGATTGATACCTACAGATTCCACCATGGTGCCGAAAGCGGTTTTCCGCACGAACAGAGATACACCTATCACCACCACCGCAGTAATGATAATCGGCATCGGCAGGAAGAAAAGGCTCCCCTGCCCGATCACACGGAAGGGCGAATACAGCGTTGTAAACTGTTTGCCGTTGGTAACGATCTGCGCAATGCCGCGTCCGCAAACCATCAGAATAAGCGTTGCGATAATCGGCTGCATTCCGATCCGGGAAATCATGAAACCGTTGAACATTCCCATCAGCGTGCATACCGCCAGCGGAACAAGAATCACGAGAATAAACGGCTTGACCGTATAATCACCCGGCGTGTTATAAACCAGCACATCCCAGCGAAGGAACTTCAGTGCCAGGGCACCGCTGAGAGCGACAAGAGAACCCACGGAGAGGTCCGTACCGCCCAGGGCGATAACCAGCGTCATACCCATGGCGATAATTGTAATCTCAGCCGAGCGGTTGAGAATGTCAATCAAGCTGCCGTACAGCATTCCGGTTGCAGGCTGATACTTGATTGAGAAGAAATCCGGCCGGATAATAAAGCAAACCAGCAGAATCAGGAGCTCTGCCACAACAGCCCAGGTGATTTTTGACTGCATCACGCCGGACAGATTAAAAGATTTCTTTTTCATGCGGATGCTCCTTCCTGCTCGCCTTCCGCTATAATGCTCAGAAGCGTCTGCTGCGTACACTCTTCACCCTTTACTTCTCCTACCTTCTTCCCGTCTCGCATGACGATGATCCGGTTGGAGCAGCGGATTATTTCTTCCAGCTCAGAGCTGATAAAGATAACCGATACGCCGTCATTGCACATTTCCAGCATCAGGCGCTGAATCTCAGCTTTGGCACCCACGTCAATGCCTCGCGTGGGCTCGTCCAGAATCAGCAGATCCGGCTGCGTCGCCATCCAGCGGGCAAGAATAACCTTCTGCTGATTTCCGCCGGAGAGTTCGCCGATCTTTTTCTCCGCGTCCGGTGTGGCGATGGAAAGCAGTTTAATGTACTTATCTGCCAGTTCATTCTGCTCCTGCCTGGATATGGGGTGGAGAAACCCTCTTCTGGCCTGAAGCGCCAGGGCGATATTCTCCCGAATGGACAGGTCACCGATGATGCCGTCACGCTTTCTGTCTTCCGGGCAGAATGCCAGCTTGGCCTTAATGGCATCCAGCGGTTTTTTGATCGAAACTCTCTTTCCGTTAATATCTTCCGTTCCTTCCGTCGCCGGAACGGCACCAAAGATCAGCTCTGCAGTTTCGGTACGACCGCTGCCCAGAAGTCCTGCAAATCCGAGGAGTTCTCCTTTTTTCATTGACAGATTCACATTCTGAATCTGCCCCGGCGTGCCGAGATTCTCCGTTCTGAGCATTTCAGGCGCGTTCGGATCGACATGTGCTCTCTTGAGATTGAAGATCACATCGATATCCTTGCCGATCATCAGCGTTACAAGCTGCAGCTTGGTAATATCGGTTGTATTGTAGGTCCCGACGAGCGTGCCGTTTCGAAGAATGGTCATTCTGTCGCTGACTGCAAAAATCTGATCCAGAAAGTGCGTAATAAAGATAATTCCCATTCCCTCTGCCTTCAGCTCCCGCATAACATTGAAGAGAAGCTGCACTTCATTGTCGTCCAGTGAAGAGGTCGGCTCGTCGAGAATCAGAATTTTAGCATCGATGTCCACCGCACGTGCAATAGACACCATCTGCTGAATAGCCGTGGAATAATTGTTCAGCGGGCGTGTAACATCGATGTCCATGTGGAATCTGGACATCAGCTCTTTTGCCCTTCTGTTGATTTCCTTCCAGTTGATCATGCCGCCCTTCATCGGCTGCCGACCGACAAAAATGTTCTCAGCAACGGTCAGATTCGGGCAAAGGTTGATCTCCTGGTATACTGTGGAAATACCCATGGAAAAAGCTTCCTGCGGGCTGGTGGGTCTGATTTCCTTTCCATCAAATAGAATAGTCCCGGCATCCATGTGGTGGACTCCGGTAAGACATTTAATTAACGTAGATTTTCCCGCGCCATTTTCTCCTAAAAGTGCATGAATCTCTCCGGCATTCACGGAAAAATCAACTTTATCAAGAGCTTTTACGCCCGGGAACTCTATTTCAATGCCTTTCATTTCCAGTAAGCTGTGATCAGGCATGTGAATTCCTCCTTATGAAACGAGGGCGGAGGGCAAGGCACCTCCGCCCTTGTAAAATGGGGCCGGCTGTCAGCCAGCCCCGCAAAGTCTAAACAGGGAATAAATTAATATACGCGGGAGTCAATCACATCTGCAGCCAGGACAGATGTCACAGTGCCGAGGTCAATGCCGCCGACGCAGTCATAAACGCCTTCTTCGGGGTGAACGATCGTCTTCTCGAAGGTTTCGCCAGCTTCCAGAGCTTCAATGGTCTTCTCAACGAACGGGCCATAGAGCGGTGTGCACTCAACGGTGCAGTTCATTTCGCCGGCAACGATTGCTTCGAATGCTGCCTTAACGGAGTCACAGCCGACAATGATGATGTCTTTGCCGGGAACCTTGCCAGCAGCCTTGATGGCATCGATAGCGCCGAGACCCATGTCATCGTTCTGTACGATCAGGACATCGATCTTGTCAACAGACTTCAGCCAGGATTCCATAACAGCCTGGCCTTCGGTACGGGTGAAGTTACCGGACTGCTGAGCAACAAGCTTCATGTTGGGGTACTCTTTCAGAGCTGCCAGGTTACCTTCGGTACGGCCGACCTGAGCGTCAGCGCCGGTGGTGCCTTCCATAATAGCAACGCAGACTTCTTCATCGCCGCGGCCGATGGACTTCAGATACTCGCCTGCCCATGCAACCTGACGACGGCCTTCTTCCACGAAGTCACCGCCGAATGCAGCTGCATAGTCAATCTTATCAGCGCAGTCAGGCATACGGTCAACCAGGATCAGAGGAATCTCAGCCTCGTTTACTTCTGCAAGGACTTCATCCCAGCCGGTAGAAACAACGCCGGTGAAGAGGATGTAGTCAACACCCTGGGTGATGAAGTTACGGAGGGCCTTGATCTGGTTCTCCTGCTTCTGCTGAGCATCGTCATAGACGAGCTCCCAGCCTTCATGAGCTTCAATCGTGCCCTTGATGCTGTCGGTGTTGGCAGTACGCCAGTCAGATTCCTGACCGATCTGGGAGAAAGCAACTTTAATGTCTGCAAAAGCAGATGCACCAAGTGCCACAACCAGTGCCAGTGCGAGAACAACTGCTAGGAACTTTTTCATTTTTTTGCTACCTCTTTCTTTTTATTTTCGGACTATTGTCCATGCCATTATTTTAATCGTTTTCGTAGAAAAGTCAACCCCTTTTTTTGTGCCTTTTTGACAAAGCTTGTCAAAATATAGTGGATTTTGGAGCGTTTATTTTCCTTAATTTGCATAATTGAGAAAAACTTATTGTTCTTATTCATGCATAAAACATACCTGTTTTACGAAAAAACACTGAAATCGGTCTATATAAAGCCGATTTCAGTGTCTGTTATTTTATGCGAAATACCGCTTGGAACGCAAGACTTTGCTCAGGCTTTGCCGGCCAGCTCTTTGTACTGCTCGTAACGGGACGCGGTGAACTCCTCCGCCTCCTTGAAAAGCACTTCTGCCCGGTCGGGGAAGGTTCTTGTGAGGGAGGAGAAGCGGACTTCACCCATCATGAATTCACGCAGCTTGCCGTTGGGTTCCTTGCTGTCGAGCACGAAGGGATTCTTTCCCTGCTCCTTATACTCGGGGATATAGCGCCAGAGGGGCCAGTAGCCGCATTCCACTGCCAGCTTCTGCTCATTTTGCACCTTGCCCATGCCGTTTACCAGACCGTGGTTAATGCAAGGAGCATAGGCAATAATCAGGGACGGGCCCTTGTGCTTCTCCGCTTCCTTCAACGCGGTGATGAGGTGGTTTGGATTTGCTCCCATGGCCACCTGTGCCACATAGACATTGCCATAAGTCATGGCGATGCGGCCCAGATCTTTCTTGGCGGTAGCTTTGCCGGCGTTTGCAAACTGTGCCACCGCACCGATCGGTGTCGCCTTTGAAGACTGCCCACCGGTGTTGGAGTACACTTCCGTATCAACCACCACAATATTAACATCAATGCCGGATGCCAGCACGTGGTCCAGCCCGCCGTAGCCGATGTCGTAAGCCCATCCATCACCGCCGTACATCCACATGCTCTTCTTCACAAGGGCATCGGTGCGATCCTGCAGGAATTTCACATCTGCATTGTTCTCATTTGTCTCAGCGAGAGCAGCTTTCAGTGCCTCGGAAACTGCACGGGTTTCTTCGGGATCATCGCCTTTGTCCAACCAGTTCCGGATTGCAGTGTTCAGCGCCTGATCTTTGGATACGGCAAGTGCTGCTTCCGCATGTGTTTTCACCTGGCGGCGCATCTGATCCACAGACAGGCACATTCCCAGGCTGTATTCGGCATTGTTTTCAAACAGGGAGTTGGACGGTGCCGGACCATAGCCTCCGCTCGTCTTGGCATACGGGAAGGCAGGCGTAGAAGAACCAACCACATAGGTGCAACCGGTAGCATCTGCAATATACATCCGCTCACCAAACAGCTGAGTCATCAGTTTCATGTAGGGTGCTTCGCCGCAGCCCGCGCAGGAGCCGTTGAATTCATAAAGCGGGCGTTGGAACTGACTGCCCTTGACAGAGAATTTGTCCATGGGGTTGGCTTTCACCGGCAGGTTCACCAGGTAATCCCAGTTGGGCTGCTCATGCAGCTGGCTTTCCAGCGGCTTCATCACAAGTGCTTTTTCCTTGGCAAGGCAGGCGCTGGCACAGCTGCCGCAACCCTGACAATCCAGCGGATCCACCTGGATGCGCATGGTGTAACCCTCAAAGCCTTTGCCTTTCACGTCTTTGGTAACACACCCCTCCGGTGCGTTTGCCGCCTCTTCCGCCGTCAGCAGGAAGGGCCGGATCGCCGCATGCGGGCAGACGAGAGAGCACATATTGCAGCCGATGCAGTTTTCGGGAATCCATACCGGCACGTTGTCAGCTATGCCGCGGCGCTCGTATTTGGATGTTTCCGTCGGGCTGACGCCGTCGGCATAATCCATGAAGGCGGACACGGGGATGCTGTCACCCGCCTGATTGTTAACCGGAATCTGAATCTCCCGGATATATTTGGGAAGGGCCGGATCAATTTCAACAGGCTGATCTTGGAGGGACGCCCAGCTTTCCGGAACGTCAATCTTGACCACAGCATCAAGGCCGGCATCCACTGCAGCGCAGTTCATATTGACGATCTTGTCGCCCTTGGCAGAATAGGTCTTCACGATGGCACTCTTCATATACTCCACGGCCTCATCAATGGGGAGGATGCCGGAGAGTTTGAAGAAGGCAGACTGCAGCACGGTGTTGGTGCGGTTGCCGAGGCCGATTCTCGCCGCGATATCCGTGGCGTCGATGGTATAGAAGTTGATCTTCTTCTGGGCAAGGATGCGTTTTGCACGATTGGGCAAATGCTCTTCCAGACCTGCCATATCCCAGTCGGTATTCAGCAGGAAAGTACCGCCCTCTTTAATTTCAGAGACTATGTCAAAGTTCTTCATGTAGCTCTGTTTGTGGCAGGCCACAAAATCTGCCATCGTGACATAGTAGGTAGAGCGGATGGGTTCATGCCCGAAACGCAGGTGGCTCTTGGTCACGCCGCCGGACTTCTTGGAGTCATACTCAAAGTAGGCCTGTGC